>Ga0137389_10001181_pt1 | contig 15106 bp, 15 predicted proteins | sample 15con2h14BmetaG_FD_104645 | JGI IMG/M metagenome (GOLD analysis project Ga0137389, IMG submission 104645) | Vadose zone soil microbial communities from Angelo Coast Range Reserve, California, USA - 15con2h1.4B metaG | ecosystem: Environmental > Terrestrial > Soil > Vadose zone > Saprolite...
AAGTACGGCAAGGAAGAAGATCGCCGTCAGTGGCTGAAGCTGCACCTTATGACAGGCACTAAAACCAACATCGTGACTAGCGTTGAGGTTAGCGACGGATACTCAAACGACTATCATCACTTCAAACCTTTAGTGAACCAGACTGCTAAAATCGGATTCAAGATGGCAGAGGTTAGCGCAGACAAAGCGTATCTCGGTGGAGAGAACTTGCTAACGACTTTGCGGCATGGCGCGATCCCGTATATCCCGTTCAAGTCAAACTCAGTACCACATTCCAGCGGCAGCTATGGCCCAAAGTCACAACTTTGGACGCGGATGTTTCATTTCTACAATCTGCACCGCGAGGAATTCCTAACCCACTATCACAAGCGTTCAAACGTTGAAACAACCTTTCACATGATTAAGGCAAAGTTTGGTCAACGCCTTCGGAGCAAAACACAAACCGCGCAGATAAACGAAGCGCTGTGCAAGGTGCTGTGTCATAATCTGTGTGTAGTCATTCAGTCTGTTCATGAACTAGGAATCGAGCCGACGTTTCTAGGGGAGGCAGCAGCATGAAGGTGACACCTAAACCGCGCGCAGATCGTCAGAAGACTAACTTGTCTGGCGAATTCTTTGTTGCCGCTGAACTGGTCAAGCGGGGTTTACAGGCTTCGCTCACACTCGGCAACGCAAAAGCTATTGACCTCTTTGCCATCAACGACAAAGGCTCGCAATTCACGATCCAAGTAAAGGCTGTGCGAAGCCGAAACAACGACTTTCCGATTGATTCAACCAAGATTGCGGAGAAGTGCGTTTACGTCTTTGTCGTTCTTAATAAGCCGGGCGTCGCACCGGAGTTCTACGTCGTTCCCGGTAAAGACCTTCAGTCTGAGCCGGGTAAATTCGGCAAGTGGTTTCTCAACTACAAGAAGTTCCCCGGCATTAACGCAAAAGACCTTGAGGCTTATCACGACAAGTGGCAAATCTTGGAGGTTTGAAAAGACTTTTGGGGCAGAAACAACATTTGCCTCATAAAGCGACTAAGAAACCGACTTATGAGGCAAAGCCGTTAGGAGGTGCTTTATGAGGCAAATGCTGTTTCTGCCCCAAAAGTAAGTTCACTCCTCGCAAAGACTGCCCTCGGGCAGTCTAGGAAATCGAGCGAATTGACGAGGGCCTCTTTGCTTGAACTGACGAGCAAGAAAACCATAGCCCTTATCGGTTACTTCTTCCATGTAGATTCCGTCTTCCTTAGCAGTTCGTTCACCGGGCGGATACAGGACATTAATGCTAAATCTTTGGCTGACACCGGGAGCAATGGAGCCTAATCTCATGGCCTCATAAACATGATAGGTCGCTTTGCCAACTGAGGCGTCATTGTCATGCGCTCTTTGATATAAAACACCATCAGCAATTGTTGCTCCAGATCCTATAGCTGCGAAATGCTCGCAAGCGTCAAACGTGAAATCTTCTGTCCTGAGAATGCAAGCTTGCTTTTCTATGAACAGCGCGATTAGCAGCGCACAATCGAAACGCTTTTTTCCAATTGATGCAAATGCTGCTTCCGCCGTGCGTTCCGGAATCTCCTGCTTTGCAACGGCCTGTAAGAACCTGTCGTAACTTAAGCCGAACTCTCGGGCCGTGTATTCGTTGGCCAGCTTGTTCTTGAAGTCCAACAACGGCGCTTTGTAAACGTCCATAACGTTCAAGGATGTAACTGCGCCGCCCAATAGCGCGTGGTTTAGCAAGTGTTGGCCGTATGTGTCTTTGAGTTCGACTGCCCGTTGAACCGTTCCAGCAATCAGGACTGCTGCTTCCGCCTCCCCTGTTCCAATCCAATAGCATTTGTCCTGAATATCCGCCCCGGCCATATAAGTCTCGGCCCTCCAGTCGGTACCCATCACGATTCGAGCTTTACCTCTCTCCTGACATGCTGCGGCGATACAAAGCGTCATGTGACAAACCTTCAATCTATTCTGATTCGATCTTAGCGGTAACCACTTTGTTGGTAAGGATCGAGCGGGAGTTATTAAACACCACGTAATACGTGCCGGTGGGCAGACGGAGATCGATGCTCCCCGTTGTCACATAACCTCCCGAGTTGTAATACGTAGACGCGTTATGTCGATTTGAGAAATTAGTAAAACCATCCTGATCCAGAACAAGTACTTCAATATCGTTCCCTCCGCCTTGTGCAGTGAAGTGGCCGGTAATGTGAGTGAGAGCGGCTTTCAAGGGGATCGTGTAGTACACATACTGTTGGGCCGCTACCGGAAATGTTTTGTCAACAACGGTGATCCGGTCGGGTACTGGTAAAGGGGGTCGGACGGGATCGACCTGAGTGACTATTGGGTTCTGTCGTTGGAGAGCAGGCTGCGGCTGGCTTGTTTCAGTTACTTTGCTGTAATAGGCGAGAGCCACACCGATAATCAATGCGACGACGAGTATGAGAGCTATCGCTCGCATTGAAAAGCCTGCGATCATAATTCCGCTCGATGAGGTCTTAGACGCGTCGCCTGTCTTTCCTCCAATCTCTTCCCCGCAGTGAAGGCAAAACAATGATCCATCCGGGATTTGGCTTCCGCACTTTGAGCAGTACATTGAAGAGTCTCCTTTTAATCAGGCACTGAGGATGGATTGTTGGACCAAGAGATTAACATATTTCAGGCTGCCTCTGACCCGAAAGCCACCTCGATTCCTAGCTCGTGCACTGATTGAATCACCACGCACAGGTTATGACAAAGAACCTTGCACAAGGCTTCGTTGATCTGCGCCGTCATGGTCTTACTTCGTAACCTCTGACCAAACTTTGCCTTGATCATGTGAAAGGTTGTTTCGACATTGGATCGCTTATGGTAGTGCGTCAGAAACTCCTCACGGTGTTGGTTATAGAAATGAAACATCCGGTCCCAGACCGTTGACTTTGCGCCATAGGTTGACTGTCCGGCCTTAGAGTTCGACTTGAACGGGATATAAGGGATCGCGCCATGCCGCAAAGTCGTTAGAAAGTTCTCGCCGCTTAGGTAGGCCTTATCCGCTGAAACCTCAGCCAGCTTGCATCCGTTTCCGGCGGTCGTTTCAAGCAACGGCTTAAAGTAGTTGTGATCGTTGGCGTAGCCGTCGCTTATCTCGACTGAGGTCACGATGTTGGTCTTGACTCCGCACATCAAATGCACCTTGATCCACATGCGCCGATCTTCTTCTTTGCCATACTTCACATCTAGAGATCACTGGCTTCACACATAACGGAGAACTCAGAGAAGCTCACCTCCGTTACAAATTTGCACACACGTGTTGTGTAGCCGAGTTAGTATTGCCTCTTCCCGTGTCCTCCACCAAATTACGCCCCCTTGGCCGGGATTGTTTGGGTCGAACACACTCGTGCGTGAGAAGTTGAACAGTAAGAACGCTTCCTTGCGCGTCATCACGCAGCATTCTTCAGGCCATTGCGGAACCAGACCGGCCGGGCGAGTGGATAAAAACCCTGCGCCAGACGCCATCATCCCGCGCGAGATTTGAGGGTGTTCTGCCGCCCTCCAAGTGATCTGATTAACCAATGTGTCCCATATACCTTGTGTGTTTAGACCGCAAACACTACCATATGCCTACCTCGCATTCTTTCATGCAAGTTTCCTTTCACCAGGAGGTTCCTCATGCCGTTCACGACTTGGATTCCCGAAGGAGTAATCATCTGGCAATGGAGTACCTTTTGGACGGCCTTCGGTGCGTTGGCGACAATGGTCGCTGTCTTCACGATTTTCTTTGCGGGTCGCCAGCTACGTCTTGACGCGTGGGTCAGAGTCCAAGAAATCTTTGTGAAAAGGAACTTTGTGAACGCGCGGACAAGAGTGTTTAGGCACTTACATGATCCACATCTTGTTTGGGATGCTAAAGACGAGGAGGCGGGTTTAGAGGTGTGTCGCCGAATGGACGAGGTTTGTCGGCTTGCTGACTATTTTTCATTTATTCCTTACATAGGCAAGAGGAAATTCTTGAAGGTCTTTGAGGACTCTCTCGGCAAGTCATGGGCGTTGCTCAGGCTACTTGTTATGGCAGAGCGTGACAAGGTCGAATGGAATACGAAGTGGGATGCGTTTGAAAAGCTCGGGGGCGCGGCGCTCAATCGACTACCCAAAGGAAAGCAGGAAAAACTAATGAAACACGCGGAGCGACTTGGCCCGCGAATCAAGGAACTTCGGACTCCAGAACTGAAATCCGTTTCTCCGGCGATGCCCGAAACAACTCGGACCTAAGGGCGAGTTAGTCTAATTTGCCTAAAAAGTCTGGTCGGAGGTTTAAAGATCGTGCTGTGGCATGGGAAAACGTCTCCTTAATTGAATCGCAAAACAACATAAGCTAGAGGGCTGAGCCCGAACCTCAAGTCCTCGGTTGCTCGAATAGCCGAGGACTCGGTTGAGCCATGTTTCCCAAGGGAGGCGGTTGCGCGAAACGTTACGGACATAGCAGTAGCGACGATTCCAAAGCCTGTTTCGCATCGCTTACCGTGAAACTGAACCCACTACTCTCCACCTTGAGCCTTTTTGACGGCTTTGCCTAATAAGTCGGGTTTCGAGGCGACTTCTTAGGCAGTCTGATATTCCGAGACCGCCTCGATCGTTGGCTTTCAAAAGAGGCGGCAGTAAGTTAGCACGACGATTAATCGGAGTCCGGATCCCCTGTCATGTGCTCCTTGATCTGGTATCGCAAGAAGTCCTGCACACCTTTGAGGGCCTCCGGATTGGCGGTTGAGATTCGAATCAACGCACCGCGCTCGGTCTCTTTATATTGAAAGCTGATTTCCGCTTTGAGCCTCTGCATCACATCGGCTCCGGGCGGCATCTCCGCATGAACTAACATCGGCACCTCAAAGTTGCCATCGCCGAACATCATTGTGATATGCCGCAGATGCTGCCGGATTTGATCTCGGCTGCGATCGTCTTTTGGATCATTTGCTTCAACCTTGATCGAGCCGCCGTCATTCGCCAGGATGAAATGATGTGTGGTTTTTAAGTGATCGAAGCCCATCGCCTTATCCCCACGCTTGTTCATATCTTCCATCTGCTGATGCGACATGGAGCAGTCGGGCTTTTGTGGTTGCTGACCATGGATTAGCAATGCGGCCGTCAAGCCGATCGCCAGGACGGGGACACCAAGTGTCAAATAGGTTCTGTTACTCATTTGTTCTTTCCTTTCGTTTTCTGTTTAGGTTTGCGCCAGAGGAGACTATTTGATGAATGCCGCACACTGTCCCTAGCCACAAGCGCTTTTAGCAGTTCCGCGCGTTGACCAGAAGCAGTTTTCGCCAAACGCTCATCCCAATCTTCAAGGGAGGCCCGCAGTTCGTCGCGCATTGCGATTACATCTTCTAAATGACGCTCTATCTCCTCGAGCTTTGAGGCGGCGAGGCTGCGCACCTCTTGGCAGGGGACTCCACCGCGATCAAAAACCTTGAAGATGGCGCTGAGTTCATCGAGCGTGAAGCCGACCGACAGCGCTTGCCTGATCATGCGGACTCGTTCCAGCGCATGCCCAGGGTACTCGCGGTAACCATTGTCAGACCGTGCCGGTCGGAGGAGTCCCTTCTTTTCGTAATGACGTAGAGTGTCCGTGCTGACGCCGGTGGCCTTCGCCAGTTCACCCACCTTCCAACCGCCTTTGTGCGGAGCTTTGGTATTCATCAGGAGTATTCTAAACGTTGGAACTAATTCCAATGTCAAGCAGTGTTTTCACGTTTTTCCCAAGGCGAGAAAAAACTCCCTGAGGTGATTCTTAGGCAAAACAAGCCAATTCTGGGCAAGTTCAATTTCCGATGCAAAGCCGTTACGGAGGGCAAGGACATTGAGCGGCTCCAATTGGGTTGGGCCTGTCATTTGACACTTCTAAACGCTGACTGTTACATTACGCGGTCTTTTTCTACATTGCCTATGAGTCTTGCATACATAAGGAGTTAGCTTGACTACCGAATCTGGTTACCTGTTTACCTCAGAATCTGTCACTGAAGGCCATCCCGACAAAATCTCAGATCAGATCTCAGATGCTGTGCTGGATGCAGCCCTCTCGGAGGATCCAATGGCTCGCGTAGCCTGCGAGACTTTGGTTACCACCGGTCTCGTTGTTATCGCCGGTGAGATCACGACAGAGGCTCGTATTGACTACACGCGAGTTGCTCGCGACACAATCCGCGACATTGGCTATACGAGGGCAAAGTTTGGCTTCGACTCGGAAACATGCAGCGTCCTGTCGGCACTGGATCGACAATCACCCGATATCGCCCTGGGCGTTGATACTGGCGGCGCCGGCGATCAAGGGCTGATGTTCGGCTTCGCCTGTAACGAAACACCGGAACTGATGCCTTTACCCATTCAGCTTGCGCATTTGCTCGCACGCCGCTTATCTGAAGTAAGAAAGTCAGGCGACCTTCCGTATCTGCGCCCTGACGGTAAGTCGCAGGTTACAGTCGAGTATCGCGACGGTCGGCCTTTCAGGCTCGAGGCGGTGGTCATCTCTTCTCAACACGACCCTAATGTAAGTAATGAACAACTTAGGGCCGAGATTGAAGAAAAGGTCATCAAGCAAACCGTCTCTTCAGAACTACTGGACAAGAATACGAAATACCATATCAACCCTACAGGCCGCTTCGTTACCGGTGGACCACAGGGTGATGCGGGTCTGACTGGTCGAAAGATCATAGTGGACACTTATGGTGGCTACGCACCCCATGGCGGTGGAGCTTTCTCCGGTAAAGATCCGACAAAGGTCGACCGTTCAGCCGCATATATGGCTCGCTACGTAGCCAAAAACATTGTTGCGGCCGGCCTTGCCGATCGCTGTCTTGTGCAGCTTGCTTACGCGATTGGCGTCGCGAATCCCGTATCTGTTTTGGTCGATACAGCAGGCACTGGTCGAATTAGTGAGGGGGCCCTCGCCAAGCTGGTTCGCGAAAATTTTGAATTGACTCCGCACGGAATCATTGAAGAGCTGAAGCTTCGCCGGCCAATCTATAAAGCTACGGCGGCGTACGGACACTTCGGGCGAAATGAGGATGGCTTTAGCTGGGAAATAACAGACAAGGCTGAATCACTTCGCGCTGCGGCCGGTATATAAACCTTCTCATCATCATCAGTTTTCTAGTAGAGGAACACCCAAAATGAGCGCTACACGTTCCGTCGAGTTCGACGTGAAAGATATCGGATTGGCGAAGCAGGGCAAGCAGCGGATTGAATGGGCTGAACGCGAAATGCCGGTCTTGCGTTTGATTCGGGAGAGATTTGCCGAGGAGAAACCACTAAACGGAACGAAGCTCGTAGCCTGCGCCCACATAACGACTGAAACAGCTAACCTGGCCCGGGCCCTCCAGGCTGGCGGGGCGGAAGCAATCCTGATCGCGTCTAATCCGCTTTCAACCCAGGACGACGTTGCTGCTTCATTAGTTTCCGACTGGGGAATTCCCGTCTATGCAATCAAAGGCGAATCAACTGAAACTTATAATCGCCACGTGCGCACAGCACTGGATTCCCATCCGGAAATAATCATCGATGACGGCTCCGACGTTGTGGCTACGTTGATAAAGGAACGGGGCGATCAGGTAAAGGAGCTCGTTGGCTCTACCGAGGAGACGACTACCGGGATCCAGCGACTCAAGGCCATGGAAATAGCCGGCGTGTTGAGTTTTCCTACGATAGCCGTGAACGACGCACAGACCAAGCACTTTTTTGACAACCGCTATGGGACTGGCCAGTCGACTCTCGACGGAATTATCCGCGCTACAAATATTTTGCTTGCGGGCCGGAATTTGGTAGTTGTTGGCTACGGATGGTGCGGAAAAGGTGTGGCTCTCCGTGCAAGAGGGATGGGTGCCAACGTTATCGTAACTGAGATCGATGCTATCAAAGCCGTTGAAGCTGTGATGGATGGTTTTCGCGTTATGCCGATCGCTGAGGCCGCTGCCGTTGGCGACATCTTTGTCACAGTTACCGGCAACCGGCACGTTATCGACGGTGATCATTTTGCTCGCATGAAGGACGGTGCGATTGTTTGCAACAGTGGCCACTTTGATTTGGAACTGAATCTCGTGGCTCTGCGCGGGATGGCTGGTAATCCGGTGACGATGCGACCATTTGTCGAAGAGTACAAGATCAAAGCCAACGGCCGGCGGGTCATTGTGCTGGGTGAGGGCCGGCTAATAAATCTCGCGGCCGCCGAAGGACATCCCGCGAGCGTAATGGATATGAGTTTTGCCAACCAGGCGTTGTCGGTTGAATACCTGGTAAAGAACAAAGGAAAACTCGCCCCTGGAGTTCACCTGCTACCACAGGAGGTCGATACTGAAATAGCGAGCCTTAAGCTGCAAGCCCTGGGGATCTCAATCGATACCTTAACCGCAGAACAGATCGAATACATTTCGAGCTGGGAAACCGGCACTTAGATCAGGTGCGCACGCGCGAAAGAAAATAAGTACCCGCCGCCGCAAAGATAATTAGCGGAGACCACCCAGCCACTGCCGGTCGGAGCAGTCCGTGGTTTCCCAACTGCTGAAAACCGCCTCCTACCGCCCAGTAAATCACGCTTAAGACGACGGCAGCGCAAAGCGCGATAATCGTTCCTCGGCGGCCAAACGACACCGCCAGCGGCATTCCTATAAAGGCCATAATGATCACGCTGAAAGGTCCTGCATACTTTCTTTGCAGTGCGACGGCCAGCGCCGAAACGTCCATTCCCCGTTGTTTTGCAGCTCTTAAATAGCTGCTTAAGCCGGTCGCGCTTAACTGCGACGGCTTATCGATGGTTGGTCTAAAAATCTCGGGAGGCTCTATCGCCCCAACAATTTTTTCGGCCTCAACCTCACGTTCGACTTCCATTCCACGCAGCGTCAGTGTTTCTGCATCACTGATCTTGAGATGAGAAGGGTCGGTCCATCTGCCTTGTTTGCCCTTGATCACTTTGCTCAGGTGTACTCCTTCGGAATCCAGTTCATAGACCGTCGGATCGACGAGCACTCGATGCTCTTCGTCGAACTCATATGAGTAGAGACGATGGTTCTCGGTTGAAGCCAACCACTGAAGACCGGTGCCGGTAATTGCGCGAGCCTCACCCCCTTTGATCCTGGCGCGAAGTGCGTCCTGTTTTAGATTAGATGAGGGCATCAACTGTTCCTGAACCAGCCAGGAACAACACCCGATGGCTACGGCAAAGAGCAATCCAGGCAACATTAAACGGTAGACGCTCTGTCCTGAAGCCCACCAAGCTATGGCTTCACGCCGTCTTGCCAGCAGTGCATAAGTGATAAGCACCGAGATCAGCATGGCGGACGGGAATAATTCGACTGTAATCAGGGGCAGCAGAAATAGTAGATACTTTGCCACCAGCGCGGCGCCGGCATGAGTAATAGCGATAAACCGCCATAGCTCGAAAAGCGTAAAAATGTTGAAAACAGCAGCGAGGGCGACGAAGCCCACGAGAAAACTGAGTGCAAGTGTCCGAAAAAGCGTGACATCCATTAAGCTGGGAAACCCCCAAGTGCCGACACCGAACGTATGCCTTTGCCTGACTCGAGTTGGCTCTCTTGAGATATCTTTCGTTGTGGTATCCCTCTGTCGTGCACGCCAGGACGAGAGGGGCAGTCGATTAATGAATAGCAACGTCAGACTCAGCAGCAAGACAAGAGCAGTGGCCATCCATTCCCCGACAAAAGGCGAAAGAGTACCTACGCGCGCGAGAGATTCGCCGAGCAGTGAGATCAAGTAGTAAACAATCACGACAGCCAGCGATAGTAGAATGCCAATGCTACGGCCGCCTCGTCTGACACGCAGTCCAAGTATTCCAGCCAAAAGAGCGAAGACGAGAGGGGATATCGAAAGCGCAAGCCTGCGATAAACTATTCGTTGCGCTTCCCTTCTCTCAGTTCCGCTCCCACTGGCAGCCTGCCTCTTTAGTTCGCCCCAGTCCATCGAATCTGCATCGCTGTCTTTTTGGTTAAGGCGCTTCATTAGATCGGCTCGGCCTGTATTGATGACGATTCTCAGTTGATCTGACCTCTCCACCACGTAGGACTTCTGATCGACAGTTTCCGCTGAAGGATACTTCGTTGCCAGTACAACCGTAAGAACCAACTCTGATTGACTCCCTGAAGAATCGATTCGACCAGAACGCGACGTGAGGATTTCAGTAGAGTTGTCTTCCAGTTGAGTAAAAATGAACACTCGGCCCCATATCCCCTGTGCTTTGTCTCCATCTCTAACGTAAATAACGTAGTGTGGGAGCGTGCTGAAAGTGCGTGGATCTACCGGGGAATCGAGTTTTGCGAGCGCTCCCTGTAATGCCACGCGCTCAAGATCTCGAGCAGCCTGCGGAGCTTCACGTAGGTGTATGTACGTCGTTGCACAGGTCAAAGCCAGGCCCATTAACAAGACCGGCCACAACATGGTCCAAGCGCCAATTCCGGCGGCGCGCATAGCCACAATCTCGCTGTCTGTGCCCATGCGGGAAAAACCAATGACAATCCCCGCAAGCGTGGCCATTGGAATCGTGAAGACCAGGACCCCAGGTAGAATTGCCGCACCAACGCCAGCCATGAGCGAGATGGGTAAGTCCGCAAACAGAATAACCTCTGCAAAGCGCTCCGCCTGCTGTGCGAAAAGGACGGCAGTGAGCATCAACAGTGAAAGTAAGACATAAGGCAGAGTTGCCCCGATGATGTATCTGGGCACGAGCATTCTTTTGAATCCAAAGGCAACCCGCATTAACTCTCCTGGCCTAAACGTGATTTCGGAGGCTATTGCACAAACGTAGGCCGTATTCTTGGTAAGCGTTCAAGCACACGGCCGATAATCTGATGTGTTAGTTCGGCCATCTCTTTTTTGGTTTGAGAGGAAACCTCACGTGATTCCTCAGCAAATTTTGCGGGAGACAGTTTTTCAGTAGCTCTTAGCTGCGCATGCAGCCGTGTCGATAAAGCGCTTCCCCGCCCCTGGCTACAGGGTCTGCAGCGAAGCGCAAGATCCGAACCCATGAAGACCGTCCCCTCACTATCAAACGCGCGAGCGCATTCCGCACACCTGCGCAGATCCGGAAGGAAGCCTTCAATCTTCAGCAACCACACCTCAAAATAGCGCAAGATGGATTGAAGGTCGACTGGGGACTGGGCGATGGCCTCAAGACAGGCCGTTGCCATTCTATAAAGTTTATCGTTGGCTTGATGGGGTGGTGAAAACTCTATGAGCAAGTCGCCCATATAAGCCAGTCCCGTAAGTATTGAGACATCGGAGGAAAGGTTAAAGTGAGACCTTAAGATTTCAGTCTGGCGCAGTGAAACCAACTCTTGATGTTCTTTCTCATAGTAACTGAGTTGGATCAGCGTGAATGGTTCCAACGCTGCGCCGAAACGATTCTTTAGTTTTCTACAACCCTTTGCAACGCCTCGAATCAAACCTGACGAGCGGCTAAGACAGACCACAATCTTGTCGGCTTCCGCCAGATTATAAGTGCGCAGGATTAATGCCTCGGTCTCAAACAGCGCCATCTTTTCGAGTTCATGACCTAGAAGAATTACGTGGGGATGAAATAGAGCACCCAGCCAAGCACCAAGCCGATCAGCATGAATTCAGCAAATACCTTGATACCGTAAACGAAGCGTTCTTTGCTTGTGTCCTTTGCCACTGCGCCGAAAACCGCTGAGGCCAATATCGCGAACACGGTCATCACCAGGAAATGTCTCAAGGTTTCCTCCCCGCAGCAATATCAAAAGCGTCCAGCATTGTCAGATAATTAAGCAAACCCGCAATCAAAAGGAACGTGTTGCCGTATTCGAATGTTGCTCGGGCAGCCTGCTGAGGATCATCAGCAAACCCGACACCCATGAGCCAACAAATAACATACAAGACGCCTGATCCGAGGTTCGCGACCATGGGAGGGATTTGCAAGAGCGCAGACGATCCTTGCCCAGTCGAAAGGTCAAACATATGTCCACCCATCGCAAGTCCCAATACAAAGCAAAGCCAAACCGATCCGCCCATCACGGCTGCCCTACCCCATGTTCGTTGCATCAAGTGACCCGCACCGGGAAAGAACCAGGCGGCGACACCCACTAGCCAAGCCCGGGCAGGTGTTGGTTCCCTCGCTTCAACTCTCTCTTTCTCGATCCTGCTCAATTCCGCTCCTCCATTATCTGCACGATTCCATTAAAGCTAATCGATCGTAATTTAAAGTTTTACCTTAATCCGGAACCACAGCTCTCGTTTCAAGTTGCTCTTAACACTAGCCGACCTTAACTCTAAACTTTAGGGGTCGGCGTCACGACTCCTAATACCTCACCTGAAGAATTTAGTCTCAGCTTCTTTCACTCATACATCAAGTATCCTGCTCGTAGGTCCAGAAATTCTGCGAGCCCCGCTTTCCAACCTTCCTCGATCGACTGCAGTTGAACTCCCAGCTCTATAGCCTCTCTGATTTTGCTGGTCCCGCTAATAATGTCAAACGGGTTCTGGTCGTAGACATACTCATACGGGGGATCCTTCCATCTGAACTGCTCAGGATACATGTCGTAAGCAAGCTTAACCATCGCCACGCCGGTGATCACGGACTCGAACGATTTCCTATCCTTCACATGTATCTGTACTCCGCCACAACTCACCCCTGCATGCTTTTGGAAAGTAGGTTGAAAAGCACAACTTCTAAAGAACACACCTGGAAAGCCAAGCGCATTCAAATTTGCCGCATAAGCGTCTGGATCGATGTAAGGTGCACCGATTAATTCGAAAGGACGGGTTGTTCCTCTACCTTCGGACAGCTGAGTTCCCTCGAAGTGTACCGTGCCAGGAAAGACAGTGGCAGAATTCAAGGTAGGTATGTTTGGTGAAGGCATCACCCACGGCGCGTCCGTTTCGTCATGCCAGCACTCCCGTCCCCAGCCGTCCATTGGTAATACCTCTAACTCGCATCGGATGTTAAAGTGATCCTTGAACATGCGTGCCAATTCCGCCACGGTCATCCCATGCCTGGTGGGAATCGGGAACTGTCCGACGAAAGAGGCATACTCGGGTTCGAGTACATTTCCCGATACGGCCGCACCTGAGATCGGGTTGGGCCGATCGCACACAACGACCTTCTTCCCAAACTTCTTCGCCGCGCGCATGCAGTTGGCGAGCGTATAGACAAAAGTATAAATTCGACAACCCACGTCCTGCATGTCAAAAACCAAAACATCGACGTCCCGCAACATTGCTTCAGTTGGTTCCCTTGTTTCGCTGTACAACGAATAAACAGGAAGTCCGGTCTTGCGGTCAACACCGTGCTCAGTCTCGATCATATTGTCCTGGACGTCTCCGCGAATTCCATGCTGGGGTCCGAACAGCGCCCGCAGATCAAGTTCAGGATGCTTATCTAAAAGGTCGGCAGCGTGTTGATAGTTATGGTCTACTGAAGCCTGATTGCAGACTAGTCCCAACCGTGCACCACGCAAAGACGCGCGGCCCTGAAGTAACTTCTCAAGTCCTAACACAATGGTTTGCAGGTCCTTTGTCATTCGTTACTCTTGGTCATTGTCTCGAGTTAAGATCTTACATGAACGTTGCTTATCGCCTGATTCACAAAGTGCTTAAATAGTTTTTGAGAGAACGTGTCGTTTTCCCAGCCGAGTTCCGGGTGCCATTGGACCGCAAGTACAGAGCGATCCGATCTGGGATCTTCCATAGCTTCGACAACACCGTCACTTGCCCACGCGGTGGCGACTAAATCACGACCAATGACATCGATGGCCTGATGGTGGTGGCTGTTCACAAGGAGTTCGTTGGTAGTTGCAAGTCGTGCAATCATGCTTTCAGGGAGCAGTCTTACACTGTGGGAAGGTCGATCACGGGGAGCGCCCTGCTCATGTTTGATCGCGCCGGGCAATTGTGCTGCGATGTCCTGGATGAGCGAGCCGCCTCGATAAACATTCAGCACCTGCAGACCGAAACAGATAGCCAGAATGGGAATTCCCGTTTGCTCCCCGGCTGCCAGGACCAGGAGATCAGTTTCGTCTTTAATCGCTTGCACGGCGCCCAAAGCCTGGTGAGGCTGTTGGCCATAGCGCAGTGGATCGACGTCAGAATCACTGCCAGGCAGTAACACACCGTCAAGGCCGGCGATCACTGCACGAATATAATCCTCGTCAGGAATAAGACTGATGTGGACCGGCACGCCACCTGCCGCCTCAATCGCCTCGCTGTAGTGTCGCGAAAGGTAAAAACGTTCAGTCGGGAAATCTATCCGCATCGTGATGCCGATGCGTGGTCTCTTTTCCATCTTTTCAGTCCACCGCGGATAACATTGCTCGAAAAACCTATCATAACCCAAATCGTCTCAGTCTGCGTTTCCGCGGCGGTTGGAGTCAGCCGGCTTCTGTTTTCCTTATAAACGCAAGTCGCAAACGGAACCACAGGCACAGTGTCAATGAAGTCAGTACCGTAACGCGGTAGCGTCGGGTGAACGTTGCCAACTAAAAGGTTTCGGATTGACAGCTCGCCATCGCACATATGACCCGACGCTACCGCGTTACGGTACTGACTTCATTGGGACTGCGGCTCCAAAAGCTCAACGGACCGAAGTGCAGAAGGAACCCACTTGAGCGGTGCCTTGACTTACATTCGAACGAATTCCTATAGTGCTTCTTTGAAAAACATGCCGAAAGACACTACCAGAGTGCGCAGCACAACTGTCCTGCTCGTGCGAAAGGATGCGCAGGTGGCGCTTGCAGGCGACGGCCAGGTTACGCTCGGTGAAACAGTCATGAAAGCCAGCGCCAAGAAGGTTCGCCGCCTCTACAACGATCGCATCCTCGCCGGCTTTGCTGGAGCAACTGGCGACGCGTTTGCGTTGTTAACGCGCTTCGAAAGTAAACTCGAGCAGTATCACGGTAATCTCGAGCGAGCTGCAATCGAACTCAGCAAGGAATGGCGCACAGATAAAATGCTCCGACATCTGGAGGCCTTGCTAGTAGTCGCTGACAGCAAGAGTTCTTTCCTTTTGTCAGGCAATGGCGATGTCATCGCCCCTGATGAAGGCGTGCTGGCCATCGGGTCCGGCGGCTCATATGCTTTGGCTGCAGCGCGTGCCCTCCTGAAGCATACGGATCTCTCAGCGCGGGACA
>Ga0137389_10001182_pt1 | contig 15105 bp, 10 predicted proteins | sample 15con2h14BmetaG_FD_104645 | JGI IMG/M metagenome (GOLD analysis project Ga0137389, IMG submission 104645) | Vadose zone soil microbial communities from Angelo Coast Range Reserve, California, USA - 15con2h1.4B metaG | ecosystem: Environmental > Terrestrial > Soil > Vadose zone > Saprolite...
CGCCTCTATCCGCTCACCCGCGACCGCGCCAAGCCGGCCGTGACGTTCGGTGGCATCTACCGCATCATCGACATCACGCTTTCCAACTGCGTCAACTCCGGCCTGCGGCGCGTCTATATCCTCACGCAATACAAGGCGCTCTCGCTGAATCGTCAGATCCGCGAAGGCTGGAATATTTTCGGCCGTGAGATCGGCGAGTTCATCGAAATCCTGCCACCCATGAAGCGGGTCAGCGAGAACTGGTATATGGGGACAGCCGACGCGGTCTATCAGAACATCTATTCCATCGGCTCCGAGCAGCCCAAATACGTGCTCATCCTCTCCGGCGACCACATCTACAAAATGAATTACGGCCGCATGCTCAAGCAGCACACGGACGCCGGCGCCGATGTCACCGTCGCTACATTGACGACCGACCCGGAGGAATGCCGCCATTTTGGCGTCGTCGATATCGACCACGACCATCGCATCATTGGCTTCCTGGAAAAACCAAAACAGACCGATATTCGATCGCCGTACGATCCGACAAAGATTTCAGCATCGATGGGCATCTATATCTTCAATACCGACGTGCTCATTCCCGTGCTGCTCAAAGATGCCGAGGATCCAGATTCCAGTCACGATTTCGGCAAGAATATTCTGCCTAAAATGCTGGGAGATTACCGCGTCTTCTCTTTCAATTTTGTCGACGAAAACAAAAAAGAAGCTCTCTACTGGCGCGACGTGGGCACGCTCGAAGCTTATTACGAAGCCAACATGGACCTGGTTTCGGTCTCGCCTGTCTTCAATCTTTACGATGATCAGTGGCCCATCCGCACCCACCAGCGGCAATACCCGCCGGCAAAATTCGTATTTGCCGAAAGCGGGCGCATGGGGCACGCGGTCGATTCGCTGATTTCTTCCGGCTCCATCATTTCCGGCGGCTTGGTCCAGAATTGCGTGGTGTCTCCGGATGTGCGCGTGAACTCCTTCACAGAAATCGAGAGCAGCATTTTGTTTTCGCACGCAAACGTGGGACGCAGTTGCCGCATCCGCAAAGCCATCGTCGAGCGGGACGTGCACATTCCCGAAGGAACCACCATCGGCTACGATGCCGAAGCCGACCGCGAGCGTTACTTCGTCACCGACAGCGGCATCACGGTCGTGACCCGCGATTACTCCCTGTTTGAGAACCCCGTGACCGTGGATTACTTCACGAGTGAGTAAAAAAGGTTCCAGGTCTCAGGTGTCAGGTCTCAGGAAAAACATGGAAATCCGATGCCCGTGAGAGTTTCCTGAGACCTGAGACCTTCCTATGAACCTTCGCCGTCTTTTCAAGAAAGAAAAACAGGAGCGCCGCATCCTGCGACAGATCGAGCGCACCGGCGATCGGCTGGAGCCCGAATATCATCGCCCGACGCCCGAGTGTCCGCATCCGGAGCGCTGGCGCATGTTCGATTCCATGACCGCCGAGGCCGAGGTGCTCGAGTTCCTGCGCACCGTCGTCACCACCATCAAGCCCGAACTGGTAGTGGAGACTGGAACCTTCAGCGGCATCAGCACGCTCTGGATCGCCGAGGGACTGAAAGCCAACGGCCGCGGGCGCGTCATCACCTGCGAGTTCGACTACAAGATATACGAGAACGCAAAGGCGCGAATCCAGGCTTCCGGACTCGCCGAGTGGATCGAACTGCGCAATGAATCAAGCCTCGAAATGAAAGTCGAGGGCACCATCGATCTGTTTTTCAGCGACAGCGACATGCCCATCCGCGAACAGGAAATTCGCCGCTTTCTGCCGCAGATCAGCCCCTATGGCCTGATCCTCATGCATGACGCCAGTTCGCATTTGAAGATCGTCCGCGAGGCTGCGCTCAAACTTGAACAAGACGGCCTGGTCTCGGTCGTGCTCTTGCCGACGCCGCGCGGGCTGGTCGTGGCGCAGAAACGCGAAGGGCGGAAGTAGAGACGCGGCTTGACGCGTCTCTTGCTGCCAGCGCGAGAGTCGGTGGCGCGGGCGGAGACGCGGCAAGCCGTGTCTCTACGTGAATTTTCGGGTTCGTATCAGGGTATCGTTTTTTGGATTGACGCGGATATTCAGTACCGGTCCCTATCTGCGGACAGCAGTTCGGCGCCGCTGACAGCCAGCACCTTGTCGCCGTAGATCCTGCGCACCCGTGCCAGGAAATCAGGGATTGTTTTTTGCGGCTTCCGACGGCCGGGGCGCGATGACACGCCGGCGCTTGTTGATTTTGAGCTTTTCATCTTTTTCATATGAACCATCCTGGCATCACAAACTGTCTCGGCTTCCCTAATGCTTCACCAAATCCTCCGACAGCAAATGCGCCTTCTGCGCGAGCGTATTCGCTCTCCTCACATCGCCTTCCTTCAACGCCGAACGCGCACCCTCCATATAGTTGCGGATCTGTCCCACCGTCTCCTGCTGTTTTGCATCGAGGGAGCGTCCCGCCAACCGCTTCAGTTTGTCGTCGGTAGCGCCCAGCAACTGTTCTGCATTGTGGCGCTGGCGGGTGGCTTCCGCGGGAGTCATGCCGGGCGCAATCTGCGCTGCGGGCTCGCGCGCGCCGCCCTCGCGCACCACAATCTTGTGGGGAGCACCATTCGGCGCTGACGCGGCGCGCTTGCGGCGTCTTCCGGCTCCGCTCGCCGAACCAGCAACCGTCTTTTCCTTCGCCGTGCTCTCCGGCGCCGTCTTCCCGGCAGCTGGCGTCTGCGGATTAGCGGGCGCGGTCTCTGCTGGAACCTGCTCCGCGGGCGCGGTCTCCGTCCGCGGCCCTGTCGGAGTCGGCGACTTCTCCGCGTCTGCGTGCTCGCCTGGAGCCGCGGTCGGAGCCGGAGCTTGTCCCACGCCATTCGCGGAGCCAGCCGGGTCCTGTTGCCGGGAGGCCATTCTCGGGGAACTTAGCCATAGCGCAATCGCGAGTCCGCAGGCAAGTCGCATATCGGTGACAAAAAGATTGTTTCCCACCCGTGCAAAGAACGCAAGGTCGGCGCGCCGTCCATACCAAAAAAACCGGGGAAGCGTTTCCGCTTCCCCGGTTGGTGTTTCGGCTTGAATGCGGTTTTACTCGGTGCTGCCGGCTTCGACGGCTGCGCTGATGGATTCGTTTTCCGGTTGCAGAATGACGCCATCAAATGGAGTCGCGCCTACGAAGCGTCCGCCAATTACGCTGACCCGGCGCAGCGGGAATCCGCTGTCGGGACCGCGCTGCCAGGAACGTCCGCCGTCGCGGCTTTCGAAGATCACGCCCGTCGCATCGCTGGTGGCCAGCATGCGCTTGTGCGTGGAATCGAAGCTGACGGAAGTGATGTCCTTGCCAGGGAGGCCGTTGACGACATGCTCCCAAGTTGCGCCGCCGTCTCCGCTGCGGAACGCGCCTTCGCGTGAGGCGATCACGATCTGGCTGTCGGAAGCAATCGCCGCGCTGCGGATGCTGACCACATACGACGGCAAACCGCCCTGTTTCCAGGTCGTGCCCCTGTCATTCGAGACCAGGACACTGGAACGCGTCGCCGCGACCACCGTTGAACCTTCGGCTCGCACGGAAACGAAATCCAGTTGTCCTAGAATCCGTCCTCCCTTCCAGGTTTTTCCCTGGTCGGTACTGGAGTAGATGCCAGTGGTGGTTGCCGCCAGCCAGCGTCCGGAACCGAGTTCCAGATCGTTGACGCGCGATTCGAGTTGCGACTTCGTGAAGGTGGTCGTGGTGGCCGCTTTGCGCGAACCCTTACCCTTGCCCGCGGTCTTCAGGGTATGCTCGACGACCACAACGTTCATGGGATGCCATTCGCTGGCATTGTGCTCCAGAGAAAACATACCGTGGTTGGTGCCGGCAACCAGCATTCCGCTGGGAGCCTGTTTGAGCGCGAAAACGTCTTTTCCGCCGAGGCCGGCCGCTTTCTGCAGCCAGTGCTGTCCGGCATCGTGGGAATAGAACACGCCGCCGTATTCGCGGTCGTTGACAACGCCAACGTAGAGTGTGCCGGCGTCTTTGTTATCGGTCAGAATGGCGGACACATAGCGATGCGCGTAGCCTTTGTTGGAAGTGGTCCAGTTGGAAGCGCCATCGGTCGAGGCCATCACGCCGCTGCGGTCGGTAGCGAGCAGCACGCGATTGGAATCCCGCGGATCGATGAGCACGTCGTTGACGACGACCTCGGGATTGCTCACACGCTTCCACACCTTGCCCAGATCGGTGGTTTTCCAGAGGCCTTCGGTGGTTCCGGCGTAAACGATATTTTCGTTGGTCGGATCCTGTTTGAGCACGCGGGTGCGGCGCGCCGAAAACGGGATGCCCTGAATCTTTGCAAACAGATTGCCCGCGGTCTCGCTCTTGTAGATTCCCGAGCAGGCGCTCGCGAAAACGACCGAGGGATTGTCATGGTCAACGATGACTGAGAACACGTCGGAGTCGTCGATCATACCTTTATTAATATGTTGCCAGTTGGCGCCGCCGTCGGATGTTTTCCAGGCCAGGTGCCAGGTTCCGGCATAGACGGTGTTGGGATCCTTGGGATCGACGGCAATCGATTCAATATTCTTAATGTCGGAGGAATTCGCGGGCGACAGACGCTCCCAGGAATCGCCGCCATCTTTGGTGCGGAACACGCCATTGAGCGCGCCCGCGACCAGCACCTTGGAATTACCCTTGTACATGGCCAGGGCACGGATGGAGTTGCCGTGCATCGTAGGCAGGTTTTCCCAGTTGCGGCCGCCGTCGCGCGTGCGGAAGATTTCGCCGACCTGCTGGCTCGATACGCTCCACGCCGACACATAAATACGGTTGGAATCCTGCGGATCGATGGCGATATGGTCGAGCACGTAGTCGTCGCCCAGGCGTGCCAGGCGCGACCAGGTCCGTCCGGCATCGTTCGAAGCAAACATCTGGCCGGTGCTGGTGCCGAGCAGGATGTGATCTGGATTGTGCGCGTCGTAAGCCAGGCTGCGCGCATCGCCGCCATCCGGACCTAACACCTGCCACGGCCCGGAGGCCAGCAGCGCGGTGCTCAAAAGACTGATGGCGAGAAGCAATAAACTTGTGCGGAGAACGTTCCGTTTCCCTGTGAAATCCATGCCCGTAGTTTGACCCCTGCGAAGATGTTCGCCTCGCTACACATTAGACAAGCTAGCACGGATGGGGCAAGGTTACCGAAGTGTCAAAAAATAGAAAGGCCGGCAGGGTAAACCCCACCAGCCTTTCGTGCTGTTACATCAGTTATTCGGCCTTTTTCGCAGCTTTCTTCTTGGCAACCGGCTTCGGATGATCCGGAATCGCCTTTACCTTCGTCTCATCGACGGAGGTCGTTGTGCCTGCCCCGGGGAAGGTCGCGCCGGCCGGAACGATCCAATGTTCCGAAGTCGCCGTGCCTGCGTTTCCGGTGCGGGTCTCGATACGGCTCGGGTCGATGTTCTGTTTCGCCTCGCCTCCCGAGATGTAGGCCTTTACGTCGACCGCTCGCTCGGCCGCCAGGTTCTTACGCTTTTCCTTCGGATCAGCGTTCCCGACGACGACCAGCTTGGACTCTGAATCCTGCTGCAACTTGAGAGCAACATCGTCCAGCGCAGCCTTGCAGGTGTTGTCGACGCGCCACGGCTTCTTTTCGTTCGGATACTGGCACTCGTTCAGCTTGCTGGCCTGCGGTGGCGGCGGTGGCGGATTTTCAACCGTCACCGAGCTCGAACTCGAAGCCGTCAAGCCGCGCGAGTCGGTACAAGTAGCATTGATAGTGATTGGTCCGGGCGAGGCGCCAGTCGTGTCCAGGGTGGCGGAGTTTCCGCTGCCGGAAATACTGCCGCCGCTCGTGGTCCATCCACCCACCGTCACCGGAACGTTATCCGGACTGGTGCAGGTGCAGGTGATGGTTGCCGAAGCGCCAGTCTGGAGCGTCGACGGGCTCGCCGAGCAGGAAATCTGGGGCGGGTTCTTGGGCGGTTCCTTCACGGCGAAGTTGGCGGTGCAACTCGCCGTGTTGTTCTTCTTTGCCCTGGCATCGGTGACCGTGGCGGTTACGGTGTAGCTGCCGCCGCTCACGCCGTTGGTGTCGATAGTGGCGCCGGTATCTTTGCCGTCGACCTTGCCTCCGTTGCTGGCCCAGGTGTAGGTGAGCGTGTGCTTGGGGTTGAAGTTGCTGGCCGCGACGGTCGCGTGCACCGGTTCGCCGACCATGACTTCGGGGTGGTCAACGGAACAGGCCGCCGCTACGGGAAGTTCGGGAGCTCCGCCAAAGTTGAACACCAGACCGGTGCGGAGAGCAACGCCGTTTAAAACCGGGCGACGCAGCCCGCTATTGTCGGGAGGCGCTACGCTCGAAAAGTTATGGCGCCCTAGAACGTAGTCCGCCTCAAACAGGCGGAAACTCACCGCTCTAAACACCTTCACGTCCATGCCACCGCCGAGGACCGCTCCAACGCCGTTGCTCGAGGGCACATCCTTCGGACTCAGGCGGTTAAGACCCATCATGGTGTGCACGAAGAAGTTGACGCCCTCGGTGCGCCACATCAGGCGGGGCCCTACCGAGATCGAACTTTCACTGGCCTTGTCCTGAAAGTTCCCGCTCACATCTACCGACAGGCCCCACCATTTGTCGAAGTTATAGGTTCCCGCAACGGCGTAACCGGTCGACATGCCCGGCAACTTTGTGGCCACCGGCGACGGCGGCTGCTGAAAGGGAGGGTTGGAGCCTACCGGTACTGTTCCCCCGGGATTGAGCCACTGGTAACCCAGGAACAAATCCACTTTGGGGAAGTCATCTGACGACTGTACAGTTGGCGCCTTGGGCGCAGTTTGTGCGTTCAGCAAAGACGGCAACGCAATCAGAACGAGGGCCAGGACGAGCGCGACACTCGCGCATCTCCGGTAAGTTTCGTGACAACGTGACATTGATTTCCTCCGATCAAATCCACCACAGGTTATTTAATAGAACTGGAATCAATAAAGACTGATGACACGCACGGATAGGCTGCACCCAGGAAACAACGAATTCTACAGCCACCAGGCACTTTTGCAAAAGAGGAAGAATTAGTTAACGGGTATTTTCATAGCCACCGCAAGTCCGCCTTCCGCAGTAGTTTGCGGCTGGAATGATCTCAAATTGATATTCCCGCATTCCGCGCCGGGTTGCGAGGCGGCGCGCTTCCCTGAATAATGCTGGTTGGGCCATCGCCAGAGGAATATGACACAGGAACGCGTACTGATTGTTGAAGACGAAGAGAACGAAAGAACCGGGCTAGCCGAACTGGTCTCGGGATGGGGCTACCGCACCGACACGGCGGCCGACGGCGTGGAAGCTCTGGAAAAAATTCCCGTCTTTGCTCCCTCCATCGTGATCACGGACGTGAAGATGCCCCGCATGGGTGGCATGGAACTGGCGGAACGGCTTGCCGAGTTGGCGCAGTCGATCGCGGTGGTGATGGTGACGGCCCAGAAGGCGACTGATACTGCATTTCACGCGGGCCGGCTGGGAGTGCAGGACTACATCGAAAAGCCCATCGACACCCGGCGACTGCGCTCCATCCTCACCAATGTCGGTGAAATCCTGAACACCCGAACCGAAAACGAATCGCTGCGCCGCATACTCCGCGACAAAGGGGCGCTCGGCCTGCTGGTCGGCGCGTCCCCTGCAATGCAGGAGATTTTCCGGCTGGTCGAGTTGGTGGCTCCGAGCACGGCCTCGGTATTGATCACCGGAGCCAGCGGAACCGGCAAGGAATTGGTGGCGCGCACCATTCACGATCTGAGTCCGCGGCGCAACAAACCTTTCTTTCCCATTAATTGTGCGGCCATTCCCGAGACCCTGATCGAGAGCGAAATTTTTGGCCATGAAAAAGGCGCGTTCACGGGCGCGTTGGAGCGCCGCACCGGCTGCTTCGAACTGGCCGAAGGAGGGACGCTGCTGCTCGACGAGATTGGCGAGATGCCGGTGGGCACGCAGGCGAAGCTGCTGCGCGTGCTGGAAGACCACAAACTGCGGCGGCTCGGCAGCAAGGTCGAAACTTCGGTGGACGTGCGCGTGCTGGCCGCGACCAACAAAGTTCCCGACGACGCCGTGGCGAGCGGAGAGCTGCGCCAGGATCTTTATTACCGGCTCAACGTGTTCAATATTCACATGCCGGCGCTACGAGAGCATAAAGAAGATATCCACGAGTTGGTAATAAGCCTGCTCAAGGACATGAACCAGAAGCACAACCGCAAGGTGGCGGAGGTGAGCCAAGCCGTGCTCAATATTTTTCAGAGTTACTCGTGGCCGGGCAATGTCCGCGAGTTGCGCAACACGCTGGAACGCGCCGTGATCGTCTGCGAAAGCGGATTGGTGGAGACCAAACACTTGCCGCCGGGCTTTGGCCAGAGTGTGCGGCCAGTGGTGAACGATCCCGATGCCGTGCACCTGGGCGTGGGCACGACGGTCGGGGAAGCGGAGAAGTTGCTCATCCTGAAAACATTGCAGGCGACCAGCAACAACAAAACGCGAGCCGCGGAGATACTCGGCATTAGCTTGAAGACGCTGCATAACAAGCTGAAGGAATACGGCCGCCCGCAGGATACGGTGATGGCTGCGGAGGAGTGAGAAGAGCGGGTCTCAGGTCTCAGGTTTCAGGTTTAGGTCCGAGGCCTAAGCGAGCGCCACAACATATTTCTGAGACCTGAGACCTAAGACCTGAGACCTGCTTTCAAGATGACACGCAAATTCATCATCGTGTTCGTGATCACCACGCTGTTCACGGCGCTGGTGGTCTGCTTCTCCTGGGTCTACCTGTCGCAACTTCTGCGCCAGCGCTTGCTGTGGGCGGATGAAACGGCTTCCCAACTCACCAATCAACTGGAGTATGCCGCCTCCAGAGCAGTGCCCGATCTGACCAGTACGCGGGTTGACACCACCAATCCCAAGGCTTTGCGCGCCGCCATCACGAATTATCTGCATGCCGACACCAACCTCAACGACATGCTGGAATCGGTGGTGGGAAATTCTCGTATCATCTACGACGCCGCCATCATCGATCCGAACGGAGTGGCGATTCTCGATACGAATCCGGCGCTGAACGGCAAGCTGGTTCCGGAGCGCCCGCGTTTGAGCGTGTTACGCGACGCGGGCTTTCGCCGCCAGTTGCGCATGCTCTACGGCCCGGCCACCGTTTACGACGTAAGCATCGGGCTGGAGCTCGACGGGCAGGCGTTTGGCCGCGTTCACGTGGGTGTCTCGACCGTCTTTCTGCGCAACGAACTGACGCCGAAACTGCAACAGGCAGCATTCTTTTCGGTGGTCGCGATTTTTTGTTCGCTGGTTCTTTCGGCAGTGGTTTCCAATGTCGCGCTCGGCCCCTTGAAGGCCATTGCCCGGAACCTCGACACCGCGAGCGCGGGCGATCTGCTACCGGACGAAGAGACCAGTGCCGGCGACGAGGTTGGTCTGGTATCGCTGAAAATCGCCCACCTCGGCCGGCAGATCCGCGATACCAACCAGATTTTTTCCGCCCTGAAAGACAACGTCGAGCAGGTCATGACCAAGCTGCAGGACGGTCTCATGCTGTTCACTCGCGATTCGCGGGTGGTGCTGGTGAGCGCCTCGGCGGAAAAGTTTCTGGGACGACCGCGGCGCGAAATTCTGGGGCGCACCGCGGAAGAAATTTTTTCCGATGGAACGGTTCTGGGCGCGGTGGTGCTGCCCGCATTCCAGAAGCAGCGGCAACTGGTGCAGTACGAATTCGACGCCGCCGATGGCCACCGGGTTCAGGTGTCGCTCGACTTCATTCAGGAAAAGGGAACGCCGATTGGCGCGCTGCTGACCATGCGCGACGCTGAATCGGTGCGGCGCATCGAGGACGAGATTGAAATTTCGCGACGTCTTTCCGCCAGCGGGCGGATGACCCGAGGCGTGGCCCACGAGGTCAAGAACCCAATCAACGCCATCGTGCTGCACCTGCAGTTGCTGCAAAACAAACTACAACAGGACGATCCCGACACGCGCCGCCACATGGATATCATCGGCAACGAAATCCACCGCCTCGACCGCGTCGTGCAAATCCTGGTGGACTTCACCCGTCCCCGCGATTTGCGGCTTGAGGACGTGGACCTCCGCGACATTCTGGAGAGCGTATCGGTGCTGGCCGCGCCCGATGCCGCGCGTCACCGTGTGCGCGTGGTGCTTGCATTGCCCAACCGGGAAGCGACGAACCATGATCCGACGAACCATGATCCGACGAACAAAAAAGCGCCCAAGGAGGACGACGCGCTGATGGTGCGAGTGGATTCCGATCTGATGAAGCAGGCGATTTTGAATCTGGTGCTCAACGGCATGCAGTCCATGACCGCGGGAGGCACACTCACTCTGAAGGCACGGCGCGATGACGAAATGATTCTCGCCGAAGTGCAGGACCAGGGCTGCGGCATTCCGCCCGAAGCCCAGGAGAAGATTTTCGAACTCTATTTCACCACCAAGGGCGACAAAGGTGGAAGCGGAATCGGCCTGGCGCAAACCTACCAGATCATGCAGTGGCACTATGGCTCGGTGGAGTTCGATTCCATCGTCGGAGCCGGCACAACGTTCCGCTTGCGCCTGCCAGCAGCGGTCGCGAAACCAGATCGCCAAGCGGAGATGACGGTGTGAATGCGGGTCGGGGCGCTGAGATGGGATTTGGGCCGGTATGAGAGCCTTGCTAATCGCGGCGACCGTGGCATCTTTAGCAGCCAGTGTTCGACTAATGCAGGCTTCCAGCGCCCGTCCGGCGGCGCCTGCCGGGTACATAGGGTTTGATCGCAACGACTATCCGGGCGACTCGAACTTGAAGATTCTCCGCCGGACCTCTCCTATTCCGGCTATTGGCTGAATAATCCGCCGGGAGCGAGAACCAATTCTTGGGTTGGAAAGCGCAAGACCCTCCAAACTGCCGGCTTCGGGTTCCTGGTTCTCTTCAATGGGCGCACGTTCGCGGAGATCAAAGCGCCCGGGGACGCGGTCAAGTTGGGCCGTTCCGATGCTGCGGCGGCAGTCTCGGCGGCGCGGGCGGAGGGATTTCCATTTCAGACAATCATCTTCCTCGACCAGGAACAAGGCGGACGTCTCCTTCCGGAGCAACGAGCTTATCACCATGCGTGGGTCGATGGGGTGAATTTCGCACACTTTGTAGCGGGTGTGTACTGCTCGGGCATTGCTTCCAACGAAGGTTCCGGTGTCTCCATCGTGACCGCGGAGGAAATCCGGAGAAATGCAGGCGTTAGACAAATTAAATATTGGGCGGTCAACAACTCCTGTCCGCCCTCGCCCGGATGCACCGTTTCAAGAAACGATCTCTTGCCGGAGTCCAGCGGCATCTCTTTTGCAGAAGTCTGGCAATTTTCTCAGTCACCTAAGCGAACTGATTTCGCGAGCCGCTGCTCGGCTAACTACAATAAGGATGGAAACTGTTACCCGCCCGATGTTGATCCCCGAGAAAGACTGCACCTGGACCTCGATGTTGCAACTTCAAGCGATCCTTCTCACGGCAGAACCCGCGATTGAGAAAAACGACGAGGCCCACTATCAACGAAGGAAGCCGCCCAAAGAAACTGTCGACCATCTGATACGCGGCTTCCCAAAATTTTCCGAGGCTTGCACTCATAGTAGCAACCTGTGTTTGCAATCTTGTATTGGCAATCTGGCCGGGCGGGGCATCGAGTGGTTGGCTGATACCTCGCCCGGGTTTCGTTCAACACTTCTCGTCAGTTCTCGTCCCAGCAGTTCTCGTTCAGCAGTTCTCGTTCAATGCTCCTCGTTCAATGCTCCTCGCTCAACAAACGATTAAGCTTCTCCGTTTCAGGACGGCCTACCTCGGGGGCTTCGACCGTTCCCGGTTCGGCGGTGGCTGCTGTCTCTGCTGCAACTGCTGGCGCTGCTGTTCGTGTCTTTGCTGCAATTGCTGCGTTTGTTGCTGGTGCCGCTGCTCAACCTGCTGTTGTCTCGCTTCATTAGCATGCTGTTGGGTCAGGCGCTGATGTTCCTGATCCTGCCGCTGCTGGAGTTTCTGCCGCTCCTGGTCCTGCTTCGCGAATACCTTTTCCTGCTGCTGCTGGTACTTCCGGTCCAGCTTCGGGTTGCCTGTATTTGGAGCACCGGGTCGCGCCGCAGGCGGAAGGTCGTGAGGATGGACGGGCGTGCTGGGTCGAGAAACGTTGTTGTTGTTCCCCGGACGGTTGTCGTTCCCCGGACGCGGCGGATTTCCGGCACGATTTGCGCCGCGATTGGCTGGTGGATTATAAGAACCACCTGCCGCTTTGGCCTGAACGACGGCGCGGTCATTAAATACTCCCGGCCTCGGTGTGGCTGCGACCGCCGGCTTGCCCATGTTGACGGAAGCCCGTTGTTGCGGGTTGGTTCGCGCCGCCTGCGCATGTTGGGTTTGAACCGCGACCGGCGGAATATGTCTCTCCCGCGCCGCCGCCTCTTCTTGAGGCGTTGGACGCCTGTTGATCCCGCCGTTGCCGCCGTTATAGCTGACGCGGTTCTCGTTCCTGTTGATTACGGTCGTGTTGTACACGTTGTGAATCTCAGTGACGTTAATGTTGTTCACCGAACGGTTGTAGAAAAAGCGGTCATGGTCCCACCGTCCGCCTTCATAACCATCACCGAAGTAGCCGAAGCCATAGTTGATCCCGCCATAGAAACCGACCACCGGACCCCAATACCCTTCATAGAAAACAAACCCCTCGCCGCCCCAACCCCAATAGGCTGGAGTCCACAGGAAACCGATTTCCGGCGCGAGCACCCATGTGCCCGGCACCCAGTAGTAGTCGTCGAAGTCGTCCCCGTAGGCCCAGTAGCCTGGGGTCCATATATATCCTTCGCCCGGACAAAGGGGCTGCTCATAGACAGGCAGCGGCGGCGGGGCGAAGTTAACGACGATCCCCACCCCGATTTGTGCGAACGATGCTGCCGACATGCACAGCACGACGAGCGTGAACAACAGCGTACGAATGAAACGGACATGCATTGTGATTCCTCTTGCCTACCATCCCTCGTTTGCCCGGTGTTGCTCTGCTGCTGCGGGTTTCGTGGATTGAGAGGCGAGATTGCCGACCTGCAAACGTTGGAGGTCAACTTGAAACGTCTGTCCCGTACAGAAGTTGATCTCGCGTCCAGGACACGACAGAAGATCGCAAGAACAATATTGCACCAACATCGCAAAGATCGTCATAACAAAAGATCGTCCAAAGCATGCACACCACCACGCTCTGCAATCGGAAGAGAGAGCACGCCGCGGGCCAGAATTGTGAAGTCCCTTCCTTACTGCAACATAACTTGCTCCGCAGTTGCGAGCCGGCCGTCGTGCCACACTCTTGGCCACACTTTGGAATGTAAATTCTATGTGCATCGTTCTATATACCTTGTTCTATGTAGTTCTACGTACCGGATTCCATGTAGGAGGTTACGGCAGGCCATACTTATTGCAAATCAACGGTCTGGGCGAGACGGAAGGTGAGACGACGATCGATGCCGAAGACAATATCTTTATCTTTCCGATTAGCGGCGGAAGCCGTGCCGGTAGCCGGGTTTCGTTCCTCGCGGACGCCACCTTTGGCGAAGATGCTGGAGGTCTCGATCATGAGCGGCCGGCCGCCGACGTTCAAACTTATCAGCACGACTCGCAAATAGCCGGGCGCGAGCGAACGTCCCGGAGAATTTGCGGCCGGCTTGGCTTCGAGCACCCGGCCGGTCGCGGGGGCGCCGCGATCAATCAGCGTTTGGCCGTCGATCACGATCGGCTCATCGACAGTTCCGCTGAAGGTGTCGCCCGCATGCGCCGACGCGCTCGAGAGCGCGCTCTGCAGGCGAATCGGAATGGGCGTTCCCTCGGGCAGTTTCGTGGCCGATGGAATCAGCGACTGGCTGGGCGAAATTCCGGTCGAACGCGGCTGTCGATCAAAGGGCAACTTTTGTGAATCGGCCGAGTTCGAAGCGCTGCCACCGGAATCGCTGCTGGGCCGGCCGCAAGCACAGATGAGGCCGAGCATCAGCAGAACGATGGCTAGACGACCGCCATGGGACGGCATGAACTTCTCCGCTGAACGCACGAATGGCGCTCGAATGGGAGCAGCTTATCAGGGTCCGGTGGCGGCTGTCAGCTGCCTGGGCAACGACATGAAGACAAGCGGAATCGGTGCAATCGCGGTTGCAAAGGCCGCGGACCTAGTGACGGTCAACGCCTGGGGTACAATTTACTATCACGCGGTTCGCCACGCTGTGTCTACCTCGCGCCTTCTGGATCACAGCGTGGCAGAAAGGACAGGTTCTCTTGAACGTCCTGTTGCTTTCCATGCCGGATTCCTTCGAACACATGCCACCGCATGCCATCCGCATGCCCAATGGCGCGCTCACATCACTTGCGGGGAACGTCGATCCGCAGCACCGCGTGGCCGTGGCTGATTTGATCCTCGTGCAGCGCCAGGTTCGTGAAACTGTCACCAGGCTTGTTCGCGAGCTCGACCCGGAAATCGTCGGACTCTCCATCATGACGTTTCAGCGCCGTACCGCCGGCCGCATTATCGAACTGGTCCGCGCTCTGCGGCCGGGCGTGAAGATCGTGGTGGGTGGGTACGACCCCAGCCTTGCCCCCGAAGCTTACGAAGAAATGGGCGTCGATTATCTGGTGCGCAGCGAAGGGGAAGTCACCTTCCGCGAATTGTTGCGCGCGGTCGAGCAAGGCTCCGGTTTCGACCGGATCTGCGGCCTCTCCTACCGAAACGGCCAGAGTTGGGTGCACAACCCCGACCGGCCGCCGCACCGGCTCGAAGACAGCGAGATCCGGCAACCGAACCGCGATGCGCGCGTGCTCAAGGGATACACGCTGATGGGCCGGCAGGTGGATGTAATCGAGACTTCGCGGGGCTGCACCTACGATTGCAGTTTCTGCTCCATCATCGAGATGCGAGGCCGCAACTTCCACACCTACTCTTTCGACCGAGTGCTGGACGACATTCGCGATGCCCGCGATCACGGCACTCGAACCATTTTCCTCGTCGACGACAACATCACGCTGAATGTGCGGCGTTTTGAAGCGCTGTGCGAGGCCATCATTGCGGCCGGGCGTGAAGATCGTGGTGGGTGGGTACGACCCCAGCCTTGCCCCCGAAGCTTACG
>Ga0137389_10001190_pt1 | contig 15046 bp, 13 predicted proteins | sample 15con2h14BmetaG_FD_104645 | JGI IMG/M metagenome (GOLD analysis project Ga0137389, IMG submission 104645) | Vadose zone soil microbial communities from Angelo Coast Range Reserve, California, USA - 15con2h1.4B metaG | ecosystem: Environmental > Terrestrial > Soil > Vadose zone > Saprolite...
AACATCACACTCAACTCTGCGCTTAGCAGTACGGTTGTTAACGCTGCTACGGTAGGGTATCAGTATTGGAACAACCTGATAGATACCGATAAGAAAGTCCCTTTCTTTTCTTTTCCGAACGCCATCAGCTTCGGTACCAACGTGAATGTGCCGCAACAGTCCTATCAGTCTAAGTACCAGTTCAAGGATGACCTCTCGATCAATCGAGGCAACCACACTTTCAGGACCGGCGTCGACTATTTGTGGGAACCCAAACTAGGTGGCTTCTTTGAGTTTAACCCCACTCTTGAAATTGACTTTAATAAACTTCCGAGCGCGATCAGAAATCTTCCCCAGAGCTTCGCCACGCCCGGTCTCGTCGGAGGCATGACCATAGCCATCGGCGATCCTTATTTTAACCTCCCGGGCGGCGCGAAAATGTTCGGTCTATATTTCCAGGATGACTGGAAAGCGCGACGCAATTTGACGTTCAATTTGGGCTTACGTTGGGATAAAGACTTCAATCTCATAGGCACCAAAGCGCAAGGAGACAGCCGCACTTACAAGATTCTAAAGGCGATAAATAATCCTGTTACCAGTGCGCTACCGCACGACGATAATCGCGACTTTAGTCCACGGGTAGGATTCGCCTGGGACATTACCGGCGCTGGGAAACATGTCTTGCGTGGTGGGTATGGCCTTTATTATGGTCAGACGTTCTTGAACATTCCCCTATTCATGATTCAGCAGATCAACCCGACAATCTTTGCCACCGTCTTTAGTATTGCCAGTGGCGATGTTGTGCCTGGGACGAACATACTTCTTTCCAACTGGCGGTTTGGAGTAGATCCTTTACCCACGATTCCGCCGCCGCAGACGCAGCTTGCTGCCGGGAATACTGGGCGCATCATGGACCCTGACTACCGAAATCCCAGCACTCAGCAGTGGAATCTTGGATACTCCTTCCAGTTGAATTCCTACTCCGTCCTGGAGTTTGAGTACACCCATGTTTTAGGACTTCATGAGTCCAAGACAGTCAACATGAATCCAACGCGCCGGCTGTTTTTGGATGCGGCTGGAAATGAGATCACCTCGCGCCCGTTAACCGCTGCTCTGGCGGCTGCTGGCCAACCTGTACTCGGTCGAGTTGATTTAGAAACTTCAACTGGCCGATCGCGCTACGATGGCTTAAATGTCTCTTACCGGCGGCGTCTGCATCGCAACTTCAGTGTGAATGCAAACTACACTTTGTCGCGCGCGCTGGCTTATAACGGTAATTCAGCCGCGTTCCGCAACCGGGCCTGGAATCCGTTCGCGATCTTCGATCCATCTGAGTTTGGACCAACTCCGAACGACTCACGGCATCGGTTTTCAATGGGTGGCGTAATTAATTTACCCGGAGGATTTCAGGTTGCTCCCATTGTTCAATTGGAGTCAGCGCGTACATACACGGCTGGCTACGGTGGATCCGTAGACATTCTTGGGTCGGGTAGTGGACGGGGAACTTCACATGTCCTTGTTCTTAACAGTAGTCCTAATGACCTCACAGGCACGCTGACTTCATTCGGAGATCCGAGCGTGGCGGCCAATGCAATCAAGTACCGGAATTGTTTGCGATCGGGTCAGTGTAAGTTTGCTCCGTTTGATAACTTGCGTGGGCAGCCTTATTTTCAACTTGACACACGCATCACTAAGAACTTCAAGATCAAAGAACGTGCAACACTGTCGCTGCTCTTCCAGGTTTTTGATCTGACCAATCGAGCGAATTTTGGAAATAACTTCGTCACGGATGTCCGGCTGTCGACTTTCGCCACACCAAATGCCTTCATCACTCCTACGAGCACGATTATTCCGCACAGTCTTTCAGGCGAATTCGGAGTGAAGATCAGTTTCTAAAGTACAGATTCGGAGAGGAACGAGGATGGCAGACTAGTCTGCCATCTTTGTTTTTTTATGCGAAAACTCCAGGGCGCAATCGATGACGGGATCACCAATTCGGCTTATCAACCCAATTTCCTGTGCTTCTTTGCTCGTCATCCGTTGGGCTGTGATAAAAAACTCCAACGCGCGTGCTTTGCCGATGACGCGTGGCAACCGTTGGGTGCCACCCCAGCCGGTGATAATTCCGAGCCGGGCGCCGGGATGCGCAAAGACAGCCGAGCTTGCAGCAACTCGAATGTCGCATGCGAGTGCTAGATCGAGCCCCCCACCCATGCAGTATCCATTGATTGCCGCAATGGTCAGCTGTGGAGCTTCGGCAATTCTTTGGAAGAGTCGTTGACCCTTGCTGGAAAAGTGACGCGCCCTATTAACGTCAAGTGTGGCGAGTTCTCGTATATCTGCACCCGAACTAAAAACGTTGCCGGTGCCAGTGAAGATTATCGAATTTAGTTTATGGTCTGAAATGAGATTCGACAACATGATATCGAGCTTGTCGAGAGTTGGGGTCGAGAGTGCGTTGCGTTCGGCGGGCCGGTTAAATCTTACGACTGCGATCGAATCGCTGATCTTCTCAACGATCGGGTGCTGCGTGTTCCGTTCGTTCATTCGCGCGGCTTTACGTTTTCCCGAAGGAATTTGACGATGTCCTCAGTAGATGTTCCTGGCAAAAAAATCTCAGCCACGCCCAATTGTTTTAGTTTAGCAAGATCAGTTTGAGGAACAATACCACCTACAAGCACCAGACAGTCGTCCATTCCTTGTTGACGAAGTAGTTGGACAATACGCGGGCAAAGTGTGTTATGCGCTCCACTCAAGATCGAAACGCCAACCGCGTCGACATCTTCCTGAAGGGCGGCCGCTGCGATCATTTCTGGCGTTTGGCGCAAACCGGTATAGATGACTTCCATGCCTGCGTCACGCAGAGCGCGCGCAATAACTTTTGCCCCTCGGTCGTGACCATCCAGACCGGGTTTGGCCACTAAGACTCGGATCTTCCTCTCTGGCATAAGAACTCAACTCGATGTAGGTAGTGGGCGCTGTTGTTTACAACTAGAACGCAGGCTCTTCGTAGACGCCATATACATCGCGAAGCGCTGAGCATATCTCGCCCAGTGTGGCGTAAGCTCGAACGGCTTCGATGGTCGCGGGCATTGTGTTTTCCTCATTCTGGACGGCCGATTTGAGTTTCTCGAGTGAGTTTGCGACGGCGCCATTGTCGCGTCGATTGCGCGTATACTCCAATCGTTCCACTTGATGAGTGCGAACGGATTCGTCGATGACGAGAGTGGGAACTTCGGTTGGCTCATTTGCCATTGCATATTTGTTGACTCCGACAATTACCTGATCTCCGCGCTCCACCGCTTTTTGATACTGATACGCGGAGTCCTGGATTTCGCGCTGCGGAAACCCCTTCTCAATGGCTGCCACCATTCCGCCCATTGCGTCAATCTTTCGGAAATAATCGAGTGCGTCTCGTTCCATCTTTTCTGTCAATGCTTCCAAATAATAAGAGCCACCCAAGGGATCGACTGTGTTCACAACCCCTGTTTCTTCGGCGATGATCTGCTGCGTGCGCAGGGCGATCAAGGCAGCCCGGTCCGTTGGTAGTGCAAGCGCCTCGTCGTAAGCATCAGTATGCAAACTCTGCGTCCCGCCAAGAACGCCCGCAAGCGCCTGAATCGCTACGCGAACAATATTGTTCAGTGGTTGCTGAACCGTAAGCGAGACCCCGGCCGTTTGAGTGTGGAAACGCATCTGCAGGGTCCGTTCGTGTTTACTCCCAAAGCGTTCCTTCACTTCACGGGCCCAGATTCGCCGCGCAGCTCTGTACTTGGCAATCTCCTCAAAGAAATCGTTATGAGCATTGAAAAAGAACGACATCCGTGGCACAAAGCGATCGATGTCCAAACCGGCATTAACGCCCCATGCGACGTACTCAATACCATCGCGCAAGGTGAACGCTAATTCCTGGACGGCGGTGGCTCCAGCCTCGCGGATGTGATAACCGCTGACAGAAACCGGGTTGTACCGAGGCACATAGTCAGTACAAAACTCGAAGGTGTCTACCACCAGTTTCATGGCTGGACGAATTGGATAGATCCATTCCTTTTGAGCGATGTATTCCTTCAAAATGTCGTTCTGTAGCGTGCCGGATATTTTTTCCCAGCTGGCGCCCCGCTTTTCCGCAACAACCAGATACATCGCCAAAAGCACGGACGCAGGAGCATTGATTGTTTGTGAAACTGTGACTTGTTCGAGAGGAATGCCTTCAAAAAGGACTTCCATGTCCGCGAGCGACGAGACCGCCACGCCACACTTACCTACTTCTCCTTCAGCCAGGGGGGAATCCGCATCGTATCCCATCAAGGTGGGCAAGTCGTAGGCTACAGAAAGGCCGGTTTGCCCCTGGTCAAGCAAATACTTAAATCGCGCATTCGTCTCCTCCGGAGTGCTGAAGCCGGCAAACTGACGCATCGTCCAGAGCTTGCCTCTGTAGCCTGTGGGATGAATGCCACGTGTGTAGGGAAACTCCCCCGGAAAAGAAATGTCACGGGAGAAATCGACATTCTCGACATCGCCGGGGGTGTAAAGTCGATTGACTTCTTCTAGCGAGACTGTCTGAAAACTCTTTCTCTGTTCGGGATGCTTTTCAAGAGCAGGCTCAAGTGTTTCTTGCTCCCAGCGATCCACCTCGGCTTCGATTTGTGAGGAGCTTTCCTTCGTTTCAGGCATTCAACCCTCTATCTTGTGGATCTTAGTGGAGAGTTTGATATTAGTTGACGGTTATTTGAAGTGTCAACCGCATCAGTTTGCATCGACTTAACAAGAGGGGAGCGCGGCCGTGATGGCAGTCACGGCCGCGCGGTATCGGCAGGAACCCGGTTAGCGCGGATGTCAAGCAGGGGAACTTGGCAGGCTTCGGCAGGTATGAATCAAATCCACTGTTCCACGGTGCGAATAAGCTTCCCCATATTGCTCATTCGACAGGTACGACAATTTCGTTACTTCGAACCATGTTCAAGCGGCTGCGCGCGGCCGACTCGATGGCGCGCGGATCGCTACGAAGTTGCTCAACCTCGGATCGTAGCGATTGATTAATGCCGCGAAGTGCGTCGACATCACTCTGGATTGAGGCGAATTGCTCTGAAGCGATTTGCACTTTGGCTCGCGTGCGGATGTTTACGGTGACACAGACAGCAAAGGTCGCGAGTATAACCATGCCGAATACTACCCACGATGGTATCAGTCCGCCGCGACGGCGCACCTCTGAGCGGGTGCCAACGATCTCCGATGAAATTTGCCGGACCGAAGTCAACGAGGCGCCCGTTCGAGGCAACACCCTTTGCGATCTGATCCGCTCATCAACCCAGTAAGTATTTGCGACCCTGCTCAAGTAGCACCTCCAAGTCCTTTGCTGATTCTGATTCCGCGTAAATGCGTACTAGTGGTTCTGTTCCGGAAGGACGCACCAACAGCCACGAATCGTCGGTAAAAATAAATTTCAGACCGTCGATGCGATTAATCGATTTGATTTTTCGCCCGCCGATCGCCGTTGGCTCCTGTTTCAGTTTTTCTTTTAGAATAGGCATTAGTTCGGGAGTAAGTCGCACGCCTATGCGCCCAGACTCGAGCTTTCCCGTTCGCGAATAAAGAGAATCCAATTGTTCTGTCAGCGTCGCGCCTCGCGCCGCAACTGCCTCCGCTGCAAGCAGACACGCAAGGATGCCATCTTTCTCCGGGTAGTGACCTTTGATTGACAATCCAGCTGACTCTTCACCGCCGAGGACGATCTTGTCTTCATTGATCAGTTCTCCGATGTATTTGAATCCCACTGGCGTTTCGTACACCGGAAGCCCGCGCGCGTGCGCGACTCGATCGACCAGATGGGAAGTAGCCACAGAACGGGCGACTCCTCCATCCCAGTTTCTGGATTCTGCCAGGTAGTCGAAGAGAACGGCGATTAGTTGATTGGGAGTAATGAAGGTTCCGTTAGAATCGATCACTCCGAACCGATCTCCGTCGCCGTCTGTCGCAAGACCCAGAGTGCATTTCTTAGCCAGTACTCGTTCTCGCAATTCCTCAAGATGAGTCTCTTCAGGCTCAGGCGCCCGGCCGCCAAAAAGGACATCGCGCCAATCGTGTATCGTCTCGACCTCGACTCCGTGCAGGCGCAATACTTCGTCAAGGTAGCCTCGACCAGTGCCCCAAAGTGGATCATAAGCGTACTTGGCGCCCGAAGCTCCGATAGCGTCGAAACGGACTTTTCGCGCCAGATCCTCTAGATAAACCGACTTGGGATCGTAGCTCTCGGAAACTGCGACAGTGCTGTCTCCGTGAGTTTCCGGTAGCCCGAGCGCCAGCAGATTTTCAATCTTGGAAGTAACTGTTGGCAGGGCTGGTGCTCCGTCCGCGGTTGAGAGTTTCATCCCGTTGTATTCAGGGGGATTGTGCGAAGCAGTAAAGTTGATGCCGCAGGCTGCTTGCTCGGTCCTTATTGCGCAAGCGACTGTCGGGGTTGGAGTCGGGCCATTGCAGAGAAGCGAACGAAATCCATAAGCGGATACGATTCCCGCACACTCTGCGGCGAACTGTTCTCCCAGAAAACGTGTGTCGTGAGCGATAACCATTGACTGTTGGCGTCCAGCGATTCGGAATTCTGAACAGATCGCCTCCGTCACCTTGCCAACAGCGGCAAAGTCAAACTCGTCGGCGATAATTGCGCGCCATCCAGATGTACCAAAGTGAATGCTCATGAAAAGTTAAGAGCCTGCTTAAGTTGATTGTGGGTTTAGCCACAATATAGGCGACAAGGCGACCTGCATAGCCCCAACTAAATGTGCTTTAGGCCTTGTCAATCCGTTGCCCATCAATAACTTAGCGGCAAGGTGGCCGGAATGTACCATCCGTGCTTAAGGGTGTAAAGATATTTCTCCCTAATGCTTTAACCATCTAAGTTCAACAGTTACTTGAACTAAGAGCGCTTAATGGCCCAATTTGGCGAACGGTTGGCGAACGGAAATCCCAAGCCGATATCCTCGCCAAGCGACTGAGTTAAATTTTGTTTGACAGACAGCGAGTAGCCCCATTAGACTCAGGATCCGGTCGGGCCCACTTTGAAACTCGATGCCTTCGCTCTTGCATTTGGCCCAATAGAACTTCTTGTCATTCAATATCTTGTCCCCACCGAGACTAGTCTGGACCCCTGTTCTCATCTGGGGCTCCAAGCGCACGTCGATTAAATATTCCAGGAAGGGTGTAGATGTCTGACTCGTCTGAATTAGATCTAGGCGCTGAAATACCGGTGCCGACTTCTATCCAATTACCCATTAGTTCCATTGTCCGCGCGCTTTGCGAAGCAGCAAATGCGGGCCCTGATCTGCTTTACGAAGTGATGATGAAGATGAGTCTGATGGTAGAAGGGATGGTCCCAACTTATGGTTTATCAATATGGGCGGCAGCTGCCGGCGAGAAATTGAACCTACGTTGGGCTGAGGGACTTGAAGAAAATGAGATCGCTGCCGCGGAAAGAATTGTGGCCGAGGCCTTTGCAAATAAACGTGGTTTGGCAGCCGTGGATGGAGATTGCGCAATTTGCCTGGTGCTTGCCATGCCTACGCTGACGCGAGAAGGGGCGGCACTGTATGGCAAGTGTGTTCGCCCCCTCACTGCTGATCAAGCGAAAGAGGTAAATGCTCTCAGCGACGTCGCTCAGTTAGCGCATTCGCACCTGTTGTCGGGCGCTTCCGGCGCGCGAGTCAGCAGTGCGACCACGCAAATGTCGGGCGTTAGTGCCTTGCCGGGAATGGTCTTCAGCAGCCGCGCTATGTCAGAAGTTGCTCGGAGCGTTGAGCGTATCAAGGATTCAGAATCGACAGTGCTAGTCACGGGCGAATCTGGAACGGGAAAAGAGTTGATTGCCAGAGCCATTCATCGGCTCAGTCGGAGATCCGAAAGCCAATTCATTCCTTTCAACTGTTCCGCTGTACCTGCTGAGTTGATCGAAAGCATGTTATTTGGTCACCGCAAAGGAACCTTTACGGGCGCGCTTGCTGATCACCTTGGCCTAATTCGTTCAGCTGAAAATGGAACGCTCTTTCTAGATGAAATCGGTGATCTGCCTTTACCTTTGCAACCAAAACTCCTGAGATTTCTCCAGGAGGGTGAGGTGCACACCTTAGGGGACCGAGCGCCGCTCAAAGTCAACGTGCGCGTGATAGCGGCCACACACAAAGACCTGGAGCAGCTTGTTAAGGAGAACCTTTTCCGAGAAGACCTTTACTACAGAATTGCCACGTTGACATTGAAAGTGCCATCGTTGAGAGAGCGGCCCGATGACATTTCGACACTGATCTCACATTTTATTAGCCATTTCGCACGCAAGAATGATCGCGCAATATCAGGGATTACTTGGGAAGCTATTCAGATCCTGGAGCAATATGCGTGGCCCGGCAATATTCGAGAGCTGGCGGCAGAAATTGAGCGCGCAGTACTCTACGCCAATGACGACGGGTACATACGACCTGAGGACATCAGTCCTCGAATTTATCCACAGAACAACGCAGAAGTCCTTGGTGTATCAGCGGAAAAACTTGACGATCTCCTTGATAGCTATGAGCGCCGCGTAATCACTGAGACCTTGAAAAAACACGATTGCAATGTGGCTCGTGCTAGTGAAGCCCTCGGGTTGGGTTCGCGACAAACTCTTTATAAGAAGCTCAAGCGCCTTGCTATCGATGTTGGCGATTTCTTGCAGGAGGATACAGAGCCAGGCCTCCAGTTTAGGGTACCCCAGCGCTAGACCATCCTTCTCCTTCATTCACACCGTAGGGTTTCATTCTGCTCTCATTTCGCTAGTTCCCTACAAACTCTCAGCAGAAAGTCTCAGCAATGCTTTCTTACATTCTTTGCTTTCTCGCAGCCCTGCTCGTCCATGAGTTGGGCCATTGTGTTGCTGCCTTCGGCTGCAACGTAACAGTGAGCGAGTTCGGTTTCGGATGGGGACGCAAGCTATGTAGTCTTCGGATTCGAGGAGTGGACTTCATAATCAGGGTTTTGCCAGTTGGCGCTTACGTACGTCTCAATCTCGATGAATTACAGGAGCGGCCAGTTGACCAACAAGTAACTGTGTTATTGGCTGGAATCATTGCCAACCTGGTTGCGGGTGTGGTAACGGGTGGAACTCACTTCAGTCTCATGAATTACCTGCTTGCTGCCACTAATATTCTTCCGCTCTATCAGCAGGACGGCTGGAAATGCGGCATGATTATCCTTCGCGGCTCTATGCGTCGCAAAAGTCCGCTCATCGATTGGACCTTCACGATTGTTGGCAGCGCTCTGAGTTTGGCACTGATTGCCGCCCAGGTTCTTACTAGTCAGTTTCGGTAGTCAGACCAGAGTGCCTCGCACCTGGCCTTACCTTCGTTAGTTACTTGGCCTGAGACGGCGCCGTATTGATGCGTATCCAGCGCGCTGCGATGAGCCGGGGCTGTAAGGCCGTAATTCTTTCCTTCAAATCATTCATCTCTCTCTCTTCCACTCCGCAACGCTGCGTGGGACGGCCATCGGACACTGATCGCGGCCTTGCGGGCCGGGCCACTTTTGTTTTCAAAGGTCGGGTTTTTGAGTCGCGCCCATATTATTCGCCCCCATGCGTTCCTTGCGGTTGAATCTCTCGGACTTATTTGTCAACTCCGGGCGACAACTGTAAACGCCCAACTGCCGTACCCGTTTTGATTGGTTGTGGGACCACAACCTGGCTTATCAGACGATGTCTTGTTAACTCACGGCGACAAGCCAACCGACCTATTACTCTCAAGATCATCAAAAATGCTGGACTTGAGTGCTTTTGCTCGAACGGCACGCCTCTTGTAATGGAACCAATCGCCCACGACGCTATTTAAGTCGAAGGTGACTTCAGGCAGGAGGGGCTGGACAAGACCTATGAAAAGTGTAAATCGCAAAGTTTTGATGACCTTCTTTGGTGTAGTGCTCGCAATACCGTTCCTTCTACTGGCCTCAGTCGTCGGCGTCCATGTTGCCGCGCTTGCCGATAATGTGAGAGTCGACGTGCTTTGTGTCGCCCTCGCATTGGCCAGCGTCGCAGTGAGGATCATCGATGGACATTTCGCACTCACAGGTAAGGTCATCTCGTTGGAGCGGGGCTCGAACGAATCCACAGGCAACAACGATTTACGCGGAGCGTCCACAATCAGTCCTAGTTACTGATTCTCGCAAATGTTGGTCCTTTCCGCCTGGCTCTGAGAGAGAGGCATGGTGAACAAGGGCGTAAAGCTTAACTCTTAACCCAAACCTTAAAGGAGCAAAAACATGATTAAGAATTTTCTAAGAGATGAGACCGGTCTGGAACTTTCAGAGTACGCGGTTGCCGCAGCCTTGATTGCGATCGCCTGCGTTGTCGCTTTCACGACCCTGGGTACGGCTATCTCATCCAAAATCAACACGCTTGCAGCCACAATAAGCGGATAATTCCGATAGTCGTAAATGGGCCGGCGCGCTTTAGTTGAGATCTAAACTTGATTAGAGCGCGCATTGGGCTCTTCAAACGTCAACGGAAAAATCTCCTTCTGAACTGGCTAAGACTTTCCTCCCGTAATGCAGAACTCGAAGCAGTACAAGCAATGTCTGAAGCGCCCGCACAAATAGCTCTTCTTATTCCATTGGCAATCATCATTGCCTATTACGACGTTCGTTATCGACGAATTCCCAATCCATTTGTGCTTGCAACGTTTATTAGCGGCGTGGCAATGAACGCAATTCTAGGAGGTTTCCCGAGCATTGCGGCAAGTCTATTAGGCTGTCTACTCGGATTTGTTTTGATGTTTATGCTGCATATCTTCGGGGCGATGGGAGCGGGTGACGTCAAACTTTTTGCGGCTATCGGAGCGGTTACCGGGGCACATCTGATCTTACCAACCTTTCTAGTGGTGATTCTGATCGGAGGTTTGCTGGCCGTTATCTCGACCATCCGCACTGGAGTGCTGCTAAGCACCATGCATCGGGTCCTCCAGATCTTCGCCGGATTTTTACCGGGATGGGAAATGCCAAGATTCGCGGTCCCAGCAGATCGCAGATACACGATTCCTTATGGAGTAGCGATCACAATCGGCAGCATCCTTTCGACTGCCATCTTTCGCTCTTGAGGGCGAGATTTGAATCTAGATTAAGAAATTACATGGAGAGACACCTATGCGCAACAAACGCTTTTTTATCGTTTTGACCGGAGCGCTCCTATTCGGAGTGCTCGCAGCATTTTCGGTCAGTCGTTACTTATCGAGTGCTCAGGCCTTTTCAAAAGATCTCAAGCGCGTTGTTGTCGCTAGAGTGGCAGTTCCCCTCGGGACGAAACTCGTCGCGGAGCAATTGATGGTGGTCCAGTTTTCGAAAGAATCCGCCCCAGACGGCGCCTTTGAGTCACCTGAAAAATTGGTCGGGCGCGTTGCCGTAACAAACCTTGCTATGCGTGATCCGATCCTGGAATCAAGACTTGCTCCCGAAGGCACAGCCGGAGGGTTGTCGGCAATCATTCCAGAAGGCTACCGCGCAATGACAGTCAAGGTTGACGATGTTGTCGGTATCTCCGGTTTCATCATGCCGGGCACGCTCGTGGACGTGGTTGTCGTCATCACTCCGCAGGAGCAGACAGCTGGCCAAGCAGGTCCAATTTCTAAGATCGTGTTGCAGAACATCAAGGTCCTGGCAAACGGTCAGAACATTGACAAACCGGAAAACCAGCGAGATGCAAATAGCGTCAAGGCAGTCACTCTTCTCGTCTTACCGGAGCAAGCAGAAAAGTTGGCCCTCGCTACCAGTGAAGGCAAGCTGCAGCTCGTTATGCGCAACTCGATCGATCAGGGTGACGAACAGACAACAGGCATCAACAAACGAACTTTGCTCAACGGTGACCGGGCCGTGTCCGCGCCGGATCCGGGTTCACTGAAAAGTGAGCAGCCTAAAACAGAACCCAAAGCTGTCCGGCGGGTTCGACCTCAAGCAGAGGCCAAGCCATCAGCCAGCAGTTCGCCCTCTCCACAAGCACCGCGCGCTTCTGTGGAGATGATTGAAGGCGCGAAGAAGCGCAATGTCGACTTTCCCTAAAAGAATCGACTGCGGCGATTGTCGCGGATCAATTTCTTATTTGCCGAGTGCCGTTAATCGATTTGGAAACTAAAGGAGCAACGACCATGCAGAGCCGCTATCCGATCACACGCCGAGTCAGTTTAGTACTGGCGTCATTGATCATCCTTCTCGTCAATTCCGTTACGCATTCCCAGGAGACCTCATACAAGGCTTCGTTCAGTCAGAACAAAGAAGCCACTGCAGTCAACGTTCTCGTGGGCCAATCGCGGGTGATCAATTTTGACAGGCCGGTAGGTCGATTCTCGGTGTCGAATCCCGATATCGCAGAGGCTGTGCTCGTGACTCCCGATCAAGTATTGGTAAACGGCAAGGCATTTGGACAGGTTAACTTCGTTGCCTGGGAACAGTCGGGCGGTCAGTACCTGGTTTTTGATGTCTATGTTCGGGCCAATCTGTCGCTCATTGATTCACAGATCCGTGCCTTGTTTCCCAAGGACGATATCCGTCTGAGTCAGGCAAATGGGTCGGTGGTGCTTTCAGGAAGCGTCAGTAATCCTGTTACCGCGGCTCAGGCACAAAGCGTTGTCGAGGCAGCCGGGTTTAAGACCGTCAATATGCTCGCTTCGCCAGTGAAAAACATGGCCCAGGTGCAGCTTCAGGTTCGCGTGGCTGAAGTTAACAGAAATAAAGTCAGCGATCTGGGTCTTTCCTACTCCTACCAGGGTTCTCCTGGCAACGGCGTTTATGCCAACAGTGGACAGGGCCCCAGCTCATTGGGGAACGTAACCAGCGGTGTCCTGAGCGGTTCGATTTCGAGCGCGCTCAATCTTTTCGTGATGGCCGGTAATACGATGAGCATGGTTCGAGCCCTTCAGACGCAAGGCGCACTACGCGAGCTTGCAGAGCCCAATTTGATTGCGATGGATGGCTCCTCCGCGAGCTTTCTCGCCGGCGGAGAATTTCCGGTCCCGATCGTACAGGGAGGCGGTAGCGGCGGTAACAGCAGTGTATCCATCATGTTCAAGGAATACGGCGTACGACTCAATTTCAAACCGACGATCATCGACGAAGATCACATTCGATTAGAACTGGAACCTGAGGTTTCAACGATCGACTTCTCTAATGGCGTGAAATTTGACGGCTTTCTCATTCCGGCTCTGCGAACTCGTCGCGCAAAGACTTCAGTCGAGTTGCGAGATGGCCAGTCTTTTGCACTAGCCGGGCTGCTCGACAACAGCGAGACAAAGTCGCTGTCGAAGGTGCCAGTGCTTGGCGACATTCCTGTGCTCGGTTCATTGTTCAGGTCGAAGTCTTTTCAGAAGAATGAAAGTGAGCTGATGTTCATCGTCACTGCCCAATTAGTCAAACCAGTCAACAGAGACGACATGCCGCAGCTGCATGGCATTGATGGTCTTAAGAATGGTTCGCCGCTTGGTGTTGAGCCAAAGGGTGAAGGAATTCAAGGCCTGAGTGGGCGCTCGATCTCCAGCGAAAAAACCGAAAGCCAGCCGCCACCTGCTCCCAAGGCTTCCGAAGCGCCGAAGGTATCGGAACCCAAAGCCAAAACCGCAACTGATGAGGAAACCATCTCTATGAGTACTTCGCCATCAGTCACAAGCACCCCCAAAATAAACCAGCCTCTTCCAGCCGCGCGGGGCTTCCGCGACTTCAGCCCCGAACCAGTCAAACCCTAATAACGGCTCGGTGGTCGAGCAGCTGTTGAGAAGGAGGGAAGAGATGAATAAAGCAAGATGGCAGCAAGAAAAAGACAGCCGAAAACAACGAGGCTCAATCTTAGTGATGTCCGCAATCGGAATGCTCTCGATGCTACTGGCTGTTGGCATGGGGGTAGACATTAGCAGGTTCTATCTGGCGAAGACTGAGCTGCAAAATGCAGCCGATGCGGCAGCTCTTGCCGGCGCGTCGAAATTGAATTCGACTACCTTTGGCATCAACGACGCACTGACAGCCGCGACGAAGGTGATGAACAATTATGACTTCAATAACACGAATGTTTCCTTGCCAGCCGCAAACGTAGTCTTCGCGGCTAATCTCGGCGGTCCTTATGTGAACGCTAACGCAGCAGCGACCCCCGGCGTGGCCCCCACCATCAAATTCGTTCAAGTAACGACACCTCCATCCGCAATCAGTGTTTCGTTTGCGAAGATGGTGCTTGGTGACAGTAAGAACCTGAGCGCATCGGCGACGGCGGGTCTTTCCATGCCGCTGAACAACTTCTGTAACTTCATCCCCCTGACGGTGATTGACTACGACATTCCGATGGTGCCCGGCCAGACCTACACGATTCGAGCCGGTACCACAAACTCGCCTTCGCCAGGCAACTACCAGATTCTCGCAGTTGCCGGGCCCGGTGGCATAGACGTTGGTTTTGGCATTGGCTCTGGCGTGGATGCGTGCGCTGAGGCTGGCGCGACTTACAACTTAAGTACGAAGCCTGGACTGACTGCCGGCAAAGTGCGAACAGGCATCAACTCGCGCTTCGATGACTACAGTGGGAGTCAACTCGATCCAGTGAATCAGCCACCCGACACAAACATTAAAGAGGACATCACTAAAGACCAATATCTACAAGGCAGACAGGATCAAGGCCCGTCGACTATCTATCAAGCTCCTTCGCATCTGGGCGTGCCAAACAGGCGAATTGTGCTCATCCCGATTGTCAAGCTTGCTCAGTATGACCAGGGACGAAACACAGTTACTTTCGATCGATTCGGAGCATTCTTCCTCAGGACCAAAGCCGGCAGCGGTAGTGGCGGCGATATCCAGGCTGAGTACATTGATGACGCATTCGCGGTAGGCAAGGGTGGTTACGATCCAAATGGCGGTGTCGGCAATCCGCTGCTCAGAACTCCGGTCCTCTACAAGTAAGGATGTGGCTCATGCATGCCAGGCTTCGCAAAATTCGTTTGCTGCGTTCTCGGAATCGCAGATACCTATCCAGATTTACCCGCAACGAACGCGGGGTCCAGCTTGCTGAGCTTGCGATCGTACTGCCGCTTCTAGCTCT
>Ga0137389_10001191_pt1 | contig 15044 bp, 10 predicted proteins | sample 15con2h14BmetaG_FD_104645 | JGI IMG/M metagenome (GOLD analysis project Ga0137389, IMG submission 104645) | Vadose zone soil microbial communities from Angelo Coast Range Reserve, California, USA - 15con2h1.4B metaG | ecosystem: Environmental > Terrestrial > Soil > Vadose zone > Saprolite...
GTCGCGAAGCGCGAGCCCGAGGAGAAAAATACAGACCGCGTTTGCGGCGTAGTGGTTGCCGCCGATCTCGTTGAGCTCCATGTTGCGGGCCACAAACTCGCCGTGGAGGGTGAGCAAGATCGCGAGCGTCTTCAGATCGCGCGGAGCGGCTTTCGCGGCCATCAGGATTTGAAAAACGAGCAACAGCGCGATGCCGCGCGCCGACGCTTCCATCGGATACCAGTTGATGGAGTGCGCCAGCGGATTTTGCTCGCTCCAATCGCGGATGATGTCGAGAGCCTGACGTACGCGCGTCTCGTCGCCGTCGAGCAACGCGCCGGTGACAAGCGGCAGCAGAAACGCCATCCGCGACAGTTCCCACGGGTATTTCACGTCGTACGGAACTGTGCGGGCCTCGTAAAAATCGTAACGGCTGTAATCGTCGGTCGGCCAATGGCGCCCGAAACGCCAGTCCGTGTGCCACGGCCACGGAGCGTTCTGCGGGAGAGGCGCGCCGAGAATTGAAAAACGTTTGCTGGCGATCGCTTCGGCACGGTCCAGCAGCGAACGCCGATCGATCAGACCTCGAGCTGCGGACATTCCGAGTGCATCCTTCGCGTCATCAGCGACCAGACAGCGTGGCGCTGCCACCAGAGCCTCGACGCGGACATCCGTCCAGAAGTTCGCGACCGAACGTTGGAGCCGTTGCCAGCCGCGTGTGTGACGCATCCACACAAGCCTCACCTCCTGCGTTCCGCGACAGGCGATCACTCGCAGCGGCTTGCGGCTAACTCGACGAAGGCGTTCGATCACGGTTCAGGCTTTGACGAGCCGGTATGCGTCCCCGGCCGCTGGCGAGGGCACGATGTTCCGCGTGTCGATCACCAGCTTGGTGCGGCGGTAGAGATTACGGTCGTGGAATTGAGAATGTGCGGTCGCGATCACCACGGCGTCGAACTCTTCGAACGCCTCGGCGGAACATGGAATAGACTCGAGTTGGAGGTCATGCTTGCGCACCTTCCGCGCCACCGGAATGTAAGGGTCGCAATAGCTGATCTCGGCGCCCCCCGCGAGCAGCAACTCCAGAATCTCGAACGAGGGCGACTCGCGGTCATCATCGATGTCGGGCTTGTAGGACAAACCGAGCACGACAACCTTCGCACCGCGAATGCTCTTGCCATCGTCGTTGAGTGCCGCGATCGTCTTTTCGATGACGTGGTGGGGCATGGACGTGTTGATCTCGCCGGCCAGTTCGATGAAGCGGGCCCACACTCCGAATTCGGCGGCCTTCCACGACAGATAAAACGGATCGAGCGGAATGCAGTGTCCTCCCAGGCCTGGACCGGGATAAAACGGCATGAAGCCGAAAGGCTTCGTCTTGGCGGCTTCGATCACCTGCCAAACGTCGATGCCCATGCGATCGAAGACGATCTTCAATTCATTCACCAGCGCGATGTTCACCGCCCGGAAGACGTTCTCCAACAGCTTGGCCGACTCCGCGATCTCCACCGAGCTCACCGGCACCACCCGCTCAACGGCCGCGCTGTAGAGGAGCTCCGCGGCGCGGAGGGAATGTGCATCCATTCCTCCCACGACCTTGGGGATCGTACGGGTATTGAAATTCGGGTTTCCGGGATCCTCGCGTTCTGGCGAGAATGCCAGGAAGAAATCGCGGCCGCACTGCAGTCCCGACGCCTCGAGGCGTGGCAGGAGCTCCTCGCGCGTCGTGCCTGGATAGGTCGTCGACTCGAGCACGATCAACTGTCCGCGCCGGACGTATTTCGCGACCGTTTCTGCCGTCATCCGAATGTATTGGAGATCGGGCTCCCGGTGAATTCCGAGGGGCGTGGGGACGCAGATGATGATGGCGTCACACTTCGCGAGATGCTCGAAGTTCGTCGTCGCGATTGCCCGTTTTCGCTCGAAGGCTTTCTTGATGCGATCGAGCCCGATGTGCCGGATGTACGACTCGCCGCGGCTGAGCATCTCCGTTTTGTTCGCGTCGACATCGAAGCCGGTGACCGGAAAGCCGGCTTCCTCGAAAAGCAACACCAGCGGCAGTCCCACATAGCCGAGACCGATCACCCCAATCGACGCCGTTCGCGCTCGAATGCGATGCAGCAGTTGGTCGATCGTCTGCTCCTGCGTCGCGACGGATGAGGTCATCATTGACTCCAACTCCTCGATGCGCGGACGGGCTCCGCCCCCTTCGGTGTCCATGCGCCGAGTGGCGCTGCCTTAACCGACGACATGCGGGGTCTGTGAGTTCGCCGCAAGCGGCGAGCTCACGGTATGGTGGCGTTCTCCGAATTTGTCGCGTCGTTGTCGGCCAACTCTTTCGTGAGTCGCTCGATTTCGGCGCTGATGGAGTCGTATTCGGCCAGCTTTCGCTTCAGGAATCGAGAAGTGACGTTGATCCTTTCCTCGATGCCTTTGGGCGTGAGAACGTAGGCGTACGCCAGTTTTTTCTTGCTCCCACGGAAGTTGCGCATCTTCAGCAATCCCTTGGCAATCAGGGCCTGCAGGCAGTAATTGATCTTGCCCAGGCTGGCGCCGAGGTGCTTGGCAAGCTCGCGCTGTGAAGCGTCCGGATGCTCCTCCAAATAGCGGAGAAGCCGGTAGCGGATTTCGTCGGAGACCGAGCGCGACATAACCGTTCAACGATTGAACGATCGGATTGAAACACATCCCTTACACCAAACGCAACCGGGACATCGAAGATCGCGGGCATTCAGCTCGCTCAGGCGAGGGCGGCAGAGTCTTTGCCACTCGGCCAGAGGCAAAGACGAGAAATCACCCCCTCATGCCGCAGCCGCTGTTTGACGTAAACTGGCGGGTACGGTCGGGGGCAACAGAGCTGTAGAGGTGGCAGAATATGTGGAAGGACCCGCAGGAGCGGAGTGACCGCAGAGCATTCAGTTCTTGATATAATTGAAAAATACAATTCTGTTCTTAGCCGAACCCGGCTTCTTCAAGAGAGAGAACCGGAGGGAAGCTTCTTCCCGGCGTGAACAACTGCCGAAAGGATGAATCATGAGCTTTAATGATCGAGCGGTAAAGGCGACGAATTCCATTACGAAAATTCTTGCGATCGCGGTCATCGGTTTCTCGTTCGTCGCGGCCTCAGCCCTGGCGCAGAACACGACATTTCCCGGCTCGGTCATCGTTGCGAACGGTTTTGACGTGGAATGGGGCAACACCTCCTCTCGGATCATCGGCCTTGCTGGTTCAAGTGGCTTCCTGAACATCGTGACCAATAGCGCGACTCGCATGTTCATCGATGCATCAGGTACCGTGACGATGGGGGGGAGTCTCGGCGTAGGGTCAGCCGCACCGGTTCGAAAGTTGGATGTCGATGGTTATCTGGCGGTGTCGAATAACGGAGCCGTCGAGGTCTACAACACCGCAATCAGCACCGGCAATTTTGAAAAATTCTTGATCGCGTTCTCGGGAAACAAAGGGAAAATCATTTCTAGCTCGGGCGGCACGGGCACCCTGCGTCCGATCCAGATCACCACCGGCGGCGCCGTGGGATTGAATGTCGATGTGAGCGGTTTCGTTGGCATCGGCACCACCACGCCCACACAAGTCCTCGACATCGCGGGGAACGTCAACGTGTCCGGTAACATCGCTGCCAAATACCAGGATGTCGCCGAATGGGTAGCAGCCACCGAAACCATGGAACCGGGAACTGTGGTCGTCCTCAATCCTGAAAAGCCAAATGAAGTCATGCCTTCGATTCGCAGCTACGACACAGCGGTGGCGGGTATTGTCTCTGCCAATCCCGGATTGATCCTGGGTGAGCCAGCCAAGTCGAAGGCGCAGATTGCCACCTCCGGACGCGTGAGAGTCAAAGCCATTGCCACTTCGCAACCGATCCACATCGGCGACCTCCTCGTCACGAGCGGGAAGAGGGGAATGGCGATGAAATCGGAGCCGATCGAGATCGGAGCCCGCAGCTTTCACCAACCCGGAACGATCATCGGAAAGGCTCTCGAGCCGCTCAGCAACGGGGAGGGTGAAATCCTCGTCCTGCTCTCACTTCAATGAGGAGTGAGCTCGTCGTTCACTAAAGTCGATCGCTTGTAGACTGACCATCGCGCCGTGATGGCGTTCGCCTGTTTGCTCAATGAAAACTTGACGCCGCCCAACTACGGCTGAGATCCTACGCTCGAATGCAGACCGACTACATCGAACGTCCCACCCACCATCAGCCCGATCGAGAAATTCTCATGGACCCGCCGGAACCAGGGCTCTCTCTCAGCCACTTCGCGCAAGTGATACGCAGGTACCGGCCTGTCATCCTGCTTTCGCTGGCCTGCGTTGTCCTTGCCTTCCTCATCATCGCAGTCAGTGTGTCTCTCTTAGGCCCGTCGGAGGAGATCACGACGCAAACATTCCGCCTCGACTTTGTGGGCGCCGGCCGGGGTGAGTACCCGAACAAGACAAAATTCAACATCGCCGACATCATCAGCGGGCCGATCGTGACTCGCGTATGGCAGGAAAACCATCTCACCGATTACATCTCGTTCGGCAATTTCAGCCGCTCTGTTTTCGTCCTGGAGTCCAACCGGCAATACGAACAGCTTGCGGCTGAATATCAGGCCAAGCTCGCCGATGCCAAGCTCTCGCCGGTTGACCGTGAGCGCTTGCAGAGGGAATTCGAACAGAAGACCGAAAGCATCTCGAAGAACGAGTATGCCATCAGCTTCGATCACCGCAGCTTGAAACGATCGATTCCCGAGCCGCTGGCCCGAAAAGTATTACTCGATATCCTGAACGACTGGGCCGAGTTCGCCGTCAATCAGCAGCACGTCATCGCCTATCAAGTGTCGGTGCTCTCGCCGGAAATTCTTGCTCCCAGCGCAATCGAGCAGCGCGATCTTGTGGCCGCCATCGAAGTGCTCCGATCCAAGGCCAACCGCGTCATCACGAACATTGACAAATTCGAAGGACTCCCCGGCGCCACGCTGGCAAGAACCTCTAAGGATCACATGTCGCTCGAAGAGGCGCGCATTCGTCTCGATGAAATCATGCGCTTCCGGCTCGAGCCGCTGCTGGCGGCGGTCGTTCACGCCTCCGGCCTGATCAACGATCGAGCAACCACCATTCGATTCCTCGAAAGCCAGCTCGCTTACGATCAGCGGCGGCTCGAATCAGCACAACGTCAGGCGGACTCGATTCGCGAATCGATAGCTGTCTACGAAGAGCCCGCCGCAACGGTAGCCGTTGCATCGGGAGCCGCCAAAAAGCCGGAACAGCCAAAGAGTGGCGAAGCAGTCGTGCCACAGCTCAGCGACTCGTTTCTCGATCGTCTGGTGTCGATGACCGGCCGCGCCGCTGACGCGCAGTATCGACAGGCTGTCGTCGCCGATTACCGAAAAGCGGTCGCGGACACCATTCCGCTGAAGCAGTCGGTCGCTTACGACACCACGGTTCTCGATGAGCTGCGTAAGTCCTTCGGAGGCGGAGCGGCTTTGAGCGCCGCCTCGGTGCGCTCCGAAATCGACCAAACGCGAACCGAAGTCGGGCAGCTGATCAACACCATGAACGAGCTGTTTCAAATCGTTTCGCGAAACATGACGCCCTCAACGCAGCTCTTCACCCTGACCGGGCCGCCAACCACGCGTGTGCTGCGCAGCATCGGCGCGCCGCGCCTCGCGCTCTACGGACTGCTCGTCCTCCTCATTGCGCTGCCAACCATCATCGTCCTGTGCCTGCTCCACAATCGCGTCCGAGAAGAGGAAGCGGAGGAGGAGTATCTGCGACAGGAGAAGAAACTGACCACCGCGCAAACCCTCCCCTGACGAATCGAGGACGAAGCCCGGACGCCCCGCCCTTGCTTTGAACATCTCTCTGATGCCTGGACGACGTCGAGTATAGACGTCGCGTCCAGGGCTATCGCGTGATATTGCGGAAGTCGTTAAAGTCGATCGCCTGGATGACTGACGAGAACTGCGTGATCGTGTTCGTGTAGATCGGCAGCATCCCGAAAATCGTGTTCCAGGCAGTGTTCAGATTCGCGCGCGCCTCCGTGATGTCGGTGGCATGGATCAGCGTGGTGCCACCTCCGGCAACTCTCGACGGGTTGCCGCTGCCGTTGGTGTAAGCTCCGGGGGCGATCGCCGCGAGCGTGCGAACAGCGTCAACGATGTCGCGCGTATCGTTGATGTCGGCCGCCTGCACGACGGAGCCCGCAACGATCGTATTCGCGGGAATCACGGTGTTCGCGAGGTCGAGGTTGCTGTCGGGCGACTCGACGCCGTTGAACGCTCTCACCTTATACAAATACGCACGGCCAGCAGTAAGGCCGGCATCGTTGAACGGACTCGTTCCGGAACCGGCGAGATCGTAGGTAAACCGATCGTTGAATCGACTGCGATAGACATTGCACGACGTCACGCAGCTGCCGGTCCACGTGACCTGAACAGTTGTGCCCGAAGTGGAATGCGCCTCCACCCCGGTCACCGCAGCAGGCGCGCAGGAGCCTGGATAGACCGCACGCACGGCGTTGATGTCCCAGGGCTGCAGCGTGAATCCACTCCCGGCGCCCGTGACTTGCCAATACATGATCGCGCTGTTGGGGGCTGTCGCACATTCCTCGTCCACGCCGTTGCATGTATTGGTTTGATCAAAGCCGCTGGTGCGAGTGGCGTTCGAGTGTCGAAAGCCGATGGAATGCCCAAGCTCGTGCGTCATCGTCGTTGCCATCCCGGCATATGCGTTCGTGACGCCGTCCTGGAACACGACGTCGGCGCTGTTGAATACCCACCAGTATTCGCCGTTGATCAATTGAATGTCATCGAAGTTACTGAACGTTTGCGCCACTGTTCCGGAACCCATAAAGGACCCTGCGATTCTCGACTGCGGGTCGTTGAACTCCACAACGTTGAGCTCATCGTTACCCGAAGCGGTGGCAGTCGTACCGCCGTAAACCAGATTGGTGACGGAACCACAGTCATTGTTCCATGCCGCAAGTCCATTCTGGATCAAGCTGACGCCACCATCTCCCGCGCCGCTGAGATTTTGGGAAGACACCTTGAAATACGTGACACCGGTGGGCATTGCCTGCGTGCCGGCAGGATCGCCACCGCCGATCGTCTGGCGCCACCGCGTTCCAATCGAGGTCGGCCAGGGATTCCCGCCCGGGGCCGACAGATAGGCGGTGTACGTCGAAGCCGCAAAAGCATTCGCAGCGACGTGCAGCGAGTCCGCTCCGACCTTCAAGCCCTTCGCGGAGACGTCCTTATCGACGAAATAGTTGGCAACGACCTTCCGGCCCTGCACCTTGTGACGAACGTAGTCGAGAAACCGATCTTCGTCGCGCGCCTTGTCGCGAAACTCGGTTTCGTCCGGGTTCCACCCCTCGATGTCCTCGGAGCGCACCAGAACGCGACGGCTCAACAGTTGACGTGAATGAAAAGCTCCCAGGGCGAGGTCCGTCACTTCCCACTGCCCGCGGTTGCGAGTCAGGAACAGGAGGACACTTTCGCCGGCCTTGAACTCCGGGGAGGAGTGGACCACTGTTGCCCGTTTTTCATAGATACCACCGGGCTCGACGATTTCGAGCGACTCGCCGATATCGCCCTTCAGCGTCTCGTCGACCGAGATCTGAGTCACGGTCTCGATGATGTTGAAATCGCCCGGCCGCGTATACGACGAGAGGACGGTTCCTCGCACGATGGCGTGCGCTTTCGTCACCATGACTTCGTCTTTAGGGACAACGAACGTCGTCGCGAAAACCGCCGTACCTGAAAAAATGAGATGAGCAGCCGCCACTAAGTAACGGTACTTTTTGAGCATGACCTCTCCCGGACATCGCTGAACATAGCTGATTGTAGACGACCCGCACTCAGCTGCACCCCGAGACCACGGAGCGCCGTGACCCGGCTCACAAGACTAACGTTCGTGTGTCTTCTCAGTACCCTCCGTTCCTCAGAATGTTCATGTCGGCGGCTGAAATGGTTGCGCCCGTCGTTGGCGTCGGATTCGTGTTGGGTCACTCCGCTCGTGATTATCGGATCGGTGAAAGAATAGACTCCCTGATTCGCGAGCGTCCGGACCGCTTCGGCGGCTGAGCGCATGTCGATGCTTCTGCTGATCGGCGTCGCGCCCTTACATCACTTCACACGATTGCGAATTTCCTGAAAGTGAACGGCCTTCACGACCACGCCGGCAAGCGATCCGTCCGTGTAGCCACCTGTCGTCAGTCCCAGCACACTCATGGCTGCGTCGAGGTTCGTCCGAATCTCGGTGATGTGGACCGCCTTGATCACAACGCCGGACGGCGAAGGATCCGTGAAGCTCGCTCCACCCAGGCCGGCAAGCGTGCGGAGGGCGTTCGTCACGTTTCGCAATTCCGTCAGATGCGTCGCCGTGATGGGCGTCGTTTGCACTACCAGCGGATCGTTGGTGAAGATGACGTTGTTGCCCTGGTCGACATTGCTGTCCGCAGACTCAGTTGTGCCGTTGAACGCGCGGACTTTGTAGAGATACGCAACAGGAGTCGACGAGCCGAGCGCATCGCTGAAGGGACTCGTGACCGATGAGCCGATATTGCTGTATGTGACATGGTCGGCGCTTCGATAAATGTGGCAGGTGGTGACGCAAAGGCCGCTCCACGAGACTTGGATGGTTGTGGTGGAAGTAGCAGTGGCGACTACGCCTGTCGGCGCAGCGGGGGCTGCGGGCGCTGGATAGACCGCGGCGGCGGCGTGCTGATCCCACGTTTGCAGCGCTCCACTCAGGCCGTTGGTTACGACGGCTGTCATGATCGCCGACGATGAGCACTCCAAATTAACGTCGCCGCTGCAGGGCGTACCTCCTAAACGGTTCTGGTTGGAGTGGCGGAAGCCGAGGGTGTGACCCACCTCGTGTGTGACCGCGGAAGTAAAATTTCCGCTGCTGAAGAGAGCGGAGCAGCCGGCGATTCCCTGGTTCATCCAAACGTCGCCTTCTACCGCCGTGAAGAACGTATCACTGTTCGGACCAATGTGCGTTCCGCTGGCGATGTCTCCGCCTAACCCAAGAACTCCGCCGCTCATGCACGAGTACGCAAAGATCCCCTGCCCACTCAGGTCATATTCGAAAGCGATCGTGTTCTTTCCGTCTCCTGGGATGGTGTTTGGAGTATTGGTCGTTCCGGATACATCATTTCCGTCGTAGGCATAGCTGATGACGGCGCCTGGGGCGCCGTTCCAGGCGCTAAACGCCGAATTGATCGCATCCGCTCCCGGCGGTGAGCCTCCTGCGCCGGTCTCGCTACCAATACTCTTGAAGTGCACAGCAGAGGGAAACGCACTGAGACAGTTCCCGGCCACAATCGTTCCACACCAGCGGGAGCCGGCTCCGCCCTCCATTCCATCAAAACTGGATGTGTACCACTCGCCATTGGTGATTGCGAGAGGGGCTGGTCGCAGCGCCTGAGATCGTATCTCTGGAGGTGGCGGGATGGTGCCCATCAGCGACTCAGCGGGAATCGCGTAGTTCTCCTGCGCCGGTGCCCCTCGGCCTGCCAGCCGAATGAATTCGATGAACGGTGTCGCTTCGCGATTCGCCTCTCGGTGCTTCGAACCGTCGACCTCGAGTGTGAACACATCATGGAAATCGCGGACGGCCACGTCATGACCGAGTCGATCCGTCGTGAACCGGAACTTGCCGAGTCCCAGATCGAGCACGCGCCACTTTCCCGCATTCTTCATGAGAAAAAGGATGTAGCGCTCGCCGTCCTGGAAACGGGGAACGCCCGGGATGACCATCATGCGATCCTCATGCAGACCGCCGGGTTCATACAGATCGAAGGTGTCGGAGTCGAGTGTTCCCTTGAGAGTCTCCTCGAGCGAGATCGTCGTCACTGTTTCAATTCCGCCATTGTCGTTGAGTTCCGTTCGGGAGCTCAAAGCGGAGCCGACCACGATCGCCGATGCCTGGCGCACCAACACGCGATCGGAGGGGACGACGTACGTGGTTGCATTGAGAAGTTGGACCGAGCCGCCGGTCGTTAGCAGGAGGAGAAGACACACGAATCTCAAGGTGGTTCGTGAGGATTTCATATGGCGACAAATCTTACGCCCTTCACGCTCTTGGTGCCTGTGACCGGTCGACATCAACTCCAAATATTCTCCTTAATTAGGGCATCAGCGGTGCACTGCCCGGCGGGCGTGACGGGCCGCGAACAGATCTCCTAGCGCGTCGAATGCCAGGCCGGTCCGATGACTGAAGGTCGCAGCGCTTCCCGGGGAGAAGTCGCGCTCCGTCGACCCTTTTTCGACATCGAGGGTGATTTTCGTAACTGCCGTTTCCGCCAGCCGCGCGCGCAGATGATTTACCTGCGCACGCGTGGGGGTGTCTAACTTCTCAGTACACTCCATTCCGCAGATTGTTCATGTCGGCGGCCGAAATGGTTGCGCCCGTCGTTGGCGTCGGATTCGTGTAGGAGATCGCCGTCAACGACAGAGCGCTGAGGGCGCTGTCCACCACGCTCCGCAGCTGGGCTTGATGCACTGCCGAGATCACAGTCACTCCGCTCGTGATTGTCGGATCGGTGAAAGAAAAGACTCCCTGATTCGCCAAAGTTCGGACGGCCTGCGCGGCCGAGCGCATTTCGATGAGGTCCTGAGCGGCCACGACCGAAGTTCCCGCGGTGAGCGTGGGATTGGCGTAGATCACCACCGTCGCGAGATCAGGAGCGCTGTACGGTCCCGTGCTCGGCGCAACTGCGCGGACTTTGTAGAGGTAGGCCTTGTTCACCGACACCGTGTTGTCGCTGTAAACCAACCCTGGCGAGCCGCCCGGGTTGAGCGTCGTGTAAGCGAGAGTGATGAGATCCTGACGCGCGACTTCGTACATCGTTGCGGTCGCGACCGCAGTCCATGAAATCTGCACCGAGGTGGGAGTCGTCGCGTGCGCATCGACGGCGGCGGGAGCGGCAAGAGCACCGCAGGCCGAGGTCGTAGTCCGTTGGCTGGTGATCGAGCAACCTTTCGTATTGCTGACCGTGCACGTCAAAACGATGCTCGGCGCGGAAGGTGTGAATGTGATGGACGCGATGTTGGTCGCCGAGGTGATTGTTCCGCCCGTGATCTGCCAGGCGTAGGAGCTCGCCGCTGCCACCGAGGCAGTCTGACCGGCGGAGCAAGGGAGGCCTGAGCCGACGGTGATCGCGACGGTCGGCGTCGCGCTTTCGAGCGCGGTCGTGAAAATGGGCAGCATCAACTCGCTCGGCTCGCCCGCTTTTCCAAACGTGTATCGGCTCGCTCGCTGACCCGCCGGCATTCCAAGAGGGATTCCAGCGGTGGTGTACACGTTGTGGCAGTAGCTCATGATCGTGCCCAGCTCGGGCGGATACGACACCGCTCCGGCATAACACGGGCCGCCCTCGGAGCCGTAGCAAAGATCGATGTAATCGCGCGAAACGCCGTATGTCGCCTTTTCGGTTGGAGAAAGCGCGCGGCAGTGCGTGTGCGGCCCGTCGATGTTGTGCCCCAACTCGTGGCAGACCTCGAGCAGCATCCAGAAGTTGGTGGTGACGGGGATCATGTACTGCACGCCGTTGAGCGTCAGATTCGGATCAGGAACGGTGATGGTGACGGTCGTCGATCCACAGAATGCGTAACCGCCGGCATAAGAGCCAGCAAAGGTAGCCCCACCGCAGCTCAGGCCGCCGGCACCGCAGAAAAAATCACCGGCGCATAGTTGATCACCGCCCCATGCAACTCCGCCGAAGAACGCCTTGCCGCTGACAAAAACGACTGACGAGCGATTCACCGCCGAGTAATTGTTGTGCCAGTACAGTCCGAACTCCGCGAGCGCGGCGCTGGTGCCGGACGCCGGCAGAACTGTCCACGGATCGCTTGCAATGCCGCCCGACCACAAGTGTGTCGTTCCGATTGTGAGTGTGGTCTTGAGGTCGCGTTGGTAGATCGTCGACGCAGCTCCAACGAGATTACCGAGATATGTTGTGACTAACGAATCCGTCGCAGGGCCGGCCGGTCCGAACGCCGCGTACAACTCGCCGTCGGTCTCGATCGCGAGGTTCAGTCCATAAGCAGTCGTCACTGTGGGCGCCGTGCTCGACTCCGGCTTCGGCTTCAACTCTGCGAGCGATCGCGCGATGGTCATGTCGCGTCCTTCGACATCGCAATGAAATCCGCCGTTCTCGCCGAAGGTCGTCACATCATCGACTTCATCGAATTCACGAACCATCAGCGGGGCTTCGGCGTCATCGCGCCGCGGCCCGCGTCGCTCGCCGGGCCTTCCGGCAGCACGCACCCCGCGGCGGACCGTCAATTTGCGCGTTCCATCACCTGACAGCGCCATGCCGTTGATGTCGCCGTTGGACTCGACTGACATGAACACGAGCGAATTTGGATCGCCGCTGATGCGTCCTCGGTAAAACTTCGTGGTCGGACGCGGCAGACGCGTCTCTTTGCGCTCGGCGTCGTATTTGATGATCTCGACATCCGGCGCCCACACTTCGAATCGCTCGAGGACGATCGTTGTCGGATTGCCATCGAACATCGGCATGTCGTCGACGATGAGTTTCTGGCCGCCCGCTCGCAATTTCGAAACTGCGCGCTGCTCTACAACGTAAGGCCGGCTGGCGAACGCCGGGATCGCCCCTGCAAAAAGGAACAGAATGCACAAGGGGCGTAGAGAGACACGTCTCGACATGCGGATTTCCTCCGAAAAAGTGGGATTGGACCTCAACTCATTATAAGGCGCCGACCGTCCTGCGCTGTGCGCGGGGTCACGAACGGTTCCGGACGTACCAGGCAACGGTGTGGTCGAGTCCTTGATCGAACGTCGTCTTCGCCCGAAATCCGAACTCCCGCTCGGCGCGGCTGACGTCGAGCATCCGTCTCGGCTGCCCGTTCGGCTTGGTAGTGTCCCATCGGATATCGCCGTCGAAACCCGCGAGCCGCGCGATCCTCAGCGCAAGGTCTTTCACTGAGATCTCCTCGCCGCTGCCAAGGTTGACTGGATCCGCTTTGTCGTAGCATTCGGCGGCGGCCACGATCCCGCCGGCCGCGTCCTCGACATATAGAAACTCGCGGGTCGGTGTCCCGTCGCCCCACAACACGACCTCGCGTGCGCCGCGCTCCTTGGCCTCGACAAACTTTCGGATCATGGCCGGGATGACGTGACTCGACTCGAGATCGAAGTTGTCGCGCGGTCCGTAGAGATTCACGGGCAGAAGAAAGATGCCGCGAAATCCGTACTCCTGCCGATAGGCCTGCTGTTGGATCAGCAACATTTTTTTTGCGATGCCGTACGGGGCGTTGGTCTCTTCGGGATATCCGTTCCACAGATCGTCTTCGCGAAAGGGCACGGGCGTGAATTTCGGATAGGCGCAGACGGTGCCGAGACAGACGAATTTTTCGACACCGGCGAGTCGCGATTCTTCGATGAGATGAATCCCCATCACGGCGTTCTCGTAGAAAAAAAGCCCGGGATGAAGCCGATTTGCGCCGATGCCGCCGACAACCGCCGCCGCGTGGATCACCAGCGTGGGCTGATGGGCGCGCAGGTAGTCGCGCACGCTCGCGACGTCGCGGAGGTCGAGCTCCAGCGCGCGCGGCGCCAGAAGCTCCGCCGGCTGTTCGAGCGCCAGGCGCTGGTGGATGAAACTTCCCAGAAATCCGCCGCCGCCGGTGAGGAGAACGCGCTGCGTTTTCCAGAACATCACCGCGCCTCGCGCTCGGCCAGCGCAACATCGGCGTCGACCATCAGCTTCACCAGCTGGGCGAAGTCGATGGTCGGCTTCCATCCCAGCTGCTTTCGCGCTTTGGTGGCGTCGCCCTTCAGCAGATCGACTTCGGTCGGCCGCAGGTAACGCGGATCGATTTCAACAAGAACCTTACCGCTCTTACGATCGAGGCCTTTCTCCTTGAGTTTTTTTCCACGCCACTCGATCTCGATCCCGCCGCACTCGAACGCGCGCGTGCAGAAATCGCGTACGGTGTGTGTCACTCCGGTGGCGATCACGAAGTCTTCCGGCCTTTTATGCTGCAGCATGCGCCACATGGCATCGACGTAGTCCCTGGCGTAACCCCAATCGCGCTTCGCATCGAGGTTGCCGAGGTACAGGCGATCCTGAAGGCCGTGGACGATGCGTCCGACCGCGCGCGTGATCTTGCGCGACACGAAGGTTTCCCCGCGCCGCGGCGACTCGTGATTGAAGAGAATTCCGTTGGCAGCGAAAAGGCCGTAGGCCTCGCGGTAATTGACAGTCATCCAGAATGCATACACCTTCGCGACACCGTACGGACTGCGCGGATAAAAGGGCGTGCGCTCCGATTGCGGTGCGTTGCCGCTGCCGCCAAACATTTCCGACGACGACGCCTGATAAATCCTCGGCCGAATTCTGAGCTCGCGAATCGCTTCCAGGAGGCGCGTCGATCCGAGCCCGGTGACCTCGCCGGTGTATTCAGGAGTGTCGAACGAAACCTTGACGTGACTCTGCGCGCCCAGGTTGTAGATTTCTTCCGGATCGACGAGGCGAAGAATCCGATTCAGCGACGACGCGTCGTTGAGATCGCCGTAATGAAGGATCAGCCGGCGATCTTTTTCGTGTGGGTCCTGATAGATCTCGTCGATGCGCGCGGTGTTGAAAGACGACGATCGCCGGATGATGCCGTGCACCTGGTAGCCTTTTTCGAGGAGAAGCTCGGCCAGGTACGAGCCATCCTGCCCGGTGATTCCGGTGATCAGGGCGCGCTTCATCGCGGAAAGGCCTCCTTCACTCCGCCGTCGACGGGCAGCATCGCGCCGGTTGTCTTGGCGGAGCGCGGGCCGGCCAGAAAAAGCGCCGCCTCCGCCACGTCATCGGCGGTGACCTCGGTCTTCAGCAGCGTGCGGTTGCGGTAGTAGTCCGGAAGCTTCGAGGCCTCGATGCCGTAGGCCTGCGCGCGCATGTTGCGCATTTCGTCGCTCCAAAATCGCGAGCCGTCGAAGATGGCATCGGGATTGAGCATGTTCGCGCGGATGCCGAATTCTCCCCCCTCCAGCGCCACGATCCGGCACAACTGCGCCTCGGCCGCCTTGCTGACGCTGTAGGCGCCGAA
>Ga0137389_10001195_pt1 | contig 15035 bp, 18 predicted proteins | sample 15con2h14BmetaG_FD_104645 | JGI IMG/M metagenome (GOLD analysis project Ga0137389, IMG submission 104645) | Vadose zone soil microbial communities from Angelo Coast Range Reserve, California, USA - 15con2h1.4B metaG | ecosystem: Environmental > Terrestrial > Soil > Vadose zone > Saprolite...
CTTGCACGTCGACACGATGAGCAACTCAGAGCAGCAGAGCAACAAGTCGTACTTGCACAGACTGACCTCTATGGCTATGAGGACGCTGCGGAAGTGGCGGCTCTCTACGAATCCGAGGCCTACGAGTCCTCATATGAAGATGAATGGTACGCTCAGTACAATGATCGTCGACCGGCAACACGTAATCTGCCTGCACAAATGTATCCTCGTTTACCCGCTGCAGGCCAAAGCCACGCTCCTGCGCTTGATGATGCGGGGTCGCACCAGCGAAACTTGAACTACCCAACCGTAGCAAGGCAGCAATCCGGCACAGTTCCTATAGCTCGCGGGAAAAATGTTCCCGTGCAACGGCCTTCGCCTGCACGCAGGACATATTATCCTGGTTTCCCTGGATATTTAGGAAACTCGCCTCGCAGTTTGCACCCATCGGCAGCATTGCGTGCTGCACGACAGGAAGCAGCCCAACAACGAAATGATGTGGAAGTGATACGCTCCAATACTAATAACTTGAAGAGGCTTCCACCACCTCGCACTACGCCAGGTTCGACAGAACACTCTCTTCGCTCAACGGAGCCGCGCACTTCTCGCGAGTTGCCGCAGCAGGTACCTCCGATCCGTCGCCGGCGTACTGTTGATTCCGAACTCGTGCCGCCCGGTTATCCCCAACGCCAGGGAGGTAATCTGTATCCGCAGACGGAACCCATCAACGAAAACGCTTACTATCCTCGAACTGGCCCTGTCCGCCAGCAAACGACAGGTCAGTTAAGGCGTAATCGTCAATTGGATGAGCAGTATCGTAATCCGCAAACGATGACCGGCAGCATCAAGAATCCGTTGGTACGCCGCCCTCCTTATATGTACGAGGATGATCCACTGCGCCAGGAGCTAGCACAACACATCGATACACCCATCGTACGCCGCTCCTCGCGCTACGAAGAATACGAAGAAGAATAGTATTTACAGGCGAGCCGTACTAAGCATCTGGCCTCTTTTCGCAAAGTATGCTACTATTGGGCAAGTGTGAGAAGTGAAGGAGGCCTGTCCAATGTTAACTCACCTGACTGATATACTGACAACGTTAATCAAAAACCTCTATGGCTCTACCGGCCTGGCTGGTATCGTGCTGGCTATGGCTATCGAAAGTTGCTGCATTCCGCTGCCAAGCGAAATTGTCATGCCTCTGGCCGGTGTCATGCTTGCAAGTGGTACCATTTTGGCAGGTGTAAATCCCTGGGCAGGCCTCTTGCTGGTGGCTCTAGCGGGGGCTGTCGGCTGCCTCATTGGCTCGATGGCGGCCTACGGCATAGGCTTTGCTGGTGGGCGCCCACTGCTGCTGAGGTATGGACGCTATATATTGATCTCCCAGCATGACGCAGATATGGCTGATCGCTTCTTCCAGCGCTGGGGCAGCGCCACTGCCTTCTTCTCACGCCTGCTGCCGGTTGTACGCACCTATATCTCATTGCCTGCTGGTATTGCAAAGATGCCATTTACGAAGTTTTGCGTGTATACCCTGCTGGGTTCGTTTCCCTGGTGCTTGTTGCTGGCGTATGTTGGCTACGTGCTTGGCAATCACCTATCGACCCTCGGCCCCATCTTCCGCAGCCTCGACGTGGTAATTATCATCGCGGTGGTACTGCTTGTGGCTCTATATATATGGCGGCATATTCGTAATGACCGCAAAGCCCGCGCTGCCCACGCTGTGGCTGAAGCAGAGGCCAGGTCTGTTGACCAGCAAATACCTGCGCAAATGCTTCAACCTGGACAACAGCCGTTGAGGCGAACACAATTTCAGCAGCCGGGACCGCGGCCCCGGCAAACGCCCCAGCCTCCCCAGGCCTCCAGGCCCAAGTTGCCGTGAACAGGTAAAGTGGCTCTGTTACTGATGACAGAGCCACTAAATACTAGCTTCACAGGTTCTAAGCGCTCTCTTTGACGAAGCACTACTCGCTTATGCGTTCTGCCTGCGTCGCAGCACGACGCTGGAGGCGCTCTTCTAGTACAGGCTTCCAGATGATCCAGTAGGCCACTTGAGAACCCGCGTATACCAGCGAGGTGTCTATCAGCATGGATATCAGCGCGTTGGGCATTCCTAATGCTAGTTCTCCTGCGAGAGCGCTCACACAGGTACCCAGTATGACTGCTGAGAGGAATGCCGTTATGAACTTGAGCAAACCTGGCCAGGTCGTGGGACGAATAAATATGAGAATGGGCGGTACAATGAAGCCAATGAGGAATGGTGCAGTTTCTTTTAACAAATCCATCGAGTCTGATCCCTTTCTCTTCCGAGCAAAACACGCCTTCGCTGGCGATTATGACTTCCTGGAACTCCTCCAAGTTACTCATTATACCCCGCATCATGAGGTATTTCCGAGAATTATACTATGCCCACTTGTTTTCTACCAAGGCAACCAGTGTTAGTAGGTATTCTGGGTAATGGTCAAGCATGACTCAAACTGGCAGTAGACGTACAAGGCTTTCTTGTTCTCTAGGATGTGCGATAATGAACTGTTTTATGTGCTAGTAAGGTAGGGGTTGATTCAGTCGGGTTCTTCGTCTCCCGCGTGCCCCTGTTCTGGAAACGGGGGCGCAGGCAGGTATGATACAATGGAAAGCAGAGCAATTAGCTTTCTCCATGCACATGCACAACAATTCACGAGGTCGCATGTCGAGGATTAACCGCAGAGTATCGACCATATGAAACTACAAGAACCTGGACCAGGCAAATGGCAGCTTTTTCGGATTTGGGCAAGCATCGGGCTGCAATCCTTTGGAGGTGGGGCATCGACGACGCTCTTGATACAACGTGCGTTTATAGATAAGCATAAATGGCTGTCAATAGAAGAGTTTATGCGCCTTTGGAATTTATGTATTCTTACTCCTGGCATCAACCTTGTAGCTCTGACCGTCTTGATCGGGCGCAAGCTGGGCGGAGCCTGGGGCATAGCCGTCTCCCTGGCAGGTTTGTTGCTGCCCAGCGCAACCATCACCTGCCTGATTACGGTCGGCTTTTCATCGATTCAACATTTGTCTGTGGTGCAGGCGATACTGCGAGGCGTGGTTCCAGCCACCGGAGGAATCATGCTACTCGTCGGACTTAATTTTGCTCTACCGCTCATCCGTAGAAGCTATAAAGAAGGGATTCTCTATTTGCTGGCGAGCGGCGTTCTCATTATAGCCTATGCACTTGCCGTCATTCTCTTAAAGCTCTCGGTGATTGTTGTCGTCCTTGGAGCGGCATTCCTTGGCGCGCTCTTCTTTTCATCAAAATCAGATGTTCCGCTCCTTCAACAAGAGCAGAGGGAACAACAATGATTAATCCACTCATTTACTTCCTCCTTTTCCTCAAAGCCTCGCTCTTCTCAACCGGCGGCTTTAGCAATTTACCCAGTCTGCACCAGGACTTGACTGGCAACGGCTGGGCCAAAGAAAACGTTTTCGGGCAATCCATTGCCATAGGTCAAATCGGCCCTGGCCCTAATGGATTGTGGGTCATCAGCCTGGGCTATCTCACCTATGGTTATCTTGGTGCATTTCTCGCCTTGATTGCTATCACTATCCCGGCACTTCTGGTACTCGTCATCTCTGCCGGTTATACACGCATCGAACATAGAGCATGGGTTCAGGGTGCTATGCACGGTGTCTCACTTGTTGTCGTTGGTCTCCTGCTCACGGTCGTCTGGACTATTTTGCGCCAACCTGGAGTAGATTGGAAAGGACTGCTGATAGCCGTAGGTGCTTTCGGACTGGCTTCGAGTCGTAAGGTAAACATTCTGATTATTTTAGGCCTGGCAGGACTCGCAGGATATCTATTGTATCGCTAACAATTGATTCGTGAAAAGATAGCTTGCCTGGTAAAAGTCGCCGTAAAACAAGGTTGCAAGGGACGATCGTCCCTTGACGGAGCGCGAGGTGTCCTCTCCCATCTCCCTGCCGCCTGGGCAAAAAGGACCTTTAAATGGCCTGTCTAGTGGTATAGACGACTTGACAACTGACTAGGTAGAAGATATTATTCATAATATAAGTTGTTTCCGTGTTTTCGCCAATGATGTATGTTTACCTCACACCAGACGTAGAAAGGAGGAAAAATCGCTAGGGCGCATCCTGGTACTCGGGCTGCATTCGGCAAGAGCATCTAGAGCATGCGCTATATCTCGGCTACCGCGAAAAAGGTAATTCGCTACCTTACTGATCCTGGCAAGGGAGTAGATCAATGAAAGACTACTCCATCAGTATCGCCTTAGTTAAGAGGAGAATTTGCGATGAGTTCTGTTAACCCATCATCCCAGGTCACGACCCCCACAGTGACCAGCCCCAGCACTGGGGATCGCATACTGGGGGCACTGCAAAGCGTTGGGCGTTCCCTGATGCTTCCTATCGCCGTCCTGCCCGCGGCCGCGTTACTCTTGCGCTTTGGCCAGTCAGATCTTTTGAACCTCCCCTGGATGGCTGCTGCGGGGAACGCCCTCTTCGCCAACCTGTCAATGATCTTCGCCGTCGGTATCGCCATTGGCCTCACCGGTGGAGAAGGAGCCGCGGCGCTCGCTGGTCTCGTCGGATTTTTAGTATTTACTGGAGTCTTTAACACCGTCATCCCCCAGGTGAAAGGGGCGCCTGACCCGACCATCTCTATGGGCGTGTTCTCTGGTTTCATTGTTGGATTAGTGGCGGCCGGCCTCTACCGCCGTTTCTACGACATCCGCCTACCAGATTACCTCGCCTTCTTTGGAGGAAAACGTTTTGTTCCCATCGTCACCGCCCTGGCCGCTCTCGTACTCGGGGCTATTTTCGGCTTAATCTGGCCGCCGATCCAGGGAGCGATCAACGCGGTGGGCCTGGGCATCGTGGGACTCGGACCTGTCGGTACGGGCATCTATGGGTTCTTGAACCGCCTGCTTATCCCGCTTGGCCTGCACCATGTGCTCAACTTCTACGTCTGGTTCCAGCTTGGCACCTATCATGGGGCGCACGGGATCGTAAATGGCGACCTGAACCGTTACTTCGCGGGTGATCCCACCGCCGGAAACTTCATGGCAGGATTCTTCCCCATCATGATGTTCGGCTTACCCGCGGCATGCCTGGCTATGATCCGCCACGCGAACTTCCCCAAGGTAGCAGCTGGCATCTTGATCTCGGCGGCGCTCACCTCGTTCCTGACCGGGGTCACCGAACCCGTCGAGTTCGCTTTTCTCTTCGTCGCCCCTCTGCTCTTTCTCGTTCATGCCATCCTGACAGGTACTGCACTGGCAGTGTGTACTATTCTCGGCATCAGGATAGGCTTTGGCTTCTCCGCGGGCCTCATCGACTACCTGATCAATTTCAGTAAATCGAACACCAGCCAACCCTTATTGCTTCTTGTCGTTGGGCTCGTCTACGGCGTCCTGTACTACTTCATTTTCAGCTTCTTCATCACCCGCTTCGACCTGGGTACTCCAGGTCGCGGTGAAGCCTCGACAGGTCTGAGAACTGACTGGATCTTGCCCGAGAGCCAGCGTGGACCCAGGCCCGAGAAGCAGACGGCTGCAGCAGGAGTCTCGACAACGGAAGACGCCGACGATGTACTGGCCAGGGAAGTGCTCGCAGCCCTCGGAGGCAAGGCAAATGTGCAGAGTGTGGAAGGGTGCATCACGCGACTGCGGCTCTTTGTCAACGACCCGGCTCAGATCGACGAGCCCCGTCTCAAGAGCCTGGGTGCCTCCGGTGTCATCAAGCAGGGCAAGATTGCCCAGGTCGTGCTGGGGACACAATCTGACCGTATTGCCAGCCGCATGAAGCGCCAGATGAAAGAGCGCGGCACCGACGATGCTGGCGAATAGGTAGAGAAACCATGGCAGAGATACACGTTCTTGCGCCGCTCGACGGCATGGTCGTCGACCTGGAAACCGTCCCTGACGAAGTTTTCGCGCAGAAAATGGCGGGCGATGGCGTTGCCATCGATCCATCGGGGCAGGTTGCCGTAGCACCCATCTCCGGTGATCTCGTCAAGCTGTTTCCAGGTGGCCACGCCTTTGGCATCGCTGCGAGCGGTGGTGTCGAGCTTATCGTACATATTGGTCTCGATACGGTCGAACTCAAAGGCGAGGGATTCGAGAACATCGCCACCGAAGGCCAGGTAGTCCAGGCTGGAATGCCAATCGTCCGCTTCGACCGTGCAGTGATTGAGCGTCTGGGCAAGGTAATCCTCAGCCCCGTCGTTTCCAGCGGCGCTGGCAGCATCGTACGTCGTGCCAGTGGCACAGTCCAGGCCGGGCGTGACGTTCTCTTTGTCCTGGAGGTCTAACGTCAAAACCGTTTGAGTAGTAATAATAGAAGACGGGAACTCTGTTCTCTGGATAGGGTTCCCAAGTCATCTGTGTCTGCTCGCCGGGAGTGCGTTGCATTTTTTCATCGAACATGATTCCGTCTCGTGGTAGTGGCACCCCCTGTGGGTAACAGGTAGCCATGGGCTCTCACGCAAAAAAGTGAACCTCATCCGCTTGCCGACGCGCCTGGCGAACAAGGAACAGAAATATGGAACACACCATAGAACGCATGGTCACCATCAGAAGCAAGTCGGGACTGCATGCCCGCCCGGCCGCCACCTTAGTACAGAAAGCAAAGAGATTTCAGAGCCAGATTACGCTGTCTAAAAACGATAAAACCGCCAACGCAAAATCTATCCTCTCCGTCCTCACCCTCGGCGCCGAGCAGGGTGACCAGGTCCTTCTCAAGGTCACTGGCGACGATGCTGAGATCGCCATCAGCGAGTTAGCATCACTACTCGAAGAAGACCTGGGTTGAAGGATCTACCAAAACTTCACAGATTTGGTCGTGCTATCTCTTCCCATCCACCACAAGCTTGCTATCGGTGCTAAAAATCACGGCCTGAACTCGACTGCTCTACCTTCGCAAAACCCTGCAATACTGCCTGCTCGCGATATCCCACAACAGGATCATGCAGATCTTGCCCTCGTATGAAGAATCAGGTCAGTGGTAGTTTCCCTGAAGGTTGCACCTCCTCAACATAGATACGAATCCCTAGCATGCTTGACATCTGTGGGTAGTTGCTGTGAAAAAACATCTCTTGCCCTCTCCAAGTGCAACGAGGTCTCCTCGTTTCTCTAATATCGAGGGTGCCACAGATAGGTGCTAAATGTACCATACTCCTGGAAGCCGATGCGACGATAGATATTGATCCCCATTGGGGAAGCGGTAAGCACGCCAATACGATACCCTTGTCTATGAGCTTCTCGTAACGCCGTGAGCGTCATAGCAGCTCCAATACCCTGATGCCGATGTTGGGGCAACGTGCCCACAGATCCAATCGAAGCCACTCCTCCGCCAAAGAACACCTCAGAAGTCGCTACTGGTTTTCCATCCAACGTTCCAAGGTACAAATGCAGTGGGCTCTCTCGATTGAGGCACAAGCCGGAGTAAAAGGTAAACCACTGATGGATGACTTCCTCAGGACTACCAAACTCCCAGACATGTATCCATTGCTCTATCAGTTCATCAGTGGTCACGGGATGGATGGCCAATTGGGGAGCCACCAGGATATTTTCGTTGAACCTGAGCAGATCCACAGCCATCCCCGGCTCAGTTTCGTAATGGGTCAGTCCATAACCCTCTAAGATAGACCCACTATTGGTGGGGTGGGAGGATGCCCCCAGATGCCACAGAAAAGGCATACGACGCTGTTGGAAATAGCAGAGCACACGCTCAATAGCTACAGGAAGAGTGTCCAACTCAAGACTCGTCTGTATCACCCTATTGAACACGTCATGGCGAATCCCGGTCTCGAACCAGAATATTCCTGGATCATCGTGGAGCTCTGCTTCTGGAAAATGACTGAAGAGTAGCGACCAGAATGCAATCTGGTTGGTGTCCAGAGCCAATGAAACCGCTGATGGGGAGAGGTCTTGCAAAACGTTGTTCATGGAGGTGTGGGCCTTTCTTCTTAGGATATGCTCAGTATATCATAGTGGTAATTTGCACGAATCTTCGAACGAATTCTACATGGCATGTTGACCTACTTATTGGTAATTCACACGAAACTTCGAACAAATTTGTGCGTGATGATGGTTATTTACCCCCAATCTTCGAAAGGAAAACGAGCGTAGGAATGCTTCTTTTTTCGAAGATTGAGGTAAAAAATTTACCCCAAACTTCGAAGGAATTTTACTTAGGCCTGGGACTCTGTTCTAAGTTTCATCATTCTACGAATCCAGGTCAGCTCAGGGAGCAACGAAGAATATACTGACCACTCGCTCCATACCTCACAAACTTACCCAGAGACGCCGACCAGCGCCACCCCAACCTACACCATACAGCATATAATGGCAGAGACTGATTCACTGGCACGAGAAAAAAGCTTCACCAGAAAACTATTTCACAGAGAAAGGTAGAGTGCTATGGGCGATTTCCATCACGATGTGCGCTTCGGCGCGAACGTCGATCCAACCGCGAACGATCCGGGCTGGCCATTGCGACTGACCCGTGCGATTGAGCGGGCAGGGCTGGAGCTGATTGGCATTCAGGATCATCCCTACAACGCTGGATTTCTGGAGACCTGGACCTTGATCGCCACACTGCTCCAGGCCACGGAGCGGGTGCATATGTTTCCCAATGTCGCTAACCTGCCACTGCGTCCTCCTGCCATGCTGGCCAAAGCCGCGGCGACCCTGGATGTGCTCAGCGGCGGACGAGTGGAGCTTGGCCTGGGTGCGGGAGCGTTTCGTGAGGGTATTGAGGCCATGGGAGGGCCAGGACGCAGCAAGGGCGAGTCGATCGAAGCATTGGAAGAGGCGGTGCAGATCATCCATGCGTTCTGGAGCGGCACCCATGCCCTGCGCTTCGAAGGCAAGCACTATACCATCAAAGGGGCGCGCCCTGGTCCACGCCCGGCTCACCCCATCGGACTCTGGCTGGGCTCCTATGGCCCTCGCTCGCTGGGACTCGTGGGGCGCCTGGCTGATGGCTGGCTGCCCAGCAGCTCGTATGCGCCCCCAGAACGCCTGCCCCAGATGCAGCAGCGCATTAACGAAGCTGCCCTGGCCGCTGGCCGCCAACCACAGGCTATTCGACGGATCTACAACGTCATGGGCCTCATCACCGTTGGCCCGGTGCAAGATCTGCTGACAGGTCCCGTGGACTATTGGGTAGACGAACTCACGCGCCTGACCGTCGAGGTCGGCATGGACACGTTCATCTACTGGCCGGCCGACGACCGCCTGCGCCAGATCGAACTGTTCGCAGCCGAGGTGGTACCCGCCGTGCAAGTACAGGTCGCCAGGGCACGGGGTAAATCCTGAAAAAACAGCCTGGAAGATCGAGATAGGTCAGGATACCAGAGGAAGAAATAGTGAAATTCACGAGTGCAGCAACCAGAGCACTGAACGAAAATCTTGTCTCATAGGAGTGGTCCACGAACACGTCTCCTCTCCGATGAGAGAAGCTGCGAGCGGATTCTCTAGAGCATCGTATCCTACTTCTCTGGCGAAGAGCTGTCTCCGCTGCCATCCGGCAGGAGAGCCTGGACACTCTTCTTCCTCGCCCGCAACTGGGATACTCGCACCATCCAGTTGAGGAGGTCGTTGGGAGAACGGCCGCGTTTCACAAGCGCAGTAACAAGAGTGCCGAGCGAGAGTTGCTTCCATACAAAAGGAGTCTTACCAAGCGGGGGAACCAGAGACGACTTGTCGATGAGCTGCAGTGCGTAATGCATCATCGAGGGCGTCCCTTTGGCGAGGAACAACGCATACCACGACCGGAACAGCTGCTCGAACGCGATGCGCTCAACAGAAACCTTGATCCGGGGAAGATTCGTCCAATCCAGACCGCAGGCGTAGCGGTGTGCCACACTTGCACATTCCTACGAGTGCTACATGATGCTCTGGGCAGGAAGTGATGTGTGGCAAGGTCAAGGTCCGCAGGAGCAAGCGCGCCTCCACCAGGCAGAGTGGGCAGACGTGAAATGAAAACGATAGGTTTAAGTGCCTGGGATGTGGCTTTGCAGTATCATAGATGCGAGCAAGTTCTGCGTGGTACGTTGTGGCAAGAAGAGCGCTCGTGGGGATCGCCAGTAATTGGGCCAGGTAGTCGAGATTTAATGAACCGTGGGGTATCACGATCAGGTTGGGTGTCCCTGTCCTCCAGCAACGATGAAATTTCTCCGGACCTGGGCGTAGCAGGTCGGCAGACATGTCCGTTGTGGCATGGACTCCGGCTCAACAAGGGCAGAAGGACCGGTCTGCGCGCGATCTAGAGCCTTCAGGTAGTCCAGGATCATCGTTGGAAAAGCGAATATTGTGTAACGATATACAACTACAGGCACTATTGATCCTCTGCTCCGATGTACCCTTTTCTCCTCGTGGAGGAAAATCCTGCTTTCTGCCCCTGTCTCAGGCTAAGGTGCGAATATCCCGGAGACTGAGCGCGATCCCAATCAACACGAGATTGAGGACCCCACCGGCAAGAAAGACCCAGGCAGGTCCACGCTGATCAGCGAGGGCACCGACCAGGAGGTAGCTGATGGGCAAGAGACTGAGTGAACCAAGCAAGTCAATGCTGCTGACTCGACCAAGTTTGTCATTGGGGACCAGTTCGTGCAGCAGGGTTACCCAAATCGTTTGCAACGTGCCAGTTCCAAAACCATACAGGACTCCGGCGACGTACGTGCTGTTATGCGCAGCCCCTTCCTTTGTTGCCCCAGTCTATCCCACTGGGACTTTCATGTTTGCATAAAACAGAGGTGGGAAGGAAATGGGTGGAAGTTCTCTCCTTGTGAGCCCCTTTACGCCCTCGTTTCTCTTCTCATACAGTCGTTTATTTCGTTCACGAGCATCATCTGGACCTGATCGATACTCTGGTTGCCATCCACCTCTCTCAGCTTGTGCTGCTTTTTGTAGTAGTTGAGCACGTGGATGGTTTGATTGTAGAAGATGACAAGTCGTCTTCGCAATGCTTCTCCGCTATCATCAGAGCGCTTATAGAGGCTACTTCCATCCAGATCACACCTACCAGCCACTTTCGGTAGGCGAAATGTGACATGGTACACATGTTGATTCGCATGGCAGAAGACTCTGCCTGCAAGCCTCTGAAGTAACTCCTGATCACGCGAAACCTTCAGGTAGATCGCCAGATCGATCTGTCGCTTGACACGCTGGAGTTCTGCATCCAATTCCTGTGCTTGCGCAAGCGTACGCGGATAGCCATCCAGCAGCACCCCCTGCATGCTCTCAGGTTCTTCCATGTGACGCATCACCATCGGGATCGTTATCTCATCGGGAACCAATTCCCCCAGATCAACATACGTCTGAGCTTTTAACCCAAGTTCAGTCTGCTCTTCAAAGGCCTTGCGAAACAGATCCCCACTCGCAACATGCCGAAGTGCGAGGAGTTGAGAAAGCTTCTCTGCTTGTGTTCCTTTCCCTGCTCCCGGTGCTCCGATCAGGAGAATATCCATCTCTTTCCTCTTTCTCTTCCAAAACAGGTGAAAACCTTGCCGGTGCCAATGTCTGCTACCAATCCCTGAGAATCAGATGTCCTTGGGCGACAGCATGGATAATGTCTGCACGGCAGACAATACCCACCAACTTGCCATTCCGCATGACCGGGACACGCTTGATTTTGCGTTCGGTAAGGAGCGCTATCAGAAGTTCATGGCGACAGGTCAGTCGTATCTGAAGCCCTGGACAGATTTTCTTGAGCAATACCAGAAGATGATGGGTAGCTTCTCTCGCTCCTTCATCGATCGTTTGCCCAACGAGCGAGAGAGGCCGTGAGCCGGTTCAGTTCTTTTATCAATCCGAGCGAGCCGCGAGCCACGAGTCAATGTGTGGCCAGGTATACTTCATCGCACCGCTCCCCGCCATCATGCCGATATGGCCTCCCTTTACCTTCAGCAAGAGCTGATCCTGGCTGCTGACCTTCGTCATGATGCTCTCCGATTGGCAGGGCGGCGAGATGTGATCCGCAAGGGCGATCACATTGAGCAAGTTCGCGCGAATACGACTCAGGTCCACCCGCTCGCCACGGATGATCAGCTTCCCCTGGATGAGCCGGTTCTCCCGGTAGAGCTCCTGAATGAGCTGTAGATAGGTTGCCCCGGCCATAGGGATGAGATCGGTTACCCAGGTGTTCATGGCGTGCCACGACTCCACGATACGCGGGTTATCCAGGTTGTCCCATAGCGTCAGGTAGGAACCGATATAGTTCTCGACCGGCTTGAGTGCCTTAGCACCATAGTCGATCATCTCGCCTGGCACGTTACCGAAAGCGGCAACAAGCTTATCGGGATTGAAAGCCTGGTCGTTCACCCAGCGCACAAAGCCTCCGGCCTTCTTATCGGTGAAATCCAGCGGCGCCGTCAACAATAAGAGGTTTTTGAGACCATCATCGGGTCGCAAGGCGGCATAGATCGTCGCCAGAATCGCACCAATGCACCAGCCCAGCATGGTAAATTCATCGCTACCTGAGACCGCTTTCACCTTGCGGATGGCGCGTGGCAGGTAATCCAACACATAATCATCGAACTTCAGCTCTTTGTCCTCGAGACCAGGTGCTCCCCAGTCAAGCAGGTAGACATCATAGCCTTGCTTGACCATGTACTCTATGAAACTGTTACCTGGCCGCAAATCGAGGATATACGGCTTGTTCATGAGCGCGAAGACGAGAAACAAGGGCACCTTGTGTCGCTGTTCAGTAGGGACGACAGGAATGTAACGGTACAGTTTGGCCTTGTTGAATGTCCAGATCACTTGTTTCGGTGTCTGACCAACCTTTGCGCGGCTGGTGCTCACCCGTAACAAGGTACGAGTGTTCTCCTCGATCCGCTTCAGTTCGTCTTGGAGAGCGGTTGAGGTCATGGGTAATGGTGAGACGGACATTAGCGAGCCCCCTTTGCTTTCGCTGATGTGCCTGCAACAGGTTTTGACACAGAGACTGCCTTAATAGCGCTTAGTATGTCGTCTAGTTTGGCATCCTGATCGTCCAAACGAGTCTCAATGTTTGTCAGGCGCTCAGCCAGGCTCGTCACGTCAGTTCGCATCGGCATGTTCAGTCCAGTCAGTACCTGCGTCATCATCGTATCGATAATACGGCGGAATGGCTGTGATAACGTCAAATAGGTATCTAACCACTGACCCGTTGTCTGGCTGTAGTCCTCCGAATTGACCATGTCGATCATCATCTTGGACCAGCTTTCCAGGCTGGTATCACGCATCGATTTCCAGGTTTTCAGGCTGGCGTCCCGCATAGTATTCAAGGTGTCTAAAGGATCAAGTGGATTGATCGATTCTGATTGATCGCTCATTGTAGATGATAGTTCCTTTCCTTCCAGTTAGCTCTTCTTTTCATAGTGGCAATGTTCGAAGCAGGCTGGCCAGCACTTGAATAGGCTCCGTGACCCGCGGAGAACCAAATTATCCACAAATGCATTGGATGACCACTGAGTGAATCTCCCGTGGTCATCCGTTGCTTAAACTCTATAGCTGGCATATCTGACAGCGCACACCACACTCCTGCTGTACCACTCGATGCCAAATTCGCTAGTGGAATTGGCTTCTCTTAGTGGGAGAATAGTTGCGTTTACATGGCTTCAAAGATAGCCGCGATACCCTGGCCTCCACCGATGCACATACTGACAAGCGCATACTTACCACCGATACGCCGGAGTTCGTACAGAGCCTTGACCACCAATATACAGCCGGTCGCCCCGATAGGATGGCCAAGGGAGATACCACTGCCGTTCGGGTTTGTGCGATCCAGCGGTAAGTCTAAATCCTGCATGACAGCCAGGGCCTGAGCGGCGAAGGCTTCATTGAGTTCGATCACATCCATGTCTTTGATGGCCAGATTGGCCCGTTCGAGCACCTTTCGCACAGCTGGCACTGGCCCGATCCCCATGTATTTCGGTTCTACCCCAGCATGTGCATAGGCTACCAGCCGACCTAACGGATGCAACCCGCGTTGCTGTGCTTCATTGGCTTCCATGAGCACCACTGCCGCTGCTGCGTCGTTAATACCAGAGGCATTGCCTGCGGTCACACTCCCGTCACTTTTGAATGCGGGGCGCAATTTCGCCAGCTTCTCCAAAGCCGTGTCCGCCTTGACATGCTCATCGGTGTCAAAGACGACGGTCTGTCCTTTCACTTTGGATTCAATCGGCAGGATTTGCTCTTTGAAGTAACCCGCTGCGATCGCTGCTGCGGCTCGCTGGTGGCTTTGGAGTGCTAACTCGTCCTGTGCCTGGCGTGTAATCCCCCACTTCTCCGCTACATTCTCAGCTGTAATGCCCATATGACAATCGTCGAACGGATCGCTGAGGGCTCCTACCATTGCATCAATCAACTTCCCGTCACCCATGCGTTGTCCCCAACGTGCTCCCGGGAGCCAGTATTCGCTGCGGCTCATCACTTCGGCTCCGCCGCCAATCGCTACCCTGGTATCACCCATATAGATGGTCTGTGCTGCCGATACAATCGCTTGTAAACCACTACCGCATAAACGGTTGAGCGTCAGGGCTGGAGTCTCGACGGGAAGACCACCATTGATCGCGGCTACGCGCGCGAGATACATATCATGCACATCGGTGTGGATCACATTGCCGAAGACCACATGCTCCACGTCTTCTGGTTTGATCCCCGCCCGATTGACTGCCTCACGGACAACAGCAGCACCCAGTACGGTAGGTGGCTTGTCCTTCAAACCTCCGCCATAGTCTCCAATCGCGGTCCGCACTCCACTCAGGACGACAACTTCCGGTTGTGTCATGTTCTTTTTCTCCTTCTGCTAAACTGCTCCTTTCGTCCCGCCTGACTGCGAAGCAGTAGACACTTCCTTGCATCTCACCTGAGTGCCTAGCACTAGAGGCGCAGCCTCGTTGGTGAGATGGTATCAAGCTTCGCCAGCGTCATTGGCGGGACGGATAGGTGCCATTCAGAACTGTTACTGCATGAACGCTCCACCGTTGATGTTGAGCGTCGCGCCCGTGATGTAGTCTCCATCGACGATCAGGTAGCGGACAGCACGAGCTACCTCCTGGGTTGTACCAACCC
>Ga0137389_10001197_pt1 | contig 15030 bp, 10 predicted proteins | sample 15con2h14BmetaG_FD_104645 | JGI IMG/M metagenome (GOLD analysis project Ga0137389, IMG submission 104645) | Vadose zone soil microbial communities from Angelo Coast Range Reserve, California, USA - 15con2h1.4B metaG | ecosystem: Environmental > Terrestrial > Soil > Vadose zone > Saprolite...
CAGATTTATACGAATAATGCAGCGACGCTCGGGCAGGAACTCAGCCGCGACGTGTCCCATTCCCCCGCGATTCAGCACGAGCCAGTAGCGCACAAGATAGAACCAGAAACCACGCACACGAATGAGATTGCTCACGGTTTCGGTCTTGGTCTGTAGTGTTGCAATCCCGAAATGACATTCCCCGGATAGCCAGAGCGTAGCCGAGGCCCGGTCTGTGTCAAGACTCTGTGACCGCGTTACGCGGCGGGCTTCGCCCGGTCTTGACACAGACCTCAGCGACCTCGGCTTAGGCTTCATCCATCCAGGGAATGTCAGATTTTCCAGTAACACCCCTTTTCCGATCTCTTCGATCTTCGATTCTTTGCATTCTCGACTCGGCAAATTTATCCAAGCTCAGTCACAGGTATCGCCCGAGATCCATTCGGAAGCGGAAAGCTGTTTGGTGTGCGACAGACGACCGCAGCAGCGGTTACGCGTGATTTTCCCACCACGTTGCGCACGAAGTCGAGATTTACTGTATCGCCGACATCTGGCAGTTCCGTCCACTTCGCTTCAAACAGTTCTAGCCGTCCTCCCGTATCCACCACAAAGTCCACTTCACGGGTTCGGTCGCGCCAGAAGAAGAGGCTACCTGTGCGCCCTCCGCGACGTTCGCGGTCCCTAAGCTGGGCGAAAACGAATGTCTCCCAGACTGCGCCAACCGCCGGCGATTGCCGAAGGGCTTCCTCGGATCGAATATTCAACAAAGCGCAAAGTAGGCCAGTGTCAGGGAGATAGAGTTTTGGGCTCTTGACGATCGACTTGGTTCGATTCGAGAACCACGGCTCCAGCAATACGATCTGACCGGAAGCTTCTAGCATGGACAGCCAATGATTCGCGGTTGAAGGGGCAATGCCGACATCGCGTGCCAGATCTGCTTTGTTCAAGAGGTTTGCGGACCGGAGTGCGCAGGCGCGCAGAAATCTCTCGAAGTCCCGCAGGCTGCCTATATTGGTTAAGGAGCGCACATCGCGTTCGAGATACGTAGCGAGATAGGAATTGTAAAAAGCTGCAGAATCAATGTCTGGGTTGGCGTACAGCTCTTGGAAACCACCGCGCACGATGGCTGTCTCGATCCCCGTTTGCGGCAATGCCGCTTGAATCTCGGCAAAGGATAGGGTCGGGTCTTCATTTCACAGTCACCTCAGTTGGGAATTGCTCCGGAAGGTAGTCGCCTCCCATTTCGTGTCCGCAAGATTAAAAGAAGAAGGTTAAGATCTGAAGTGTCCCAAGCCGAGTTCGACAATAGGCGGCTGTTGCCGAAATGCCGAAGGTTAGGGGAGCATGACTTGGGTGGGACTCCTCTTCTGCAGCATGCTACTGATCACTGGGGCACTTTGGTCCCATGATCTGTTTGCAATTTGGTGGACTTGGAACGCAGTTCTGACAACAGCCCTTCTGCTTTGGGCGGTCTACATGAGCTACCTGATTCTCCGCCACTACTCCAACCCTGGCCAAACGCCAACACTCGCGGCGGTACTTGCGATCTTTGCGTTCCTCGATCTTCACTCTTGCGTACTTCTCTGCTGCCATAAGGAATCCTCGGATGCCCGCGTCAGGAGGGTTCTTGCCGGGTTGCAGTGGCGAATCATGGAAGACTCTGGTTGGAAACTTGAAAGGGTTCACCACCGTTGCCAAGAACTCCTGCGAAACCCGCTCGGCAAGAACCGATCGAACCTGCGGTAACCCTAACAGGATCTGCTGGATCTGCGCCCCAGTTGCTGGATCCGTTCCAGGTTCGTGCCCTGATGTTTCATTCCCACTGGCGTCTTGATCCCGGTCAGCGCCATGTCGAGCCGGTTTTGCACTGGCATGGTCCAGGTGTTCGTCAGCCCCGGAAACTGAAGCTTCTCATCCATCTCACGAATGAGTTTTTCGTAAGTCATCCCCGCCCGCCACTTCTCACGCGGCTTGAGCATCACGGTCGTGTCATACATATCTAGCGGAGCGTTGTCGGTGGCGCTGTCCGATCGTCCAACTGCACCGAAGACGGTCTCAACTTCCGAAAAGGATCGAAGGACTCGATCCTGCTCCTGCAACAGCTGTGAGGCTTGGGTGATCGAAAGCTACACGCAGTGGAGCAGACCACGAAAGCTCCTGACACTGGTGACGGAGATTAACCGCTTGTTGGAGCTGTTGCGCACACTTTGAGCACACCAAAATCGAGTTCTTCTTTCCACTCTGCATTATTCTGATTAAGTTGCGCGGGAAGTTCTGGAGTGGTAACAAAGATGGCAACGCTTAAGAACCGGGTGGGGCTGGCCGCGTATACACTACCCACGGAGGACGGGGCCGTTAAGGAACCTCCGGTTTTTGTTTGGCCCAAACTCGCCAAAAGGGTTTCGCTCGTGATCCAGAATTCAGCACCGCAGTCACGAGGTTGCACGGACGACAAGAACGGAACCTTACGTGCTTGCGACGTGCCTTCCATGTCTGTGTGTAAGCTTCTCCTGATCCTGACCCTGGCGCTTCTGTCAGCCACCGCTGGCGCCCAGATTTCGCCCGGCTCGCTGGCTCGTGCTCACAAAGACCTTGAAGGCGCCACTCTCTGTACCAGCTGCCACAAGCTGGGCGGCGAGCCGGTTTTCAAGTGCCTCGATTGCCATACCGAAATCGCTTTCCATCTGTCTGCCCACAAAGGTCTGCACTTCTTGTATGGCATCCGGCCGGGTTCCAGCCAGGAGTGCGTGAAGTGCCACTCCGATCACAACGGCCTCGATTTTCCTCTCATCAAGTGGGATCCCAAGACCTTCGACCACAGACAGACGGGCTACACCCTGGAAGGGAAGCATGCTGGCGTGGAGTGCACGAAATGCCATGCTCCGGAACACATTCCTGCCGCCGAGCGCGCTCTGATCAAGATCAAAGACCTCAACCGCACTTTTGTCGGCGTCGCGCAAACTTGCGCCACCTGCCACAAAGACCCGCACAGCGGACGCCTCGGTCCGAACTGCGCGCAGTGCCACAACTTCACCGACTGGAAAAACGTCTCGGGCACTTTCGATCACTCCAAGACTCGCTATCCGCTAACCGGCATGCACGCGCAGGTCAAGTGCGAGAAATGTCACACACCTGGTCCCGACAAACAGCCGCGCTACCTCGGACTTCCTTTCTCGAAGTGCAATAACTGTCACAGCGATCCGCACAAAGGCAGCTTCGCACCGCAGACCTGTCAGTCGTGCCACACAACCGCCAGTTGGAAGCGTGTCATCACCACCGGGCTGAGCCAGAACTTCGATCACTCCAAAACCAAATACCCGCTGCTCGGCAAGCACCAGACTGTAGCCTGCGGCGCATGTCACGCCAACGGCGATTTCAAGAAGCCGCTCCAATTCGCCAAGTGTATGGACTGTCACAAGGACGCGCACAATGGCCAGTTCGTGAAGCGCCCCGACGCCGGCGAGTGCTCCTCCTGTCACGATGTCAACGGCTGGAAGCCTTCCAAGTTCGATTTGAAAGCTCACGCCTCGACGCAATATCCGCTCGAAGGGAAGCACGCCAAGCTCGAATGCGCGCAGTGCCACATTGCCAAAGGCAAAGACACGCTCTACAAGATCAAGTTCGGCCGCTGCCTCGACTGCCACCACGACGAGCATCAGACCCAGTTTGCCGCCGCTCCCTGGCTCAACCAATGCGAGCAGTGCCACTCCGTCGAGGGATTCAAGCCTTCGTCTTTCTCACTGGCCAAGCACAAACAAACCCGCTTCCAGCTCACCAATAGTCATCTGGCTGTTCTTTGTAGCGACTGCCACAAGCCGGCCTCGGCCTTCCCGAGCGCGACACTGCTGCCGGCTTCGGTCGCCGTGCAAGCTGCGCCACCACCGGAACCCTCGCACTACGGGACGACCGCCGTTTATCACTTCCAGGATCTTTCCTGCACTACCTGTCATCAGGATCCTCACCGCGGCCAGTTCACCGACCGCATGAAGGCTCTGGGCAGAGACGGGAAGCCTGCCGGTTGCGAGGCCTGCCACTCCACCAAGAACTGGAAAGATCTCTCGCGCTTCGATCACGCCAAAACCAAGTTTGCTCTCGTGGGCGCGCATCGTGCTGTGGCCTGCATGGATTGCCACAAGCCGCCCAACATGGGAACCAAGCTGATCGACGCCGACTTCACCGCGGCTCCGCTCAAGTGCGACGAGTGCCATGCCGATCCCCACGGCCGCCAATTCGCCAAGACTGACATCACGCCCTGCGCCGATTGTCACAACAGCGCAAAGTGGAAGCCCTCGACTTTCGATCACGACAAACGCACCCCATTCGCTCTCGCGGGCGCGCACAAGACCGTCCGCTGCAGCGATTGTCACAAGCTATTTCGCGCCTTCGAAGGCAAGCAGGTGCTGTACTACAAACCCACTCTCAAAGACTGCAAGGACTGCCACGGCGCCGATGCAAGATTCCAGCAAAAGTCTTGATATGCTGGGGCAGTTTTGCCCGCTCGCCGCTACTGGTTTAAGAGGCTAGACCCAAGACAAACTGTCAAATTTGTCCTCGCCGTTCAGTTTTCTGAATTGTAAATTCTGCCTGCTTCAGGAAAGAACTTACACACGTTTGGCTCGCGAATCTGGTCACTAAGCGTCAGGTTTTGAACGAAAATGGCATTGTACGGGTGAACAGTCACTTCGGTAACTTGGGCACTGATGAGTAATACCGATACCCTTGATGGAGACACGATTGCTTTGAGGGGTAGAACCTGTCACTTCGTCGAGGGTTCTGAAGGTCGGAAATTCTGATCTAGGGCTGGGCCATCTTGGTTCCGAGTCTGATCGCAAAGTGGATGATCTGGTGGGTGCTGCTGCCGGCGCCGGTTCCTGGCGCGCCGCCCCAGCCTGCGCAAAACTCGCGCAGCCCACACGGCAGTCTGAATCTGCCCTGCCAGAACTGCCACACGGTCTATGGCTGGAAGCCGATCCGCGCCGTACCCGAGTTCGACCACAATCAGACCCGCTATCCGCTGCGCGGCATGCATGAAGGAGTGGCTTGCACCGCCTGTCACACCAAGATGGTCTTTAGCAATGTCGGCAACAAATGCGCCGACTGCCACGCCGACATTCACAAGCGCCAGATGGGCGCGAATTGCGAGTCCTGCCACACGGTCCGCGGCTGGAAGGTTTCCGTGCAGCAGATCAATCAGCACATGAACCGCTTCCCGCTGACCGGCGCGCATGCAGCGGCAACCTGCGAAGACTGCCACAAGAACGGCGCGCTTAGTCAGTTCACAACCATGTCCACGGCTTGCCTGAGTTGCCACCAGAAAGATTTCCAGGCCGCCAAGAACCCCGACCACGTCGCCGGAAAATTTGCTACCACCTGCCAGACGTGCCATTCGACCGATAACTGGCTGAACGCGCGGTTCGATCACGCACTCACTGGATTCCCCCTGACGGGCGCTCACACTGTGCCGCCGCGTGCGTGCGCCGATTGCCACGTCAACAACAACTACAACTTGACCCAGACCTCCTGCGTATCTTGCCACTTGAAGGATTTTCAGAACACCAACAATCCGAACCACGCGCAGCAGGGATTCTCGCAGACCTGCGAGGGGTGCCACACTACGGTGGCCTGGTCGCCGGCGAACTTCGATCACAGCAAGTCGGGATTCCCGCTGACGGGTGCCCATACCGTGCCGCCGCGTGCGTGCGCTGATTGCCACGTCAACAATAACTACAACCTGACCCAGACTTCGTGCGTCTCCTGCCACCAGCAGGACTACAACAACGCCAAGCAGCCTGTGGACCACATTGCAGCCGGCTTCCCCACAACGTGCGAAACCTGCCATGACACTGTCAGCTGGATGAATGGCAAGTTCGATCACGCCCAGACCGGTTGGGTGCTGACTGGCTCACACACCGTGCCGCCGCGTGCTTGCGCTGACTGCCACGTCAATGGCAATTACAAGCTCAACCAGACCACCTGCGTCACGTGTCATCAGCAGGACTACAACAAGGCCGCGAACCCGAACCACGTGCAGGCCGGCTTCCCACTGACCTGCGAAACCTGCCACGACACGGTGGCTTGGACTGACGGCAAATTTGACCACGCCCAGACCGGCTGGGCCTTAACCGGTTCACACATGGTGCCGCCGCGACAGTGCGGAGATTGCCACGTCAATAACAACTACAAGTTGAACAATACGGCCTGCGTCACCTGCCACCTGACCGATTACAACAACACCAACAACCCGAATCACGTGCAGGCTGGCTTCCCGCAGACCTGCGAAGTCTGCCATGACACGATCAAATGGACCGACGCCAACTTTAACCATAGCAAGACCGGCTTCCCGCTCACCGGCTCACACACCGTCCCGCCGCGTGTTTGCGCTGACTGCCACGTCAACAACAACTACAAAAACCTGCCCACTGACTGCTATGGCTGCCATAAAGCCGATTACCAGAACGCGAACAATCCGAACCACATCGCAGCCCACTTTCCGACCACCTGTGCAACCTGCCACGACACCATCAAGTGGGCAGATGGCAAATTCAATCACACCTGGTTCCCGCTGAACCACGGCGGCGCCAACGGCGTGTGCAGCACCTGCCACACGAATCCGAACAACTACACGGTCTTCACTTGCACCAACTGCCACGCCAAGGCCCAGACCGATGCCAGGCACCAGGGCGTGGGCGGCTATGTGTACAACAGTGTGAATTGCTACCAGTGCCACAAGAATTGATAAACGGAAACGGACGTGCTCTTACGTTGCCAAGAAGTTGCAAAGTCATTCGATAACGCAAAGGTATGAAGAGGGATAATGAAGCGGTGGATTTATCTGGGATCGCTCCTGGTCCTTTCGGCGATGCTTCCGGCTCGGGCTGCCGATCCTGGTCCCGGCGAAGTACGCAAGGTTGAGGTCTTTCCCGTCAACGGCGAGATTCGTGTCGAAGTCACTTTGAGCACGGCAGTTACTCCCTCGGTTGAGGTTGCACAACATCCCGACCGCCTCGTGTTGAAGCTTCCAGGAACCGTTTCCAGCGTCCAGCAGAAGCGCCTCGCCGTCCGGCAACTCGGTGTGCGTTCTGTCCGCTTCGGGCTGAACCATCCTAATCCTCCGGAAACCCACCTGGTCGTGGATCTCGACCAGGAGCATCCTTACAGAATTTTGACGGATGGTACAAAAATCATTCTGGTTGTAGAAACGCCGCTGAGCGTTTCGGCGCGGCGGCGCACCGCACCAGCGGCCGCCGCCTCCCGTCCGCTCATCAGTTCCCTGGGACGCAGGCAGGACTCTGACAGCGGACAGGGCGGCAGCCACTCGAATCAGGAAGGGGTCTTGCTGACCCCGCCTGCCTCTGGTCCGCCGATTCAATTTCCATCCAGCGCTCCCGAGTCCCCGGCCGGCACCGCCACTGCTTCTCGGGCGCAGCCTTCGGCCCGGCATCCCAACACCGCCAGCCTCCAGCAAGGGACGGTGTTTCCCACCGCCGGATCACCCGGCGCTGGAGTTGTTCCTCCGGTCTCCGGCATCCCCAGGCCCAGCGGCCTGGATACCAGCGGCACTCAAGTTTCGGCGGATGCGAACGTGCAGGCAGGATCGCCTGAAAAGCCTCTCCCCCAGGAGCCCAAGCTCGCCACAAACGCGTCACCGGAAGCGGCAACTTCTGTCCGGCAGGACACGATGGCCTCGCTTCCTTCGTCCTCCGGACAGAATGTTGCCAAGCCTTTGAGTCGAGAGGCGGCCGCAGTTGCCAGCCAACCGGCCGCCGCCCGTTCAGGACCCAGTACGGCCGAGGGATCATCTCCAGCCGTCTCTCAAGGATCGACTCCGGCGGCTGCCAAGGCTCCAGTTCAGGATGTAGCCCAGAAGCCGGCAGATAGAACGAGTCCACAAGTTGCGAAGACATTGGAATCGAATGTGTCGACGCCCTCCGCTCAGGCCGCGACGGAGACTTCCACTCCCACAGCGTATCGAGCCTCCACTCCAAAGGCATCCGAAGCTCCGGTGGAAAACATTGCGGAGAAATCCAGTCCGGGCACTGACGGCACTGGACACGGGCGGGTCCTCCTGCCTTCCCGCGCCGGAGAAAATTCTGATCTCCGCACCGCTTTTCGGGTCAAGTACATTGCCCAGGATGCCGCCTATCTCGATGGCGGCCGTGCTGCCGGTCTAACCGAGGGCATGAAGCTCATCGTGCGCGACCTGCCGAACTCTGGCTCAGTTGCGGCTGAAGGCGCCGATTCGGCCGCCGCCGGCGATGTGGCTGAACTTGAAGTCTTGTCCGTTGCCGAGACCTCGTCCGTCACCGAGATCCATACTCCCAGGCGTCCAGTGAAAGTCGGCGATCTGGCGTATCTCTCTTCCGCCGACCAGCAGGCCCTGGTGGAAAAGAACGCGCTCGGCGCCACCCGCAAATATCCCGCCGTCGTCAGTTTCACCGAGAACGATACTCTCGACGATGAAGCACGCTCCGAAGTGCCCAAGCCGCCCTTGCCTTCGGTGAACCGCGCCCGCGGACGCATTGGCTTTGACTACATTGGCGTTATTAACCATGACGGGTCCGGTATGCAGAGCTCAAATCTCGGAATGGTCCTGCGCGCCGACATCACCCGCATCAACGGCACTTACTGGAATGTGAGCGGTTATTGGCGTGGACGGTTCAACTCCACTTCTGGTGGCCCGCAAACTCTGCAAGATCTCATCAACCGCACTTATCACCTGTACACCACGTACGACAACCCAAGCTCCTCATTGGTGGCGGGCTTCGGACGCATGTATCTGCCCTGGGCCCCCAGCCTCGACACCATCGACGGAGGCTACTTCGGGCGCAAACTCCGCCAGGGCGTCACGGCTGGATTATTCCTCGGTTCCACGCCCGATCCCACATCCTACAGCTATGCCCCTAACCGCGAAATCGGCGGCGCCTTCGTCAACTTCGAAGGCGGGAGCTACGACAATCTCCATTACACCTCGACCAGCGGCGGCGGGTTGAAGATGCTGAAGTGGAGCCCGGACCGGCCGTTCCTGTTTCTCGAAAATGGCATCTTCTACAAACGCGTCTTCTCGATTTATCAGTCCGCACAGGTCGATTCTCAGCCGGGATATGACTACCAAAATCCGGACGGGACGACCGCCCACCAAGCGGGCACGGGCTTTGGTGTGGGCCGTAGCTTCACCACCATTCGCATCCAGCCCCATGAGCGCGTGGAATTCAGTTTCAACCACACCTATTTTCGTGACCTGCCGACCTTCGATCCGAGTCTGATCCAGACCGGCCTGCTCGACAAATACCTGATGCAAGGATTCAGTACGGGCACCCGCGTCGAGGTCTACAAGCAGATCTGGCTCAGCGCCGACCTGGGACTCAGTAACCGCACGGGGGATAAAAATAACTCGCTCAACCAGATGTTCGGCATCACCTTTGGCCGCCTGCCCTGGATCAACATGCACGCTGATGCGCGCTACTCGCGCTTCAACAGCAGTTTCGGCAGCGGTTCCTACGAAGCGCTCTCGTTCTCCAAGAGTCTCGGCGAGGCCCTGCAGTTGCAGATTCTCGCTGGTCAGCAAAACTTCGCCTCCATTCTTACTAGTGCCAATATATCCCGCTTCGTAAATGGGACGATTGAGACCGCCCTCGGCGAACATTACTTCATGCAGGCGGGCGGCACGATCAACCGCGGAAACCAGATGAACTACGACCAGTGGCTGTTCACCTTTGGCTACCGCTTCGATAACCGCCACGGACACAGGGGACAATGATGCGAACGCCTTTCTTAAGTCGTCTTCTGCCAAGCCTTCTGGCCACACTGCTGTCGGCCGGTACGATCGCCAGCGCCCAGACCGATTCTCTCGAGAAAGTCCTCGACCGCACCTCGCAGCGCGTGTCGGAATTCGTCGATCAGTTTTCCAACGTTAAGTGCACAGAACGAGTCACGCAGGAGAAGTTCAAACCCAACGGCAAGGTGGAGCTCGAACAGGAATCCACCTACGACTATCTCGTCATCCTGACGAACGCGGGTGGCGATTTGAGCCTCAACGAGTCGCGCCAGCCGGTGAAAGAAGCCAAGGTCAACCGCAGGCAAGATACCTCGGTTCTACTCAGCAACGGTTTTGCCACGCTCTTTCTCGTATTTCATCCTTACTATATGAACGGTTTTGAGTTCGCCGACGCCGGTAGCCAGACGCTCGACGGCCAAGCTGCCCGCAAGATCCATTTCCAGCACATTCCCAACACGCGCTCGGTCGCCGCACTTGCTCTGCGCGGTCGCGAGTATCCCCTCGAGTTATCGGGCACCGTGTGGGTCGATCCGCAAAGCGGAAACATCCTTCGCATCGAGTCGGGAGTCGGTTCCACCCTGGAAGACATCGGCATGAAAACCCTGCAGTCGTCCGTGCGTTTTGCTCCCGTTGCCTTCAGCAAAGACAAAGATCAGCCCGTCTATTGGTTCCCCATCGAGGCCGTGGTCGAAGTGGAAACACCCAAGCAGCGCTGGCGCAATACCCACCATTTCAGCACTTATAAGCAGTTCTCAGTATCGACAGAGGAGCACGTCGCGCAAAAATGAGCACAGCCACCGCCCCAACTCCGATTCCCGCAGCACTCGCGGCCGCCGCCAGCGATCCCGAGGCAGGCCACAAACGTCGCCTGCTCTTTGGTTACATCATCGCCATCGCCCTGATCGTTGGGATTGCCGTCTACGGCTTCGACTACTACACCGCCGGTGCCCACGAGCGTCCCTTCATGGAAAAGCACGCGCTGCTCAAACCGAGCGGGCGGATCGGCCTCAAGCTCGGGATGCTTGGCGCTGGCATGTTCCTGGTGATCTTCCTGTATCCGCTGCGCAAGCGCTGGACCTGGCTCGGACGGCAGGGCATCTCGCGCCACTGGCTTGATTTTCACGTCCTGCTTGGCCTTTCGGCGCCCTTTGTGATCGCCTTGCACTCTTCTTTCAAGTTCCACGGCTTTGCCGGGATCGCCTTCTGGATCATGCTGGGGGTCTCCATCAGCGGAATTGTCGGGCGCTACCTTTACAGTCAGATACCTCGCCGCGTCAACGCCGCCGAATTTTCGCGCAAAGAGCTTCAGGAACTGCAGGACAAGATGGCGCAGCAACTCGCCGGACAGAAACTACTAAGAGAGTCCGACGTGCGCTCTGCCCTGCGCCTCCCGAGTCAGCAGAGAGTCGATCAACTCCCAATTCCCGCAGCTCTGATCTACATGTTGCTGCTCGATCTGCTGCGGCCGTTCCGCATCGCCCGTCTGCGGAATGGAGCGCTCCGCGGTAGCGCACGCATCACCACGCTCGGAGGGCTGCTGCCCACGCGCCACAGCGAACTGGAACGAGCCATCGCCGTCGCCCGGGGGGAGGCTGCGCTCTCCAAGCGCATCCTCTTCTTGTCGCGCACGCAACAGGTCTTCCACCTTTGGCATGTAGTGCACATTCCCTTCAGCTACACCTTTGCGCTCTTGGTACTGATTCACATTGGCGTGGTTTTGATGATGGGATTTTTTTAGGATCGCTTTTATGGACACACTCATCGCCCTCGTGATTGCCGCCGTCGTGTCCATGTTCTTCCTGCGCGGCTACCGGAAGGGCCTTAAGAAGAGAGATGAACTCGCTCGCAAGGCTGCCGAAAAGGGCAAGATTTTCTCCGCCGGCCCCCGGTCGCAGCATCCGCACATTGACACCAACCTTTGCATCGGATGCGGCACCTGCACCACCGTCTGCCCGGAAGGTGACGTGCTGGCGATGCTGGCGGGCAAAGCGGCCATCGTGAACGGCCACAAATGCATCGGCCACAGCCTTTGCGCCGAAGCTTGTCCAGTGGGGGCCATCACCATGGTCATGGCCACGCCCAGCATGGGCGCCGACATGCCCTACATGACTCAGGAGTACGAAACCAGCATCGAGAATCTGTTCATCATCGGGGAACTTGGTGGCCTGGCCCTGATTAAGAACGCCGTCAATCAGGGACGCGATTGCGTGGACTACATCATCCGACGGCGCGCGGCTGTGCCAGTGTCTGCGCGGCCCGGGGTTTATGACGTTTTGATTGTCGGCGCCGGACCGGCCGGCATCAGCGCATCTCTCCGCGCCATCGAGAACAAACTTAACTACGTCACGCTCGAACAGGATGAGATCGGCGGCACCGTCGCCAAGTATCCGCGCCAGAAGCTAGTCATGACCAGCCCGGTTGAATTTCCCATGTATGGCAAGTTCAAGAAGACCGAGCTCTCCAAGGAAAACCTGCTTGCCTTCTGGGACATGGTTCTCAATCGCGCCGACTTCAACTGCGTCACCATGGCCAAGGTCGAGCAGATCGCCAAGCAAGAAGACGGCATTTTCGTAGTCACGACCGCCACCAATGAATATCGTGCCCGAGCCGTCATTCTCGCTCTAGGCAAGACTGGAACTCCGCGTAAACTCGGTGTGCCCGGAGAGGAACTGCCCAAGGTGATGTACCGGCTGATCGAGGCCGATCACTACGTCAACAAGAAGATCCTCGTCGTGGGCGGCGGAGACAGCGCCGTCGAAGCGGCCATGGGATTGGCGCACCAGCCCGGCAACAAGGTCACTCTCTGCTACCGTGGCGCGCAGTTCAGTCGCATCAAAGAACGCAACTCGAAGCGAATCGAAGACTGCATGCGGTCCGGCAAAGTCGAAGTCCTCTTCAATACCAGCCCGGTCGAGTTCAAGGCGGACTCCGCGGTTCTCGATGTCCAGGGTCAAAAACGAGAACTGCTCAACGATTTCGTCTGGATCTTCGCCGGTGGAGTGCCTCCCTACGACTTCCTCAAGAAAATCGGCATTCGCTTCGGCATGCGTGACCTGACACAAGAAGCCAGTAGCGAAGCCAGCCGCGCAGCCCATGAAAAACAGGCACTGGCCACGGCCGGAAGTGCTTCCGCTTGAGAGTCGCGGGAGTTCGATTTGAAAATGTGCGGCTTCGTTCCGCGCCGTCGGTCCCTCTGTCCGCCTGGTGAATTCGTTTACCGGGCGGATGCAGCATTAATTCTTTGAGCAGGATGCTTTCCCGCAACCGGATGTAATTGATCCTCGGCGTGCATGCTGACGACGATGATCCTGGTCTCTGAATAATCCATGACGATTGCGAGCGGCATTCGCGGCGGACTATTCCTGTCGGTTTCTCGCCGGAAATCCACACCCAAAGTCAGTTGCAGTTCACCTTTATCTTGATAGCGCACGGCATCTGAGAGGAGGAACTCTTCGATGTATTCAGCTAGAGGGGTTTGCTCCGATTGCTCTCAGCGGTCGCGATCTTTTGGCAGGCTTCCACATACAAACAACAAAGCAGTCAGAACGCCAATTGTCGAATAGTTATGGCATCGCAGCATATCTAACGCCTAGCGAGGTCGGTTCCAACATACGAGTGCGGTTCTAAGCAATAACTACTGGCCTCTGATAACGCCTTCTGGCTGCTTTTCCGCCACATTAGTTTCGCTCTTGCTATCGTTGTATTCGGGGACTTAATCATCGTTGCTGATTGGAAAAGTGGCCGTTATAGAAGTTCCGTTGCTGCCGGAATCTATTTCTAAGTGCCCACCAAGTTTCCGCACTCTTTCTCTCATGCCCGCAATCCCGACCCCGGCGATCGCGCTCGCGTTCCTTGCTGGTTTCAGAATCTCGGGCGGCATGCCTCGGCCGTGGTCCGTGATCCGTACCTCTACCAGATACGAGTCTTTTGACACCGAAATTTCGGCGCTGGGACTGCCCGAATGCCGATGGATGTTAGTGAGCGCTTCCTGCACAATCCGGAAAACTGCCAGTTCTAGTTCGTAGGGCAGGCGGCCAAAACCCCGCCGTATTCCCACCTTCACTTGGATCTTGCTTCTGCTGCTTAGGCCAGCGGCATACCACAGCAGAGCGCCTTCTAGCCCGAGCTCGTCCAGAATTGGCGGGTGCAACAAGTAGGAGACGGTGCGGATTTCGGCTATGGCCTGTTCCACAAGACTGCTGGTTTCTCCGAGCAGTTTCTTCGCTCTCGGTTCACCTAGAACAAGCCTTTGGATCCTTTCCAGGTTTATGGCCGCAGTTCCCAGGAGCTGTGCGGTACTATCGTGCAGCTCCCGCGCAATGCGGCGCTGTTCTTCGTCTTTCAACTGCAGAAGACGGCCTGACAGGTGCTGCAGCGCTTTCTCCGCATGTTTGCGTTCACGGATTTCGACTTCTAATTTTTGATTGGCGGACCGCAATTCCGCCGTGCGTTCCACTGCAAGACGGGCCCTGGGCAACGCCCGCGAGGATTCCGTGGTTCCGGCGGACACCGGTTCTTGAACGGGATTTGTTTTAGCGCCCAAGGCAGAGCGTGACTGCACGCGATGGGCAGTTCAATACTCTTTGGGGGGGCTGGCCCCATATCTATATGTGAGATCTCGACAGTTGTCAACAGAAAAAGGTTGAAAGTTTACATGCAGGCGGGTATCTGCTTGATTCATGTAGCCCCAATATGTGGTGTGCGGGGATGGCGGAAGAATACCCCGGAATTGACAGAGTTGGAGGCGAAGTTCGGCGCCGAGGAAGCGTATCGGGCATACCTGGCGCAACTGCGGTGGCCGGCGGGTTTCCGCTGTCCCCGCTGCGGATCGGGGAAGGACGGAACGATCTTCCAGGACACATTGACTCCGCTAACTGCCCGCTGGGCCGGTCCTGAGCATCGCTCTGCTCTCGTTCAGAATGATTAGTGACATTCGTTATAGAGTGTCGGCATGCAAATTCGGGAAGGAAGGCCACCTCGCTCGGGGCAGTTGAAACGGGTGGGAGTGGAGTTGGGCCGGGCGGCTAGGGTGCGTTTGATGTGGATGGATTACTACCGCACCACAGAGAACGTGGCGCTGACCTGCCGCCATTTCGGGATCTCTCGCCAGACCTTCTATCGCTGGCAACGGCGTTATGATCCGCTGGATCTGGCGACGCTGGAAGACCACTCCCACCGTCCGCGTCGGATACGGCAGCCGACTTGGTCTTTTCCCTTAGAAGAAAAGGTTTTGACTTTGCGTTTGCAGTTTCCCCGCTGGGGCAAAGATAAGCTGG
>Ga0137389_10001199_pt1 | contig 15024 bp, 9 predicted proteins | sample 15con2h14BmetaG_FD_104645 | JGI IMG/M metagenome (GOLD analysis project Ga0137389, IMG submission 104645) | Vadose zone soil microbial communities from Angelo Coast Range Reserve, California, USA - 15con2h1.4B metaG | ecosystem: Environmental > Terrestrial > Soil > Vadose zone > Saprolite...
CATTCACTCCACTCCTGCGGCTTTGCCAGTCCGAAGGCCGCAACGTTGCGTCGATCAATGACCGTGCGGTGAGCCGTATTTTCCTTGACTGTGATTCCGATCCGGTCAGCAGAGCTCAGGATCTCTTCCCAAACATGAAGAGCGGTCAAAATGAAGTGTTTGCCGTCCACCAACACCAAAGTGCCGGTCCCAGCTAGTCGCAGCCTTTCTTGCGGAGAGCCGGATATACCGAACAAAGCGACAGTGAAGTCTCCGAGATTCCTCACGATCTTTTCCCGGAGCCCAGATGTATCGCTTCGGAGAAGAGCCTCGATCTCGCGGGGATCACGCGTAGCCATTTGGTTTTCCGCAGCCGATCCAAGTGTGTGATTGTGAAACTTGCGGGCAAGTTTTACAATGCCGGGCCATGCCCAAGAAACCGACCACTATCCAGGAACTCGCTAGACTTGGCGGGTTAGCTCGTGCGCGGAAGCACAGCAAGCGCAAACTCCGCGCATGGGGAAAGCTCGGCGGTCGGCCGAAGAAGAACAGTAAGGGAGGAACATCCCGATGAGAGCAAAATTCCAGGCAGGTCAGCGCGTGATTGCGAATGACAAGGCACCGGGCGATTACAGCGGCCGTGCAGGCACGGTGCTCGAACACAAATCGGACACGTCGGAGTATCAAGTGCAATTCGACGGCGACGATCGCGGTCCTGGCTGGCTCGCATCTTGGCAGCTTGACCTAGCAGTGCGCGCCGCGTGAACGATGGCCAGCGACACCTATTTGTTCATAGATGGCGAGTACCGTCGCCAGATTCACCGACAAGTGATGCAGGACTTCTTTGGCGTCGATGGAGAACTGGACATCGGTGAGGCTAAACGCTGGGCTAGAGCGATCCGGGCATTCTTCTACGATTCGATTGATGATGCGCCGCGAGAAGGCGAGAGCCTGGAGGCCTGCAAGGTGCGCATCGCGCCGCTTGAGCAGTTTTTCGCGCGGACGAGTGATCTGAGCGGAGTCCATGTGCGCCTTGGGACAGTCATAGGCAAACGACGCCGGCAGAAGGAAGTGGACATTCTGCTGGCGACCGACATGTTGACGCACGGATTCAATGGAAGCATGGGGAACGCAGTTCTGTTGTCTGGTGATCTCGATTTCCGGCCGATCGTGGAGGCGTTGGTGCGCCATGGCGTGTTCGTGGAAGTCTGGTATCACCGCAGCTCGATCGCTCGGGAGCTGCCCGGCGCCGCGGACTTTGGGCGCGAGATTCGATTTCGTCAGCTGTATTCGTGGAACACCGAGTCTTTTCAGCGAAAGCACCGCATTCCAAATGAAGAGCGTCGAGCAGGTGACCGCGGCGGCCAACTTGTGAAGGCCGGCCTTGCGGCTGGCTGTGAAGTCGAACTCTACAAAGTGCCTACGCTTAGCAACGAACCGCGTTTTCTACTTTGGATCAACACCGGCCAATGGGATTCGATCGTCGTCTCGGACCAAGACCCTGACCTGATCGAACGCTACGTCGGCATCCAGTACGGTCAAATAAAGTGGGAATTAAAGGAGGACGAGATTCGCCAGATGCAGGATCGCGCGAAGGCCACAGGGAAGAGTCAAAGAGAAAGCCCCGAGTCATCACCCCGGGGCGGAAGGAGACCGATTTTCAGTATTAGGGCCCTCAGAATGATGCCCGAAATACAAAAGGCGAGAACGATCCTGCAAGCCACGCGAATGCTTAGATTCGATGAGCATCCTTCAGTCGGTTCCTCTCTGGAGCGGTTGAGCGAGCACTCAAAACCTACTCCACAAAGGGCGCCCTTTTATATTGCGTCGGCTAACCGGACATGTGCCCAAAAACAACTGATTCTGGGCAACCAGAATGGTGCTTTTGGAGCACGCTGAATCAGGTACTTACGGGAGCGAGGGAAACGAGGTTTCTGGGCAAACCGTGCGACCCGCCAAAAGGCTGAGATATTGCTCCACGTCCAGATCAAAAGCAGCGAACTTGCAGACCGTCGACAGGAGCCGGCCAGGGCACTGCCAAAGAGTTCACAATTCTCCAGCCACAACCATTGCTCGTAACTTGTGCGCAGCAACTGTACCCATGCTGCCAAGGCTCTGGGATTAAGTCCCAACCGCCTCCACCGGCTGATGTGCACTGTCTCCCTGGAGCGCCTAGGCGCGGGCCAGACCAAGGCGCGCAAGCGCAGCCGTGAAAAAGTTCAGGACGACTCCAGGATGGTCGATGATCTTCTGGAACTCCGCCGCACTCTCCTTGCCTTGTCGAAGCAAGAGAAGCGCCTGGCCACGCAAGTAGGGCGGATACATCGAGGCGACATTAACGAAGACGTTTCCAGCCTGCTCATCGGCAATGGAAGGTTTAAGCAGATCAATCGCCAGCGCCGCCTTGTGCGCTCTGGCCGCGCCGGATACCCGTCAATTTTAGTTCTGCGTATCTCCGTTAGACAAAATCAAAACTAAAATTCTTGTTGCGCGAGGCTTAATTGCAAGAAATCCCTTGCCTAAAAAACTGTATTTAGGTAGCGTACTCCTCAATTGGGGGTGCTGTCCTGCTAGCGCAGCACAATTACGCTTCCCACGCAACCGTGGGCCTCAGAAGCCCACGTCCCGGCCATCTGTCGGTTCCCACAAATCAAAGGAGAGCAACCATGCGCAGGCTAAACTGTGTATTCGGACTGGTGTTGGCACTTGCGGTCGTTATTCTGTTGACCGAGGTTTCGCTTCACGCGCAAACGGCGTCCACTTCAACAGTAACCGGAACCGTATACGACAAGAGTGGCGCGACCGTTCCGAACGCCAAGGTCGAACTGGAGGACGTAGGCACCACGGCAAAGACCTCCCTCACCACGGGAAGCGATGGCGGTTATATCTTCCCATCGGTGAAACCGGGCAACTACAGCATCGCCGTTTCCGCGAAAGGGTTCCGGCAGACGGTCATCAGCGGAGTACGGGTTGAGATCGGTAAATCTGCGCTCGTCAATGCTGTCGTGGAAGTGGGCGGGGTGACCGAAACCGTAGAGGTCACGGCCGGTACCGGTGTCGAGTTGCAGACGCTCGACTCCAGCGTCGGTAACGTCCTAGACGCCAACATGCTTTCCAACCTGCCCAATATCAACCGTGACGCCACTTCGTTGGTGCTTCTCCAGCCCATGGCGATTCCGGGCTTTAACGGTCCGGGGGGAACCGGCGAGGGCAACTCAAATGGAGGAACGATTGCCGGAGCGCGAATGGACCAGAACACTTTCATGCTAGACGGCGGCGACGCCACCAGCAATATGGAGGGAGGCGGCGGGTATAACTCTGGATTTGTGGCCACGCCGCGCGCGGTGGTTCCCACGCCGGTGGAGAGCCTGGAAGAGTTTCGGGTGCAAACGAACAACGCCGGCGTGGAGTTCACCCGTTCGATGGGCGCCGAGGTGCAGATGGTGACGATCCGAGGCACCAACAGTTGGCACGGCGGCGGCTATTGGTATCACCAGAACGACGAAGTGAACGCCAACGACTGGTTTCGGAATCGGAGGGGCGTCGAAAATCCCGAATGGCGCGACAACCGCGCCGGCGGCAAGATCGGCGGGCCGATTTGGAAGGACCGCACCTTCTTCTTCGTGTTCGAGGAAGAGCGGCACTTCTTCACACAATCGGTATTTCAACGCTTGGTGCCGTCCGCGGCCCTCCGGGCTGGTATCTTGAAATTCAGGGATAAAACCACCGGAGTGGTCGACGCCTTCAATCTAAATCCGACCCCAACGCTCGACCCGGCCGCGTGCTCGAGTCCTTGCGTTGATAATGATCCCTTGATCGGCACAATGCTCCCGGCCGACAACGGCACCCTCGACCCACGCATGAAGGGCCTCAGCCCTGCCATAGCCGCCGAATGGGCGAAGCTCCCCACTGCCAACGACTTCACGGCAGGCGCTGTAGCACTAAGAGCGCCGTTCTTCACTAGCACCGTGCCCAACATTGTGAACGAGCATAACGCCATTTTCCGGCTCGACCACAAGATCAACGACAAATGGGATTTTATGGGCAGGTATCAGTACAGCACCTCTTCGGTTGCGCCTCCTAACATTCAGGTGGACCTCAGCGGTACGGCGCCTGGTTGCAAGTTCGGCGTTCCCTGCAATATTTCCACTCGCCCATTGCAGCCACGCTACGTGGTTGGGGGCTTAACCGGACGGCTTACTCCCAATCTCGTCAATGAATTCCATTTCGATTGGTTGCGGCATTGGTGGTCCTGGATCGCCCCAGGCGCCACGATTCCCGTGATCCCGGCCTCGCTGAGCGACACCAGGCTCCAGATCTGGCAGGAGAGCAGAGTCAACGGGATGGTGCCCATCAACGTGAACACGCAGCAGGCTCGTCAGCGCGTCTGGAATGGCCAGGACTACACGTTTATCGACAACCTCTCTTGGATTAAGGGCAAGCACGCCTGGAACTTCGGAGGGCGCGTACAGCTCCAGCACTTCTTGCACGTCCGAGACGACAAGGTGGTAGGCGGCATAACCACGCCTCTCTACTTCGTGGCCCGCGGCGGTCAATTCCTTGACATAGGCGGAATTCCCGTCCCCGCCTCCGTTGGGTCTTCGGATAAGGGCACTTATAGGCGCGCTTTCATTTCCGCCCTGGGACTCGTGGATAGCGCCACACAGGTGTTAACCCGCGCAGCGGATCTGAGTCCGCAGCCTGCTGGGAGCACCATCACCCAGAAAGAAAATGTGAATGCCTACGAAATCTATTTTAGCGACACGTGGCGACTGACCCCTTCGCTCACGTTCTCATACGGATTGACTTGGGGCGTGCAGATGCCGCCAAACGACCCGACCGGCAAGACGGCCATGATGATCGACGTCAGCACCGGCAAACCGATCGATGCGAAATCTTACTTAGCCGCCAAACAAACGGCCGCTCTGAGCGGTAATGTGTTCAATCCTACTGTGGGCTATGTTCCCATCAAGAGCACCGGACGGAAGTATCCATTCGATCCGGATTATACGAACTTGGGTCCACGCCTGGCGGTCGCCTGGAACCCCAGCTTCTCCGGCGGGCCCCTGGGCGGCCTTTTGGGAAACAAGAAGACCGTGCTTCGCGGGGGCTGGTCGCGCTCGTTTGAAAGGAAGAACGGCGTCGGCCTTGTTCTGACTCCTGCCCTAGGTATAGGTTTTGGCGATCTTTCCGTTTGCACCGCTCCGGATACTACGGGCGCATGTAGCGGATTCTCCAGTGCCGCCACCGCTTTCCGGATCGGCGTGGACGGGAACCACATTAGCGTTCCGCCGCTTCCGGCCGTGAGCGGTGGGGTAATTATTCCTGGGCAGGGCTCGACCATCCAACCAGCCAACGCCAACAGCGTCTTCGAGAGCAGAGATTTCCGTCTCGATCCCAAATACATTACTGGCGGCTCCGACTCCATCGACTTCAGCATCCAGCGCGACCTGCCCGGTAGGATGATCTTGGAAGTGGGATATGTGGGCCGTTGGTCCAGGGACCTGTTCGGGAACGTCGACCTAAACCACATCCCCTACATGTTTACACCAAAAGGGACGAAGCAAACCTTCGCGCAAGCCTTCGATGCGGTGGCAGGGCAGCTTCAAGGCGGCACGGATCCTAGTGCCGTCACCTCTCAGCCCTGGTTTGAGGCCATGCTGCCGGCCTCGTTCTGCACCGGCTTCAGCTCGTGCACTGCGGCTGCTGCGGTGTTTGACAATAACAACGGCAATCCCTTCTGGCCGGCTCACGGCGCCGGTGCGCTCTGGACCCTGCTGGAGCCGAACTTCGTAACTGGGCCCATGACCTTGGCCAACACCCAGGTCGGATCGCTGGATTGGAGCGGAAGCTTCACGCGCGCGAACTACCAGGCAGGCTTTGTTACCCTGCGATCGCGTGCCTATCGCGGTCTGACGTTCGATGCGAACTACACATACTCCCATGCGCTGGACAACTTCGGCATCACACAGGAATGCACCGGCGCCCTTCCCGACGCGTTTGACCTTCACAGGAGCTACGCTCCGTCCTTGTTTGACCGCCGGCACACCTTTAATCTCTTGGTGAGCTATGAATTGCCTTTCGGTAAGGGCAAGAGCATGGCCACAGGCGGCGTTGCCGACAAGGTGTTCGGCGGCTGGGCCGTCTCCGGTATTTACACCGTCGCCAGCGGTCTGCCGGACATGGTTTACGACTCGAACGCATGCGGTTCGGAATTCGGCGGTACGCCGTCAAACGGAAACTCGAACGGGCTGATTCCAACAGGACCTGGCACATTCAACGAGACCCGCGTGAACAATCCTACGCCTTCCCAGAACGGCTACGGTACGGGGAGCACCGGAGGCGTGCCGAACGCGTTCCAGAATCCCGATGCATTGGCCTGCGTCTCCGTGCTGCAGTGCTCGACCGTCTCTGGGAAGTTCCGCTATCCAACCTTCGCCGACAAAACCCTTGGCTTCGGCCGCGTTCGCGGCTTTTCGCGTTGGAACGTTGACTTGGGAGTGGTGAAGCAGACGCGCATCACCGAACGAGTATCTACTCGCTTCGACGTGCAGTTCGTCAATGCCTTCAACCACGTGATGTTCGGCAGCGGCCCCGACTCATTCTTCTCTTTCCAGCCGGGCGCGGATCTATCGACCCCTGGCGGGTTTGGTGTTCCCAGCAACCAATTCAACTCGCCGCGGTACATTCAATTCGGTCTGCGGTTCGACTTCTAAAGAGACTCACAATTCCAGCACTTCGGGGTCAGGTCACATGAACTGGCCCCTTTTTCTTGGTGGCGATGCTTTATCATAGGGAACTGATGGGTTGCCGCTCAATTCTGGTGCAAAGGTGATCGAGGGGCTCACAATTAGGCAGAGCCGGCGGGAGTTTCTTCGTGCTTCTCTGCTTGGGAGCGGCGCACTCCTTGTCGGTTTTGACAAGCTCCGCGGGTTCGCATCTGGCCAGAACGACGCGACCGATCCATTTCAGGGCGGCCAGCAGCTTGGAATTCTTGAATTCACGAGAGAAAGCCGCGCGTCACTTGATACGATCATCGGGAACGGGCTTAACGCGCGCCATTTCTCCGACCTTTCTACTTTGACTGCAGAGCATTTGGTCACACCAATCGAGAAATTCTACGTTCGCACAACGGCTTCGGAGCTGCTCGACACTTCGAAACCCTGGACGATCAAGGTAAGCGGGCTCGTTGAACAGGCCGTGAGACTCAAGTTCGATGAGCTAAGCAAGAGCGCGAAGCCAATGGGTTTGCATTTGATGGAGTGTTCTGGGAACGCACGCGCGACGCGGTTCGCACTGCTGAGCGTAGCCGACTGGACCGGTGTACCTCTTTCTGATCTGCTGGCCTCGCGAATCAAGCCGAAAACGAATCGCGTGATGGTTTCGGGCTTCGATCAGTATCCGATGAGGTCAGCAACCGCGGCTCCCGGCGCCGACTGGATCTTTACGCTGGAACAACTGGACTCCGCGAAGGCTTTCTTGGCCACGCAAATGAACGGCCAGCCCTTAACAAAGGACCACGGCGCGCTGGTCCGCTTGGTTGTGCCCGGCTGGTACGGATGCGCGTGCATCAAGTGGGTGAACGCGATCACATTTGTGAATGACGACGCCGAGGCAACCTCGCAGATGCAGGAATTCGCGGCCCGAACGCATCAGCAAAGTGTTCCCAAATTGGCCAACGAGTACAAGCCGGCGAGCATCGACCAAGCAGCCATGCCCATCCGAGTCGAGAAATGGCTGGTGAACGGGAAAATCAAATACCGCGTCGCCGGCATCTTGTGGGGAGGCTCGCGGCCGATAAAAACCTTGGAAATCCGTTTCAACCCGGAAGAGGATTACGTCCGCGTTGATAAATTCTCACAGACAAGGAACGATCCCTGGAGTTTCTGGTCACATGCCTGGACACCAAAAACGCTTGGCGTCTACTTGATCCGGCTTAGGGTCGGCGATCCAGATGTGGAAACAAAGCGGCTGGATTCCGGTCATTACGTTCGTTCCGTTGAGGTAACCGAAGTTTGAGAAAAATACACCGAGCAATTTTGGTGCTTTGCTTTTTGGGCCTTTGGGTTGCACCTCTGCAGGCACAGCACGAATCTCACGAAGGACATGGCATCGGCTGGGTCCCGCAGGAGATTCTCGAGCGTCCGGTTTCTCTTCGACGCGATATCGGCAACCTCCACGAAAAAGTAACCACATCTTCCCGTGAAGCTCAGGCTTTTTACGATCAGGGGCTGAATTATCTCAGCTCATACGTCTGGATCGAAGCTGCACGCTCGTTTCATCAAGCGTTGCGTCTGGACGCAAACTTAGCGGCGGCCTACCTTGGATTATCGCAGGTCTACGTGGCGTTGCAGGATATTCCCGCGGCGCGTTCTGCTTTGGACAAAGCACAGTCTCTCTCAGCCGGAATAAGCGACCCAGAGCTCGAGCGCATCGACATCCAGTCCCGCTTGGTGACGTTTCTCGAGGATAAGGAAAATCTCGACAAATTCGTCGCCTATCGAAAAGCTATCTACGATGCATTAATGGCGAATCCGAGGGATCCTAGCTTGTGGATCCTGCGCGGGTTTGCCGACGAAGGTCCCGGTGCGGGCCGGGGACAGACCGGCGATGTCGATTCCATCGCGTTCTACCAATCCGCGCTTGCCGTTTCGCCGGACAACTCCGCCGCGCACCATTATCTGGCTCATTCTTTTGAAAACATCGGGCAGACGGAACAGGCCCTCAAACACAGTGAAGCGTACTTGCGGTTTTCCTCCTCCATTCCTCATGCCCATCACATGCGCGGGCATGAACTGCGACGCGCGGGACGCATCGAGGAAGCCATCGCGGAGTTCAGTAAAGCGAACGAATTGGAAAACACTTACTATCGGGCCGAGAACATTCCTGCTGAATATGACTGGCATCGCCCGCACAACCTGACACTTCTAGCAATGTGCCACGAACTCTTGGGACAAATGAAAGCCGCAGAGCAACTGCTACGCGAAGCGTTTGCTTTACAGGCGCACAGCGACCTAGCAGAGTTTGCGCGCAAACAATGGCCGGAATTTTTGCTGGCGCGCGGACGCAACCAGGAGGCCCTCGAACAATCGCAGATTTTGCTGCAAAGCCCGTCACACATGGCGCGCTTTGCAGGGCACACTCTGATGGGCCGCGCGCTCGTGGCCCTGAATCGCGCGGAAGAGGCCCAAAAGGAACTGGCATCGGCCAGAGACGAACTCGTACTTGTTCCTGCGAGCGACGCTGACCGCCTGCGCTCCTACTCCGACACCTTACGGGCCGAAATGTTGCTTTCCGAAAAGAAATCTGCGGAAGGCGTGGCGCTGATGAAGGAAATCGAGGAACAGCTTCGCGTCTCACCGGGGCCCGATGCCAAAAGCCAGGCCTTGATGCAACTCGACTCCATGGCCGGGCGCGCGCGCGCGACCCAGGAATGGGCTTTGGCCGAAGTCACCGCTCAGCAAATGATTCAGCAAGACCCGAGTTATGCCGGTGGATACTACGCGCTGGGGCTCGTAGCCGAGCAGGAAGGCGACTTAGCGGTAGCCAGTCAGCAATTCGCAGTGGCGGAAAGGCTCTGGAGCGAAGCGGACAAGGATTTACCTGAGCTGCAGGTCCTTCACAAAAAGCTCGGACTCAAGCAGACAGAACTCCCCGAAACTCGGCAAGAATACCTGAAGCGAGTTCGCGAACACCCTGAAACGCGAACACCCATGCAAGCTGCCAAGACCGATTTGTCGTTCGATCCAGCCCGGCTCCGTGGCAGCCCGCACGCCCCGGTGATGATTGTCGAATTTTCGGATTTCCAATGTCCCTTTTGCAGAAAAGTTCAGCCAATTTTGAAAGACTTGCTGGCCAAATACGAAGGCTGCGTGAGCTTGGCTTACCGGGATTTTCCTTTGCGCGGGATGCACGGCCAGGCGGAGTTGGGCGCGGAATCGGCTCGCTGCGCCGGCGAGCAGAGCAAATTCTGGGAATATCATGATGTTTTGTTTGAGAACCCAGACAAGCTCAACCGAAACGGGCTGATGGAGCTCGCTCGCGGTCTAAAGCTGGATGAGAAGCAGTTTGATTCCTGCTTGTCGGGCGGCAAGTACAGGGCAAGCGTTGAGGAGGATTTGCAGCGCGGAATCAGAGCCGGCGTTTTGGGCACTCCGGGAATCTTCATTAATGGAATTCTGCTGAGCGGTGCGCAGCCGGAAGCGGCATTCGAGCGAGTCATTGACTCTGAGTTGGCGAGCGCCAAGGCGAGACGCGAAGGCCCATAGAAACGCCCGCAGCCCTAGCCCTCAATTACGGACGAGAGCTCAGGCTCTGTTGCTGAATCCGCGTCGCAGCGTTCATTTCGCGCTCCGCGGCTTCCTCTTTGCCCTGTCCTCGATAAAGCTGGCCGAGAAAATAATGGGCGGTGTAGCTGTTGGGATCCAGGGTTAGAGCGCGACGCAAACTTGTCTCAGCTAAAGCCGGCTGGCCTTCTCGAACGAGTACCTTGCCCAGAATCACGTAAGGCTCAGATGCCGTCGCGTCCAGGCTTATCGAACGTTGCAAGACGATTTGTGATTCATTGTCGCGATTCAGCCGCCAATACATCTCTCCCAGATGTGTCAGTGCCTGAGCGCAAGTCGGGTCGAGAGCCAACTCAGCACGAAACTCCTGAATGGCAGCCGGATAATCGCCTTTGTAGACGTGCAATTCACCGAGTGTCAAATGCGCCAGCGGCAACTGTGGAGAAAGCCTGAGAGCTTTGTCGATTTCGCTCTCGGCAACGGGGTCGAAACCTTGGCGCAGCAACATGCGCCCAAGGAGAAGGTGAGCGGCTGCGGAGCCAGGCCTCACTCCGTACAGGTGCGCAAATGTCTCAAGCGCCTGCAGGTAGCGCTTGGCCATGATGTAGCAAAGGCCGAGGATATAGATGGCGTCTATGTTCGCATTGGGATGCCAAGAACGAACTTTCTCCAAAGGAGGAATGGCTTCCGCGGGCTTTCCGCTCGAGTAATAAGACAACCCAAGGAGCTGCACGGCGTCGCGGTCCTCAGGATTCTCCCTCCACGCGTCTTCAAGATATTTGGCAGCTTCGAGGTATTCTCTCTGGTGGTAATAAGCGATACCCAATTCGTGGTGGAGTCCTTTTAGTTCAGGCTGCTGTAATGCGAGAGCCTTCAGCTGCGCTATCGCTTCCGCGTTCTTTTGCTGTCGGATAAGAGAGCGCGGGGCGGATAGCGCGTCATCTTTCTGCTGAGGGAACGCGTTCTCGCCGCAGGAAAGGATGCAGAGAAACAGGATTGTTAGCCTGGTTGGCATACTTATCGGCGCCATGGGAGCTCTTCGCTGGGCCGCCCGACGCCTGAGCTCTCAATTCTAATTCTTCGTGGACACCCTCTCTTTTGTTGGCCTGACTTCTTGGCCCAGCCCTTCTGTCAGAGTGACGATGCTATCTACCGGCACATTACGAAAGCGTTCCACAAGTCCGCTAGGCCAGCGCACTTCGATATGTTGAATCTGACTCGTTGCTCCCAGTCCAAAGTGAACGCGGATGTCGCTGTTCGAAATGTAGCTTGAGCCGCTGCGAACCTCATCAACCTGTTGGCGCAAATCTGTTTTCACTGAGACACGGGCACCGATGCCGCTGCGATTCGACCGCGTGCCCACGGCTTTGATCTCGATCCAGTGGTTCGCATAGATTTTCTGGTTCACTAATAGGCTGGGCGGCCCGTTTCGGTTCACCACCACCGCTGATATCCGGCCATCGTTCCACAAGTCGCCGATCGCTAACCCCCTTGCGGGCGAAGCCGTTGTGATGGCCGATCCGGACACTTGCGAGACATCTACGAACGTTCCATTGCCGGAGTTGTGATACAGCAGCTTCGGTTCGCTGTAATCGATGCCGAGATTGAGGCTATCCACTTCAGGATAAACGTGCCCGTTCACCAAGAGGAGATCCGGCCAGCCGTCATTGTCGAAATCGAAGAACATGGTGCCCCAGCCGAGATACTGCGTATGCGCTCCAAAGCCCGCGGCGTAAGTGACATCGGTGAAAGTCCCATCACCATTGTTGTGATAAAGCGTGGAGGTGTCGTCGGAAAAGTTCGTGTGAAAAAGATCAAGATTTCCATCGCCGTCGTAATCGGCGACAGTCGAACCCATTCCTGCCTGTTCGCGTCCGTCGGCGTTGTAGGCCACGCCGGATAGGATGCCCACGTCAGTGAAGGTACCGTCGCGATTGTTGTGATAAAGAATGCTAGGCGTACTGTCGCAAGCCATGTAGATGTCCGGCCAGCCATCGTTGTCGAAATCCAGCGGCGAAACGCTAAAACAGTGATGTCCTATGGTGCGATCGATGTGGCCCGCCACGGTCACATCTTGAAAGTGGCCATTCCCAACGTTGTGATACAAAGTGTTCTTGGTTGGCGGCATTCCCCGCGGCCCGCAAAAGACCGCAATACCCTTCCATAAGCAGGTAGGGTACTTGCCTGGCGCGGGTGCATGGGGCAAGTCGAAATCCGCGTAGTTCGCAATGGCCAGATCTAATCGCCCATCGCGATCATAATCTAGAAATGCGCAGCCGCTACCCCAACTCTTTCCATCTCCCGCGACACCGGCATTCTCCGCAACTTCTTCAAAGCGACCGCTCACATTGCGATAAAGCCTGTTCTTACCGTAGTAAGTGACATACAGATCCAGCCAGCCGTCGTTATCATAGTCGCCAACACAGACGCCCTGGCCCCAGCCGGTGCCAAGCAGTCCTGCTTTCTCGGTGACGTCAGAAAAGGTCCCGTCATGATTGTTATGGTAAAGGTGGTTTGTGGGCGCGCTTGCGGCGGGAAAGCCTTCCAGCGTGGTTCCGTTTACCAGGAAAATATCCGGCCAGCCATCGTTGTCGTAGTCGAAGATAGCCACACCGGTGCCCGTGCTCTCCAGGATATAAGTGCTGCTGTGTTTGCCTCCAAAAACATTCGTCGCAGTGAGCCCGGCCCTTTGAGCGATATCTTTGAATTCAGCAATTCGTGCAGCTTTGCTCGGATCCGGCGCTGCAGGATTCATCCATATCGGCGCAGTAACAAGGGGCAAAACAATGATCAGAATCCAGTTCGCACGGGTGCGCACCGATTCCATTCCTCTTGTCGCGTTGAACTTGCAGTTACGCACGCCCCCCTCACAGTCAAGGCAATCCGCGGCGCGAATTTTAACTCCATGATGGCTCTGGGTTCTCGGCTGAGAAGGAGGTTGCGGAACAAAGAAAGCAACGGCAGGTAGCACGAACAGAGATTCAAAACGTACCCGCCGATCCGGTGAAGGTCACATAGGCAAGGGACATCAGCAACCAAATTGCCCAAGTGATGCGCTGTTGTGGTGGTGTCGGGATCTGGTCGTTGGTGTCCCGCCGATAACTTTAGCAGAAATCAACGCGGCATTGAAAAGGAGATTTTGAAAATGTATGTATCCAATGCATGGAAACAACCAAGCGCGGTAAACCATAAAGATGATTCGGAAGCAACTGCTGGGGTCGCCAAGACTTCAGGCGGATTCAAGACCGCGCAAGAACTGAAGGCAATGTCGATTACTCGGCCCAGAACTGCACCTCGCGCGAAACGTCGCGGCTTTGCGGTCGCTCATAGTGATACATGATCGGTTCATCCCTCTCAGAACGAGATCGGCCAAACGACCGTTCGGTTTACGGTAGATGTTGCTGGCGGGCCCAGTGCACTGATCTTCGGTCGAATCTACCGGAAGAACCTGGAGCGCGCGGTGCCTTTACTCGTCCAGGAAATCGAGGCGACCGCCGGGCCGAGACCGTGATTGGTCTGAGCTGGGTGCCTGGCCAAATTCCGATGATAGCGCGGCTCCGGACACACTCGAAGTAGGCTGAAATCGCTGGGCGATGAGTCAATGCCCGATAAACGGGGATGTCGGAAGTCAGCTATTGGAAGCTACTTCGGGCCTGCGGCGGGGGGTTGCCCAAAAACCCTTCCTCCCCGTTGCCCGCAAATACCTGATTCTACAGGGGCGAGATTGGTGGATATCGCTGCCCACAAACTGATGTTTTAGGGCATCTCGGCTGGTCCATCCTTGGCAGCGGTGAATCAGGAGAGTAATACGGCAGAAGATCACCAATCACAGCACCTCGCTCCCGACAGCGGCCTTCCTACACCTCATTTCCCGCCGCCTCTTCCACATATGGACACCACCACCAGCGCACGCTTACAGTGAACATCACGGAGATTCTTCATGCCCATCCCTGAAGAAAAAGCAAAGGACATCGTTAATGTGGCCGCGCAAATCGCCCGCGCTCAAAACGCAGAGCCAGAGGCGACCCTCCTCGAGAACTGCTCTGCCAGTCTGGTCTTCGGGGGCGAAGACTTCGACGTATCGCTTTACACCTTGACTCTCGAGGTTCCCATCCGTACATACGCGAACATCGAACAATATCGGGACGGTCTCGAGCAGTCCGTTCGAGAGCGCATTCGCCCCATCGTTCGCCGGTATCCCGACAGCCGGATTTCCGAAGTCATAATCACCCCAGAGCTATCGCCAGCTTCTCGACCACCGGCGGTCCCGCCCAAAGAGGGAGAAGAGGCAGAGGACACACGTTCTTTTTGGAAAACCGGCTTCTTCCGCCTATTCATCAGCCACACGTCCCCAAACAAAATCTCCGCGCACAACCTGAAAGCCGCACTCCCTAAATATCGGATCGCTGCATTCGTCGCCCACGACGACATCGACCCAACCAAAGAATGGCAATTGGAGATAGAGCGAGCACTACGGACCGCGGATTCCCTGGCCGCCATCATCACGCCCGACTTCATTGAAAGCCGCTGGTGTGACCAAGAGGTCGGATTTGCATTCGGACGCGGCAAGCTAGTGGTGCCCCTCTGCAAGGAATCTGTACCACACGGCTTCTTAGGAAAATACCAAGGTTTTCAAGCCAGAGGTCTATCAGCACCTGACGTCGCGGAGCAACTCTTCCAGATCCTTCTCGAACATCCGCTAACCGCAGAAAGGATGGCCGATGCACTAGTCGAGAACATGGCCAGCGCCTGGAGCTTC
>Ga0137389_10001209_pt1 | contig 14993 bp, 14 predicted proteins | sample 15con2h14BmetaG_FD_104645 | JGI IMG/M metagenome (GOLD analysis project Ga0137389, IMG submission 104645) | Vadose zone soil microbial communities from Angelo Coast Range Reserve, California, USA - 15con2h1.4B metaG | ecosystem: Environmental > Terrestrial > Soil > Vadose zone > Saprolite...
GATGCTGATGAACAAGCGGCGCGAAGAGCGCGCAAGCATCGACTTCGATCTGCCGGAGCCGGTCATTCAATTTGACGAGAACGGGCAGATGCGTGGCGTGACGAAGTCGGAGCGCACGTGGGCCAACCGGCTGATCGAGGAGTTCATGCTATCGGCTAACGAGTGCGTGGCGCAGTATCTGGAATCGAAGCGGATTGCGTCGCTCTACCGCGTTCACGAAAAGCCGGATGCGAAACGCGTTTACGACTTTGAGGTCATCGCTGCGACTTTTGGATACTCGCTCGGCGTGGGACCCTTGCCCATCCACCGGGTGCAGATGAAGGCTGACCGGCGGGCGGCGCACGGCACGGGCAAGCGCGTGCGCGACCTTGAAGTTCCGAAGGAAGTGCACATCACGCCGCGGATGTATCAGAAGCTTGCGGAAAAGATTGCGGGCAAGCCGGAAGAACGAATCCTGAGTTACCTGATGCTGCGTTCGTTGAAACAGGCGCGATACTCGGAGGAGAATCTTGGCCACTTTGCGCTGGCGGCGCCTTGCTATACGCACTTTACTTCGCCGATTCGGCGGTATCCGGATTTGATTGTGCATCGGATTCTGAAGCAGGTGCTGCGGGAGTCGGCGGAGCGGCATGAGGGGGAGATTGCGGTGGGGGTGTATCCGCTGGTTTCTGGGGGCGTGAGTCATTCCGCTGCTGACATTGCGCGGGCGGGGGGCCCGCGCCACACTGGCGCCGACGCCGGCGCTACGCCTTGGTCTAAGCGGCGCGACCAGGCTGCGCATCGCGAAGCGTTCGAACCGCTGGGCGGGCCTATCCGGCTTGAGGAATTGCATGATATCGCGGAGGAATCGAGCCAGTCGGAACGGCGGGCGGACGACGCCGAGCGCGAGCTCATGGAATGGAAGAAAGTGAAGTTCATGCAGGACCGCGTGGGCGAGGAGTTTGACGGGCTTATCACCAGCGTTACCAAGTACGGTTTGTTCGTCGAGTTGACGGATCTGTTTGTGGAAGGGCTCGTGCCGCTGAACTCGCTTTCGGACGATGATTACTTTTTCCATGAGAATACTCGTGAGTTGATTGGCAAACACTCGCGCAAGGCGTTTCGCATGGGCGACCGCGTGCGTGTGCTGGTGGACCGGATTGATCCGGTGGAGAGGAAAATTCAGTTTGCCCTGGTGCAGGAAGAGAAGGCGCGGGTTCCGCAGCGGAAGAAGCCGCGGCGGAAGTGAATGCCGCGAAATGCAGTGGCAATCCGCGCGAGATCCTTCGCTCCGCCTGAAGTACGGCTGCGCTCGGAGGACGCCGACATAATTTGCCGGAAGGATCAAGCTCGACCGGCTGGCGAAAGGCTACCGAAAGATCGCAACGCCGCCGTACCATAGCTGTCGATTTTGCTGGCAACGGGAATCGGTTCCGCGACATCTTAGCCGTTTCCCCGGCGCGCGGTGCAGGTTCCAGAAGAACGGGCGCGAAGGGAACTGAAGGGACGCCTTGCAAAATATTGCCTACAGCCTCGTGATTCCCGCCTACAACGAGGGGGCTCGGCTGGGGGCCAGTCTCGAACGCGTGCTGGAGTATGTCGGGCAGCATGGCGACGACACCGAGGTGATTGTCGTCAACGACGGCTCTCGCGACAATACGGCGGAGATTGTCCGCAGCTTTGCGGCCAGGAATACCGCGCTGCGACTGATCGACAATCCGGGCAATCGCGGAAAAGGCTACAGCGTTCGCAATGGCATGTTGAGCGCTCGCGGGCGGATCTTGATCTTCAGTGATGCGGACCTGTCCTCGCCGATCGAAGAACTTCCCAAGCTGCTCGACGCATTGACGCACGGAGCCGACATCGCGATTGGGTCGCGATGGCTGCGCGCGGAAATGCAGACGCAGCGGCAACCTTTGCATCGGCAATTGTTCGGACGCATCTTCAACCTGATGCTGCGAGTTACGCTGGGGCTGCAGTACAAAGACACGCAGTGCGGCTTTAAGGCTTTCACCCGGCTGGCAGCGGAGGCCATCTTTCCTTTGCAGAAAATCGAGCGCTGGGGCTTTGATCCGGAGATTCTATTTCTGGCGCGGAAAATGGGCTTCAAAGTTTCGGAAGTTCCAGTTGCGTGGGGACACAGCGGCGAAACGCGCATCAATCCGCTGGTGGACGGAGCGCGTATGTTCACCGAGATGCTGAGGGTACGGTGGTACGGCCTGACTGGAAAGTATGATGCGGCGCCTGCGGTTCACCCGGTTACGACGCTTCCCGGAGGTCCTGGGCCAGCCTAGTTACGAGGACTTTACCCCGGCTATCGTACTCCAGAGTCAGTTCTACGGCGCAACGGTCGCAAAGCCAGAAAAATTCCGCGCGGCGGACAATTTTCGTGGCGTCGCCTGCAACCGTATTCCGATCCTCTTCCGGTATTTCCACTTCCATGCGGAACAATTTTCCCTGGTGAAAATAGCGAAATAAAGCGAAGCACGACGGGTTGGCACATTTTGACAGCATAGGCGTTTCCCGCTTGAGTCGGTTCTCGTACCAGCTGACAGGCGCTGTATCGCCACTTAAAAAAGAACCCGTCTGCTGGGTATTGTGCGCCCTGGTTGGATGCAGAATGTTCGTGGTGGTTTGGCGCCGAAGAAGGCAACCATTTTTCGACTACTGCGGCAGTGAGCGGGAAACTCTAACAGCCTCTGCAACTCGCTGGCCCATCGCTGATGTTGAGACAGCCGATGTTGAGACAGCGGAGTTTTTCGTGCCGGACAGATCTGAGGTTCGGTAACCTTCGTCAAGGACCGACGAAACCGCATTCTCAATGCACGCGGCTTCCCGCTCCAGGGCGAAGGAATGCCGCAGCAGCATTGCCACCGAGAGAATTGCGCCAAGCGGATTGGCAATGCCCTTTCCGGCGATGTCAGGAGCGGAGCCATGCACCGGTTCGTACAAGCCGACGGAGCCGCCGATGCTGGCGGAGGCGAGCAGGCCGAGTGATCCGACGACTCCTCCGGCCTGGTCGGAAAGAATGTCGCCAAACATATTTTCGGTGAGCACGACATCGAAATCAGTGGGGTGCAGCACCAGCAGCATGGCTGCCGAATCCACGTACTGATGGGCGAGCGTCACATCGGGATAGTCTTTGCCTACGCGAGTTACCACTTCGCGCCAGAGCCGTGAACACTCGAGGACGTTGGCTTTGTCGACGGAGAGAACTTTCTTGCGACGCTTGCGTGCCAGATCAAAGGCGACGCGGGCGATGCGCTCGATCTCGGACTCGCCGTAGCTCATGGTGTTGATGGCTACTCGGGCTCCAGGTGCTCCCTCAATCGAGCGGGGCTGGCCGAAGTACAGGCCTCCCAGCAATTCACGGACTATCAAAATGTTTGTGCCGCGCACGATTTCGGAGCGCAAGGGGGATATGTCCTCGAGCGCAGGAAAGCTCACTGCGGGACGCAGATTTGCGAACGCGCCCAATTCCCGCCGCAGACGTAACAATCCCGCCTCAGGGCGCAAGTGATTCGGGTAATGATCGAAGGCTGGACTGCCCACGGCGCCCATCAGGACTGCTGAGGAAGCGAGGCATGCCTGGATCGTGTCGGGAGGCAAGGGATCGTTTGCGGCTGCCAGAGCGGCGCCGCCGATGTTCTTTTTCTGAAGTTGCAGTTGATGGCCGAAGGCGTCGGCAATGCACTGCAGGACGAGCACGGCTTGTTCGGTGACTTCGGGGCCGATGCCGTCCCCGGGGAGGATGGTGAGGTTTAGCAGCATGAGGGAATTAGTGTAACGGAAATAATGGCTCGCGCCGTCGAGGTCGCCGCGTCTCTGCCCCGCCGCCGGGCTTTGCCCGGGCGGACAGCCGAGGGCGGCTGTCCCCACACGAATTCCAATGGTCTATGCGACCTACTACACGCCCCAGAGATAGTCCTCTTGTTCGTGGTGGCTTTCGGCTTGTGCGGGTAACGGGGCGCCGAACGTGTTGGTTTGTGTGGCCAATGGAAACGGCTTCGGCGTTTCCGGGGATGAAACGGCCGTCGCTGCGGCTGCGGTGGCTGCCGCGGAAAGGGGTTCAATCAACGGCGTCGCTGATCCCGAGGGCTTGTGCGTATCGCGGATCAGTTCGAGGAGGTGGTGATCTTCCACGTGCTTGATCTTGTCGGCGAGGCGCACGAAGCGGCGGTAGATGTCGTCGAGGGCACGGCGATCGAACTGATAACCGAGTTGTTCGCAGCGCATGCCCAGGGCGTGACGTCCGGAATGCTTGCCCAGCACCAGCTTGGAATCCGGAACGCCTACCGACTTCGGGGTCATGATTTCGTAAGTCAGCGGATTCTTTAACACGCCATCCTGGTGGATGCCGGCCTCGTGCGCGAAGGCGTTGCGTCCCGTAATTGCCTTGTTGGGCTGGACGGGCACGGTGGTGATCTCGCTCAACAACTGGCTGGCGGCAAAAATCTGCTCGCTTACCACGCCGGTTTCGAACGGGTAGCGGTCGGGACGCACGCGCATCGCCATAACGATTTCTTCCAGCGCGGCGTTGCCGGCGCGCTCGCCGATGCCGTTGATGGTGCACTCGACCTGGCGCGCACCCGCAAGAATTGCAGTGAGCGCGTTCGCGACACCCATGCCGAGATCGTTGTGGCAGTGCGCGGAGATGGTTACCTTCTCGATTCCTTTGACGCGCTGGCGGATGGTGGTAATGAGTTCGCCGAACTCTGTCGGCATGGTGTAGCCGACGGTGTCCGGAATGTTCAGTGTGGTGGCTCCCGCTTCGACGACCGCGTCGAGCACCCGGCACAGGAAATCAGGTTCGGTTCGGGTGGCGTCTTCCGGCGAAAACTCAACGTCATCGCACAATGACTTGGCGAAGCGCACAGCCTCGCGAGCCTGGGCCACGCACTCATCGCGGGTCATGCGCAATTTGTATTGCAGATGAATGTCGGATGTCGCCAGAAAAACGTGGATGCGGGGACGGGCAGCGTCCCTTAGGGCGTCCCAAGCGCGCTCGATATCGGGACGGCAGGCGCGGGCGAGTGCGGCGATGATGGGACGGCGGATGACTGCTGCAATCGCTCTGACGGCCTCGAAGTCGCCGTCGGAGGAGATAGGGAATCCGGCCTCGATCACGTCGACACCGAGGCGGTCGAGCTGTTGCGCCATCCGCAGCTTTTCCTGGCGGTGCATGCTGCAGCCGGGCGACTGCTCTCCGTCGCGAAGAGTGGTGTCGAAAACCGTGATGCGGGCTCGCTCCGTGCTCATGGATCTCCCTTCTAAAGACTGATGTTCCATGCTACGGGGTGGAGGGGAAAGAAGCAAAACTTATAATTGTTCACGAATGAGTAGATAAACTTCTATAATAAGCGTTGCTTATGGAAATTGACGATTTCATTAACGCGCCCTTTGCAGTCCGGCCGACGCACACGATCTCGACGAGGGTAGGGATGCTTCGACTGCGATTGAGCTTCGCTTTTGCGAAGCTCAATCTTCGCTCAGCATGACACGGTGGCAGGTCGCGCGGTCAAAATCGATCTTGGGAGTCTGAACTATGGAGCTTTCCCAACTGGAAGTCTTTCTCGCTGTGGCCCGTGAGCGCCGGTTTTCGCGCGCGGCTGAGAAGCTTTTCCGGACTCAATCGGCTGTCAGCCAGACCATCCACAAGCTGGAAGGCGAGCTGGGAGAGGCTCTTTTTGACCGCTCCTCGCGCGAAGGAGTTCTCACCGACGCCGGCAAGGTGCTGTACGAGTATGCGGAAAAGTTGCTCAACCTGCGTACAGAAGCGGCGGAATCGCTGAGCGAGTTGCGCGAGCTGCAGAAGGGCAAGCTGGTGATTGCGGCGAATGAGTTCACGGCGCTGTATCTGCTGCCGGTGCTGGTCGAGTTTCGCCGGGTGCATCCCATGATCAAGATCGCGGTGCAGCGGGCGCTGGGCAGTCACATCCCCGATGATGTGCTGCGGCACAGTGCGGAACTTGGGGTTCTTTCGTATGAGCCTCAGGAGCCGAGCCTGCGCTCGGTGATCGTCTATCTGGATGAGCTGGTGTTCGTGGCGCCTCCGAATCATCCGCTGGCGTCGGCTGGGCAGGTGAGCATTCGGCAGCTTGGGGCGGAGTCGTTCGTCGCTCATATCGTGCCGTCGCCTTACCGGGACAAGGTGATCCAGCTGTTCAAGACTCACAAGACTCCGTTGCACATGGATCTGGAGCTGCCCACTCTGCAGGCGATCAAGCAGTTTGTGGCGATCGGGAATGGAGTGGCGCTGCTGCCGGAGATTTGCGTGGAGGCGGAACTGGTGCGGAAGGAGCTGGTGAGAATCCCGGTGCGCGAGCTGCAGTTGAAGCGGAAGCTGCGCTTGATCTACCGCAAGGAGGGGAATCTTTCCCATGCGGCGCGCGCTTTTCTGAAGGTGGCGGAGGCTGTTGCGGCGGAACGCAAAGGGGGATATCGGTTCCAGCGCGAGAGCTGATGTGGCGACTTTCAAGCGACGTGGTGGGGTAGGGATGTTTCGACTCCGCAATGGGGATCGCTTCGCGTCCTCATTGCTGCGCTCAGCATGACATCGCGCATTTAGACCCAGAAAACAAAAAGGAAGCAAAGCGCTGCCTTGCTTCCTCTCTTTTCTCTTGTCCGATTGAAGAACTATCGACCTAGCTGTCCGCGCAGACCTGGTCTCCCGCGAACGATTCCAGGGCATCGTCCACCGAAGAGTGGATCTCCAGCACGGAATCCAGGTTCGTCAGGTCGAGCAGGTTGCGGACAAACTCGTTCGCGCCGGCGCACTTCAAGCTGGCGTTCTTGTCCTGGGCCCAACTTTGCAGCAGGGCGAGTTCGCCGATTCCGGCGCTGTCCATCGAACTCACGCCGCTGAGATCGAGAATCAGCTTGTGCGTGTCTTCAAGGACTGCGCCCACCAGACGCGACAGTGCGGCGGCCTCATCGCGATAGACGATGCGGCCGTGGCAGTGAACGATCATCACGTCCCCACGATTTCGTGTTTCCAAACTCAGCTTCAACTTCGGCTCCTTGTGCAGTCGAAAGGCAGCCACATCCGGCGGCTGCGGCCATGATTGACATTCAGGATTCATAGTTTGCATGTTAATGGATAGACGAGCGTGGGGCGGTTTCGGCACCATAAAAAACTCGTAAATTTTTGTCAGACTCGTCGCAAATGGGAACATTCCCAGGCGGACAAATTTTGTCACGCGATACATCTTGAGCATCCGGTACACTGCATCTAACTGATTTCATTCGAGTAGACTTTTTCTGCCGGCGGGTGGGCCGGGGGAGGGGAACAAGTTTGTGTCGAAAGCCGCAGCCGTGGTGCTTGCGTTTGTCTGCCTGATGTTATGTGCGCTGCCCATGTCAGCCCAGTTGATCCCGCATGGGAACGCTTACGTGGGCATTTCGTATTCCAGTTCTGTGTACGTGACCACGCGCGACAGTTTCCGGGGATGGAATGGCTCTCTCGAATTCATTCCGTTTTCCCGGTTCTCCTTTGTGGGCCTGGTGGTGGATGCGAGCGGAGCGTACCGTCCCGGCATCAGCCAATACAATTTCGTCGCGGGGCCGCGCCTCGCTGCGAATTTCGGCAAGCTCCGTCCTTTCGTGCAAGGATTTGCGGGCATCAAAAGAGTTGCGGTCAACGGGATTACCTATCAGCCTCTTGCGGTGGATGTCGGGGGTGGACTCGACTACAAACTTCCGTTCCGGAATTTTTCCTGGCGGCTGCAAGCTGACTACGTGCATACGCGCTATCTGAGCGCGGAGCAGAATGATGTACGGGGTTCGACGGGAATCGTCTGGCGCTTCTGAGGTAAACGCAGTGGTCAGTGTCCAGTGGTCAGAGTCCAGTGAGAACCGGCACATTGTAAACAGGCTTTACCCTCGACTGATCCCTCACTGGCCACTGACTATTGACCACTCTAGTCGGAGGCTCAGACCAGTGCGCTGACGCTTTTTGGCGCACCATTTCTCCGTCGCATCCGTGAAGCCTCTCTTCCTTCGGGCGCATCCAAGTCGCTGAGAACCCTTACTTCAGGAGTCCATTCGTATGCGCAAAATCGTCCTGCTTACTCTCTCACTTCTTCTTTTGGTGACTCTAGCGACCGCACAGATTCCTACTGCGGGGAATGTCTTTTTCGGATATTCCTACTACAACACCAATCTGTCCCCGATCGACCGCGCCAACACGAATGGATGGCAGGCGTCGGTGGAAGGCAAGTTCCTGCCGTGGATCGGCATCGTGGGCGACGTCAGCAGTCACTACGGTTCCGAGAATTTTCCATTCTTCTGCCCGCCAATTCCCGGCCCCTGCACCGTCAACGCGGACGTAACCGAGCACAACTACCTGTTCGGGCCGCGCGTGTCTGTATCGGTGGGGAAATTCCGTCCGTTTGCCGAGGGACTGATCGGCGCAGGCCACGTCCACGTGAAGGGAGGCGGTTCGGACACTTCTTTCGCCAGCGCCCTGGGCGGAGGCATCGACTACAAACTCATTCCGGCGGTGGCGTGGAGGCTCCAGGGCGACTACGTGCAAACCCGTTTCTTCAACACGACGCAGAACAATCTCCAACTGGCGACCGGCATCGTCATTCGGTTTTAGAGACCAGGGCCCGCTTATTTCCAGGCCGGGTTGCTTACCTGAGTCTTCCCGGCCCCCGGCCGCATCTTTTATAGTTAGTTATGAGCAAAGTTCACATTCCTACCCCTTTGCGGCAGTATGTGGGGAAGCAGGTCAGTGTTGAGGTTCAGGGGAAGACGGTCGCCGAGGCCATGACCGCACTCGTGGCCCAGCATCCCGATCTGCGGCGCCATCTCTATACCGAGGAAGGCAAACTGCGGGCCTTCGTCAACCTTTACGTCAATGATGAGGACATTCGGTATCTGCAGAAAGAGGCGACTGCCCTGAACGATAGTGATAACATTTCTATTGTGCCGTCGATCGCCGGAGGCACAATCTGATAGGGGATTCTGTCGTTTGCGATTGAGCGACCGCGGATCAGAAAATTGAATACTTGGAAATATTGAATAGAAGAGATGAAGCCTGCCGTCACAGATCGCCTTTGCATGGATTGTTGTCCTTCCTGTTGTTAGTGTCCTGACCTGCGATCCCCAATTTGCATTTCAACCGAGGACTTTATGGCCAGCATCACCACCGAGATTCCAGTAACTCTTAACAAGGACGAAATTCTGCGCTATTCGCGGCACCTGATCATGCCCGAGGTGGGCATGGAGGGCCAGCAGAAGCTGAAAGCGGCGCGGGTGCTGTGCATCGGCACGGGAGGGCTGGGCTCGCCGCTGGCCCTGTATCTGGCGGCGGCGGGAGTAGGAACTTTAGGGCTGGTGGATTTCGATGTTGTCGACTACACCAATCTGCAGCGGCAGATCATTCATTCGACGGCGGACGTAGGCAGGAAGAAACTCGATTCCGCGGCTGACAAGTTGAAGGCGATGAATCCGTTTTTGAACCTGCGGACGTTTGATACGCGACTGAGCAGCGAGAACGCGCTGGAGCTGTTTCGTGATTTTGACATCATTGCCGACGGTACGGATAACTTTCCTACGCGCTATCTGGTGAATGACGCGTGCGTGCTGACGGGGAAGCCGAATGTCTACGGATCGATCTTCCGCTTCGAAGGGCAGGCCAGTGTGTTCGCAACTGAGGAAGGGCCGTGCTATCGCTGCCTCTATCCGGAACCGCCACCGCCGGGCCTGGTTCCTTCCTGCGCGGAAGGCGGAGTGCTGGGGATATTGCCGGGACTGGTCGGGGTCATGCAGGCGACGGAAGTGATCAAGCTCATTCTCGGCATTGGCGAACCGCTGATTGGCAGACTGCTGCTGGTCGACGCGCTCGGCATGAAGTTCCGCGAACTGAAGCTGCGCAAGAATCCGGATTGCCCGGTGTGCGGCACGCATCCCACGGTTACCAAGCTGATAGACTACAACGAGTTTTGCGGCATTCGCGGAGAGGAAAAACCGGTGGAGAGCGCGAACTCGGATATGCAGGTCGAAGAACTCAAGCGACGTCTGGATGCCGGCGAGGATCTCTTCATCCTGGACGTACGCGAGCCGCATGAGTACCAGATCTGCAATCTCGGTGGATACTTGATTCCGCTGAATGATCTGCCGAAGCGCGTGCACGAACTGGACTCCAGCCGCGAGATTGTGGCTCACTGCAAGATGGGCGGGCGCAGTGCGAAGGCAGTTGAGTTTCTGCGCCAGGCGGGATTCACCAAGGTTCACAACCTCGCCGGAGGAATCACGGCATGGGCGGATCGAGTGGATCCGAAGGTGCCGAAGTATTGAAGGCAGTCCGGAGGCGTAGCCTCACTTGCCTTCGATCGCTCCTTTTAGATGCTTGGCGCAAGCCTCGGCTGTGCTCTGCTTTCCATGAGCAGAGTTCTGCTTATTCGCGGAGTAGGCCCAGACAACCTCGCCGGATTTTAGATCGCTCATTCGTATGCTTGCTTCTTCGTTCGAATGCCAGCTTCCGGTTATCAGTATCTTTGCCGTGCCTGCCTTGTGGGTTTCGGACGTTCCCGTGATTTCATAGTCGGCGTCCTCGCGTTTCTCAACGACTTGCAGAGGCACTTTCTTCTTGTCGATAGCCGCTTTCAGGTACGTGTCGAAGCCGTCGGAGATTGCTGCGACGTAAACCTTTGCGCCGGAGGAAATCTTGCTCGCTGGGGTGTCTGCTTTCTTGTCGCCTGCGAAAGAGGTGGTGGAAAGAGTCGCCAGAGTCACGACGGCAAGAACAGTAGCTCTTCGCTGAAGCACGGTTCACCTCCGATGAATCAGAAGTCTCAAGGGCACTTTACTTCGTCACCACGATTTCCTTGATATGTTTGGCGCAGGCCTCGCCCGCGCTTTGTTTTCCCTTGTAAGAATTGCCTTTGTGTACCGAATACCCGAAGATGACGGCTCCGGTCTTGAGGTCAGCGATCTTGACACTCCCCTGCTCACGCGATTGTTGTGAACCCATGAAAAGCATCTTCGCCCAGCCTGCTTTTTCGCTCTCCTCGATACCGCTGAGTTCATAGTCAGCCTTGCTTTTGTCGGCAACAATGATCAGGGGTACATTCTTCTTTTGGAATCCGGCAATGATGAAGTTGTCGAATCCGCCTTCCATGGGGGCGACGTATAGCTTGGAACCAGGGGGCATCCTCGCATTGCTCACGGTAGCGAGGTGTCCCTCTTCAGAGGGCGCAGCCTTGAGATTCGCCTCCGCAGACTTCTCCTGGGCAACCAGCGAGGGGAGAGCAACCAGAAAGACCACCGCGCAAGCGAGCGTGAAGATGGAAAGCTGGGTTCGGCGCATGAAGAACTCCTGTACTCACCGGTACAGCGTCAAGCAAAGAACGCTCGCCGGGACTCTACGTGGTTTTCAGTGCGAGTGCAAGATAAAAAGCTCGCCTTTTGTGCGAAGAAGGCGGGGCGAGTCCTACTCTGAAACCGGACAGTCGCGTGATTCCAGCCCTTGCACTTTTGCAGGAAAAGGGGATAATTACGGCTCCTTCCCCCGGGAGGCCAAATGCCACGTTTCATGCGTGCCCTGCGTTCCGCCGTAGTGTGTCTGCCGGAGACGTTTTCATCCCTCACAGCACTGTTCGTACTCGCAACCCTATGGCTGTCGATGACTGCCATCAAGGCGGTTGGACAAAATGCTCCCCCGCCCGGACCCAACTCCGATCCCACCTACCAGGCTCTGCGTAACCTGACGCTGGGAGGCGAGGCGGTCAGCGTCAGCAATTTTGATCTGAGGCGTGATGCCGCGACATTTCATCTGCGTTCGGGCACCGTTTGCTTTGTGGCTCCTGTTCAAGGAAAGGTGACCGGAGCGGTCTTCGTCGGTGACGGTAACCTTGTGCTTGATCCGCCGTCGGCGTCGGAGCGCAGCTCGCTGAAGTTGTTAACCAAGTCCGATGAGTTCAGTGAACAATTCGAACACATGGTTTTGCGTTTCACCGACTTGACCTATGACGAGTTCAAGAAGGCGGGCAGCCCGGCGTCGGGCGGCTGTGATGCCGGTCCATTGAAGGACAGCCAGCACGCCATGCGTCACAGCCGGGAGTTGAAGTACAACCTCGACGCCCGCATTCTGGCGGACGTTCTCAGCAGCAACCCCGGGCATCTGTTCGTGGCGTTCGTCCATGGCAAGCGCTACAACGGCAAGGAACTGTTTATCGTGGATCCGCACGGAGCCCCTGAGGTCGCGCCCGAGCAGGTTGAACTCATGACCTACGACGAAAATAAATTTGGCATCTGGACGGCATTCGAATCGGCAGCGCCTGAGGGGCGGGAGCGGAGAGTTCTTCGTATTGAACACCAGCAGCTCGACGCCACGATCGAAAAGAGTGGCAACTTGATCGGAAAGGCCACCACAGCTTTCGTTTCTCAAACCGAAGGTCTGCGTGCGGTTCCGTTCGATATTTTCCCGAGTCTGCGGGTACAGTCCGTGACCGCGGACGGGAACCAGCCGCTGGCGTTCATTCAGGAAGACAAGCACGACGATGCCGATTTCTGGGTAGTCCTGCCAAAACCGCTGGCCTCCGGTGAAAAATTCACGATAACTACGTCCTACGGCGGCAAAGAGGCGATCATTAACGAAGGGAATGGCAATTACTTTCCGATCGCGCGCGACAACTGGTATCCCAATAACATGTTCGGCGAATATGTAACTTACGACATGACCTTCCACATCCCGAAGGGGATGAAAATCGCCGCCACAGGCGCGCTCGTCAGCGAAAACAATGATGGGGGACAGAATGTCACGGTGTGGAAGGGCGAAGTGCCGCAAACGGTGGCTGGGTTTAACTTTGGCAGGTTCAAAGTGGAGGAAGCGAAGCTGGTCAAGCCGGAGTATCTGGTGCAGTCGTTTGCCAACCAGGAGTCCCCGGACTGGGTGCAGTCCTTGCAACATGCCGCGAGCGGCGACGACTTGCCGAGTCAGGGATCACACAGGGGTGCCGACGTTGCACTTGGAACTATGAGCACGACCGAACTCAACAAGAAGGCTCTAGCCGAAGGACAGCTGGCGGTCCAACTTTATACCGACTACTTTGGGCCGTCGTCGTTCAAGCATCTGCAGGTTACACAGCAGACCGCATGCAACTTCGGACAATCCTGGCCAGAGCTGGTGTGGATTCCCATTTGCTATTACTTCGACACAACGGTACGGCATCAACTAGGGATGGATTGGGGCGACCGCGGCTACTGGAAGGTGGTGACGCCTCACGAGGTGGCGCACCAGTGGTGGGGACACACCGTTGGATTCAGTTCTTATCGCGACCAGTGGATGAGCGAGGGTTTCTCGGACATGTCTGCCTCGCTCTACCTGACCCTGATCGAAAGAAATCCGCAGAAGTTCATTACCTTTTGGAATGATGAGCGCGATTTGCTGCTGGAGCGAAATAAGGAGGGCTTCCGGGCGATCGATGCCGGCCCGGTGACCATGGGTTATCGCATGAGTAACACACGAACCGGGTTCGATGTCACGCGCCGGCTGATCTATCCCAAGGGTGCCTACATCCTGCACATGATTCGCATGATGATGCACGACCGTCGAACCGGTGATCAGCGGTTTAAGGAGACCATGCAGGACTTCGTCAAGACCTACATGAACAAGGCTGCGACCACCGAGGAGTTCAAAGCCATGGTGGAGAAGCACATGACGGAGGAGATGGATGTGAATGGGAACCAGAAGATGGACTGGTTCTTCAACGAGTACGTTTACGGCACGGCATTGCCGACCTACAAAATGGAGTCATCGTTCGACACGGGAGCGGACGGCGACGTCGTTTTCAACTTCAGGATCACGCAATCAAATGTGGATGACAAGTTCACCATGTTGGTGCCGCTCTATCTCGAACTGGCTGACGGAAATATAGTCGCTCTGGGAAGGGCGAAGCTTATCGGGAACTCGTCCATGGAACAGAAAGTTCCACTCAAAGGGTTGAAGACCAGGCCGAAGCGCGCGCTTATCAACTACTACGACGACGTGCTGGCCTCTCCCAGTTAGACAACAGAAAGGGAGCACGGGCTGTGCTCCCTTGTTCAGCCAGGTTTATCTCACTGCATGGTTGGGATGTTATTTGCTAGATCCAGCCTGCATGCCGTCGCTGGACTCGCCAATTTCCAACGCGATCTTCTTGCCCTGGAAACGGAGTCCCGCCAGCGTGCTGCTGCCATCGTCGTTTTTCCGGGTGACGGCGGCGTCGTTCTGAGCAGCTGTGCTCAGGTCAACTATGTGCGCCGGCACCTTGGCCACCACGTTCTTGCCTTGCACGATGCTGAGTTCTACGTTGGGACCGCTCCCGTCCCACTGCACCTTGTAGTCTCCGGCCTTCAGTTGCGTGCCATTCACGTTAACGTCATGATTGAGTTGCAGAGTGGCTTTGTTCCCCGCGAATGCGCTTGTAGCCAACAGCACGGCCAACCCCAGTATCAGACTCTTCGAAACTGTCGCGAACTTCATTGCTGCTCCTTTTTCTCTCCCGAAATAAACGTCGGGAATCGGTTGGGGCGGCCCGGCTCGCGACCATCGCAAGAAAACACTTGTGTTTGCCCACGAATCGCCTAAAATGCACGCGCCGGGGTTGCGCAGGACAAGTTGAGCCCACAAGCACATCTTGTGCTGCCGTGATGGGGGTTTTCTCACCTGGGCCGCCAAACCGAGTGTGAGAGAATCCCCAGCCCCCGCGAATCTCGTATCAAACTTTGCCGGCGTCACCCCTGCGCCGGTTTCGGTTGCTACTCGACGTTACGCAGTTCCTTCGTTGAAAGTTCCGCGCTTCGCAGCAACTTGCTGCATGCCTCCTTGGACGTCGCGTAAATATTTCGGGTAGCAAGAGTCTGCGGGTAAATCATTTCTAATCAGCGGAACAATGCTGTGCAGTGTTGTCTTGTGCGGCCCTATCTAGCTCGGCGGCAAGGCTTCATCGCAGAGGGCGCGGAGAAATGCCGCAGAGATCGCGGAGAAGAACGAAAGGCACTTGGTCTGCTGACCGGAGGGTGGCGAC
>Ga0137389_10001220_pt1 | contig 14911 bp, 8 predicted proteins | sample 15con2h14BmetaG_FD_104645 | JGI IMG/M metagenome (GOLD analysis project Ga0137389, IMG submission 104645) | Vadose zone soil microbial communities from Angelo Coast Range Reserve, California, USA - 15con2h1.4B metaG | ecosystem: Environmental > Terrestrial > Soil > Vadose zone > Saprolite...
GGATGCAGGCGCGGGTGATGGAGGCGTTCGGGCGCGCGGGGCTCGTCACCGACCATCCGCCGATCGTCGGGTTTCAGGCGAACGCCGCGAATCCGCACTACGAACCCCTCGCCGGGAGCGATCGGCGCCTTGCTGCCGATGACCTGCTGCTGCTCGATCTCTGGGCGGGCGTGGCGCTGGGCAGCGTCTTCGCGGATCAGACGTGGATGGGGTTCGCGGGCCGGGAGCCGAGTGCCGAAGTGCAAAAAGTGTGGCAGACGGTGCGAGGCGCTCGTGATGCGGCCGTCGCCCTGCTCCGGGATCGCTCGAAGAAGAGAGAAACGGTAACCGGTGCCGCGCTCGACGACGCGGCGCGCGATGTGATTCGCGCGGCGGGGTTCGGAGACTACTTCGTGCATCGCACGGGACATTCGATCGACCGCGATCTGCACGGATCGGGGCCACATCTCGACAACTTCGAGACCGCCGACGAGCGGGCGCTGATTCCCGGCGTCGGGTTTTCGGTCGAGCCGGGTATTTACCTGCCGGGACGTTTCGGCATTCGCAGCGAGATCAACGTGTACGTGGGAGAGTCGGGCCCCGAGGTAACGCCGCAAAAGCCACAACAGGAGTTGCTGTTGGTTTAGATCCTTCTTCTCTGTCTTCTCTATACTCTGTCTTCTCTTACTCTTCTTACTTCACCAAAGCGACCGAGCATGTCATCCTGAGCCCCAAATGGGCGAAGGATCAGCTTTTCAGAGCGCAGCAGGAATTGTTGCTGGTTTAAGCTCCGCGACAACCACCATCGCCCAGACTCCCGCTCCCACTGCCGCGTGCGCGGCCTGAAGAGCGCCCGGGAAACCAAGCTGGATCATCGTCGCCGCGATCGCGATCTGCAGGACGACGATCGCGAGCAATCCCCTCCGGCGTCGACCCGCTGATCGTACCACCAACCAGATCAGGTAACCTGCGAGCGTGTAGGCGAGCAGCCGGTGCGTCCAGTGAATCGCCGCGAGCGGGCCGGCGTGGGGGATGAGCTGCCCGTTGCAAAACGGAAACCCGCCGCACGACGCCATCGCGCCCAGGTTCGCCGTCAGCGCGCCGAATAACACAGTAATGAAAGTGAGAGCCAGCAGAACGGCTGACCCCGGGCGCAAGCCCGGGGAACGCGGAACGCCGCTCGCCATCACAATCAGCGCGGCCAGCAGCAGCATGGCGGTCGCGAGGTGGAGGATGATCATTGCCGGCGTCAGACCCGTCTTCACGGTCACGGCGCCGAGTAGAATCTGAACGATCAGCAGGATGAGCGTGGGCCAGGCTCGGCGCCAATCGAGGGCTACCAGACCAATCACCAGGATGGAAACGACGGCCGCGACCAGCCGGTGACTCCACTCGATGACGGTGGGTATCTCGTTCAGGGGTGGAAACAGATGGCCGTTGCACAATGGCCAGTGGTCTCCGCACCCCATCCCCGAGCCACTGATGCGCACGACGGCTCCCAGCACGATGAGCAGGTAGGCGCAGACAGCGGCGACCCGGGCGAGTGTGACGAAGCTTTTGGGCATGGGTCGTACGATAGGCCCTAGAATACCTGCGTTTCAAGGCGATGGGACTTTTGACATGAGGCCCCTTGCGAGACCCGGCACCTTGCGGCAGAATCCCCTTGATGTCGTCGAACTGGCTGGTCCCGCCGGCCGCGCGCAGGAAGGCCGTCACCTCGTTCGCGCAGCCCAGTCGTGGGTCCTGAAAACCGCAGCAGAAGGAGGAAGTGTATGACCGACAATCGTTGGTTCGTTCGTTCCATTTGCACAATCGGGCTCGTCCTGCTCGGACTGGTTCCCGCCGTCGCGACTGCGCAGGAAGCGACGACGGTGTCCGGACAGGTGAAGTCCAGCCCCGGGGGCACGCCGCTCGTCGGCGCGATCGTCAGTATCCCCTCGCTGCGCGTGAATGCCACCACGGATAACGAGGGCAAATATCGCCTCGTGCTTCCGGCGGGCAGCACCGGCGCGGTGCAGCTGACCGCGCGCCGCATCGGGTATACGACGAACACGATGCCGCTCACTCTCAGCGGCGCCTCCGTCGCGCAAGACATCACGCTCGCGGAAGGGGCCATCGAGCTGACACAGGTCGTCGTCACGGCGCTCGGCATCGAGCGCGAGCAGCGGAGTCTCTCGTACGCCGCGCAGACCGTCTCCGGCGAACGCTTGTCCGATGTGCCGACCCAAAACGTGCTGTCGTCGCTCGGCGGCAAAGTCGCCGGCGTCCAGGTCACGAACTCGTCGAACCCGTTCGGCTCGGCGCGCATCGTGGTCCGCGGCTCGAGCTCGATTCTGGGTCAGAACCAGCCGTTGATCATCGTCGACGGCATTCCCATCGACAACTCGGCCGCGTCGAACTCGGGTTACGGCAGCGGCTCCCTGGGCGGCTACGACGTCGGGAACGCCGCAGCGGACCTCAGCGCCGACAACGTTGCGTCGGTGACCGTGCTGAAGGGCCCGAACGCCGCGGCGCTGTACGGGTCGCGCGCGGCCAACGGCGCGATCGTGTACACGACGAAGAGCGGCAAGGGTGCCCCGCAGCAGGGCTTCGGCGTCAGCGCGACGTTCGGCGCGAATATGGAAACGCCGCTGCGGCTGCCGGACTATCAGAACCAATACGGCCAGGGCTTCTCCGGCGCGTTTAACTTCGTCGACGGCAACGGCGGTGGGACGAACGACGAGGCCGACGAAAGCTGGGGGCCGAAGCTCGATGGTCGTACGACCGGATGCGACCGGAGCGGACCCCGGCCGGGCATTGGCCAGCCACAGAATTATGACACCACGAAGCCCTGCAACCAGTTCTTCGGGGCGGGCCCGTGGCAGGCGCACCCGAACAACGTGCGCGACTTCTGGCAGACGGGTCTCATCATCAACGCGAACATCGCCGTGGCGCGCAGCAGCGACCGCAGCAACGTGCGCTTGTCGGTCGGGCGCACGAATGAAAGCGGCATGTACCCGAACAACACGAACAACCGCACCGACATCGCGCTCTCGGGCGGGACGCAGGTCTCCGATCACTGGAGCGCCGAGGCGTCGGTGAACTACATCCGGGACGGCATGCAGAACCAGCCGGCCCAGGCGTACGAAGAGATCGATCCGATGCAGGGCTTCATCTGGTTCGGGCGCCAGGTGGACGTCAGCATGCTGAAGAACAATATCTTCCGCGATCCGGCTGACCCGTTCACCCAGCAGATCCTGGTCGGTAATCCGAATCTGCGTAGGGACGCGCCGATCCCGTACAGCTGGAACTACAGCTATCACCCCAGCCCGTACTGGATGACGAACGTCAAGCAGACCGACTACGGGCGCAACCGCGGGCTGGGCCACGCGGCCGTTACGTACAAGGTGAACGACTGGATCAGCGTGACGGGTCGGACGGGGCGTGACTGGTACCAGAACCAGTTCCGCGCCAACTACCCGGTCAACGACATCTCGCCGTTCAGTCAGGGCGGGTTGCTGGACGTGGGCGAGACCCGGAGTGAGACGAACAACGACTTCCTCATTACGGCGAACCGGCAGCTGACGCCAACGCTCGCCCTGTCGGTGAACGCGGGCGGCAACCAGCGGGTCAACGACTTCAATACGAACATCGGTCAGGTGAACCAGCTCGTGATCCCGGGCGTCTACACCCTGGCGAACTCTGCCGGTCAGCCGACCACGGCTCTTCTCGTGAGCCACAAGAAGGTGAATTCGCTGTACGGCTCCGCCAACTTCAATTTCAAGGACTGGCTCAACGTCGACATCACCGGCCGCAACGACTGGTCGTCTACGTTGCCGAAGAACGGCAACTCGATCTTCTATCCCTCAATTGGCGCCGCCTTCGTCTTCACGGATGCCCTGAAGCTGCAGAGCAGTTGGCTGTCCTACGGCAAGCTGCGCGCTAGCTGGACGCGCGTAGGTAACGACACCGATCCCTACCAGCTGGCGGCTGTCTACGGCTCGGGTACGCCCTGGGCCGGTTCGCCCAGTTTCACCGCCCCCGACCGGCTGCCCAACCGCGCGCTGAAGCCCGAGCAAACAACCGGTCAGGAACTCGGGGCGGACCTCGGCTTCTTCCGCGACAAGCTGATTCTCAACGCGACGATCTATCAGAAGAACACGACCGATCAGATTCTGCCGGTCACGATCTCCGCCTCGACGGGTTACGGCAGCTACGTCGTGAACTCCGGCGAAGTCCGCAACCGCGGCATCGAGCTCGCGGCGACGGTGACGCCGATCGAGCGGCCCGAGTTCCGCTGGAACGTGGTGGTGAACTGGTCGAAGAACACCAACAAGGTCTTGTCACTCTACGGCGGCGTATCGCGCATCGTCGTCGGGTCGTACTGGAACGTGAACGTGACCGCCGATTCGGGACAGCCGTACGGCAACTTGGTCGGCTACAGGTGGCAGCGCGACGCGCAGGGCCACATCATCGTCGGCGCGAACGGCCGGCCGCTTCAGGATGCGAGCCAGCAGGTGCTCGGGAATTACAACCCGGACTGGGTGGGGGGCATCAGCAACACGATCAGCTACAAGCGCATGAGCTTCTCGTTCTCGTTCGATGGACAGGTGGGCGGCCAGGTGTACTCGGTGACGAAGTGGTTCGGCCAGTACTCCGGCGTGCTCGCGAGCACGTTGGCCGGGCGTGAGGTCGACTGGAACAATCCGGGCTACATCGTGCCGAACGCCGTGTACGCAAACGGTCAGCCCGACACCACGCACGTGCTGGCGCAGAATTACTGGCACAACACGTTTAACGCCCAGGAGCCCGGCATCGTCGACGCAACGTTCTTCAAGCTGCGCGAAGCTCGCCTGGCCGTGGCGCTCCCTACGAATGTCGCGCGCTTCCTCGGCTTCTCGGACGCGACGGTGGCCATCGTCGGGCGCAACCTGCTCCTGTTCGCCAAACAGCCGACTATCGATCCCGAGACCGCGTTCGACACGAGCAACCGCCAAGGTGTCGAGAACGGCCAGCTGCCGACCGCGCGCAGCATTGGCTTCACCATGTCCGTGCGGCCGTAGCCGCTCTAGGAGAGAAAACCATGCGATACAAAATCCTGAGCGTCTTCGCCGCGCTGATTGGGATCACCGCGTGCGGCGATCTGACCTCGATCAATCAAAACCCGAACGGTCCGGTGGATGTCCCCCCGCCGTCGATCCTGCCCAGTGTCATTCAGGTATTGGCGAACAACGTCGACGGTGTGACGAGCCTGAATATCCGGGGCGGTGGCCTCTGGGTGCAGTACTACTCGCAAATCCAGTACCGCGACGAGGACAAATTTGTCGTGCGGTCCGGCACGAGTGGCGGCTGGGGCATGTATAGCAGCGTCCTGGAAGACGCCCAGCGCATGATCGTCAAGGGTCAAGCGTCGAGTGCCCCGAACTGGTCAGCCGTGGGCCGGATCCTGAAGTCGTACGCTTTCAGTGTCATGACCGATGCGATGGGCGACCTACCCTACTCGCAGGCGCTGAAGGGCGACACGGTGCTTCACCCGGTCTACGATACGCAGCAGTCTATCTACGACAGCCTGTTTGCGAACCTCGCCCGGGCGAACGCCGAATTCGATTTCGCGGCATCTGCGACCGGCTTCCCGGATGGCGATCTGATGTACGGCGGCAATCTGGCGAAGTGGCGGAAGTTCGCCAACTCGCTGCGCCTCCGGCTGGCGATTCATCTATCGAAGGCGGATCCGACGAAGGCGGCGAGTCAAGCCGTCGCCGCCCTCGGGGCCGCCGGCGGGGTGTTCACGAGCAACGCCGACAACGCGGAGCTCATGTATCTCGCGACCTCGCCCAATCAGAACCCGATCTATGGGGACGCCCACGTCGGCAACCGCGACGACTACGGACTGAGCAGGTCGTTCGTAGACACGCTCAACAGCTGGGCCGATCCTCGTCTGCCGGTCTACGCGCAGATTCCCCCGGCCGGTACGGTATATCGGGGGTTGGCGAATGGCCTCCTGGACGGTGAGAAGATCGATACCCTCGATGCGCTGAAGTACATCTCTCGCATCGGGGCTCTCTGGCGTGAGACGCCGGACGCGCCGCTCGAGTTGCTGACGTACTCGGAGGTACTGTTCCTCCAGGCCGAAGCAGCGGAGCGTGGCTGGATTGGGGGTGGCAGTGCGGCCGCGGCGACGTTCTACACCAATGCCATTACTGCAACAATGCAGCAGTACAGCGTCCCGGACACGGCCATCACCCGCTACTTGGCGCAAGGGAAGGTGGGGTACGATTCCGCGTACGATTCCAACCACATTCCCCTTGGAGCGACTCTAGCCGGACACGTGCAACAGATCGCGTTTCAGAAGTGGCTCTCGATGTACATGCAGGGCCCGGAAGCATGGACTGAGTGGCGGCGTACACTCGTGCCCACGATCGTTGCCGGCTGCCACGCGGTCTTCGACCAGCTCCCGGAACGTCTGCCCTACGACGATAACGAGGCGGTCCTGAACAAGGCCAGCTTGGATGCGGCTGTCACATCCCAAGGCTTTGGCGCGGGCAATAACCTCACCAAGCCGCTGTGGTTCACAGGACGGACGACGAGCCCAACGGCTCCAGCACCGGCCTACTGTCCACCAGGATCCAGATGAATTAGTCGATCGGTTGTCACACTGCCCCCGGGGAGCCATCCCCGGGGGTTTCTGTTTCAGGTGCTGTCGGCGGCGGTGTCTGCGCGAGCGAGGAAAATGAGGATGAGGCCGTGTCCGCTGCTCGGGTAGCCTGGGCGTGATGTCATGCCCATTGGATAGACCTCGATCCGCTCCGTCGAGACCGCCTGAATCGTGACGAGGGGGCAGGTATCGGTAGTGCGGGTCCCATCCACATAGACATCAGGATTGTTGGTGCCTTCGACGCTGTCCTTGCCGCGCATCTCGAGCAGCGGGCAGCGGGTGTATTGTGTCCAACCGGCAATGCGGAGCTGCGGCATTTGGTGTCGGATCGCGTCCAGGACCGTCCGGCCCGGGTCCGTCGAGAGGGCGCGCCCACTGATGATCAGACTGCCAGTGGTGGTTCGGGATAACGGCCGCCCACCGGGCTCCGTCGTGCGGTCAAAGGATTTTCCTGTTTTGCAGCCCAGGGCGAGAGCGGAGAGCGCGACAACGTGCGGAAGCGAACGGAAGTGCGGCATGGGCAGTACCTCCAGGTGAGCCGAATTCGGCCCTCTCCGGAGTATGCCCCCGGGGCAGGCGGTGTCAAGGTATAATTTGCGAACTCTATGTCCGCACCTTTGATCCCCCCGCCGCCGCCCCCCGCTGACCGCTGGGGCGAGCGGCTGATCCGCCGGCTCGGCCTCTGGAGCGCCGTCGCGGTCCTGGTGGGCTCGACCATCGGCAGCGGGATCTTCCGCACGCCCGCGCGCATCGCCGCATACGTGCCGGTCCCGGTTCCGATGTTCGGCGTCTGGGTGCTCGGCGGGCTCCTCGCGTTGTGCGGTGCGCTCACTTACGCCGAGCTCGCGGCGATGTACCCGCGCTCTGGCGGCGTCTACGTCTACGTGCGCGAAGGCTTCGGGCGGCTGCCCGCGTTTCTGTTCGGCTGGACCGAGCTCGTGCTGATCCGCGCGTCGGCGCTCGGGGCGATCGCCACGCCGTTCGCGGAATACTTGCTGCGCTCGCTCGGTTACGATCCGAAAATCGCGCCCAACGCCACGTACGTCCATTACGTTGCAGCCGGGGCGATCATCCTGACTGCGACGCTCAATTACGTCGGCGTGCGCTGGAGCTCACTCGTCCTGAACCTCACCACCGGGGCGAAGTACGGTGCGCTGGTGCTGCTCGTGCTGCTGGCCTTCTTGGTGGGGCAGGGCGACTTCGGGCATTTCAGCCGGGTGGCCGGAGGGGGCGCAGTCCAGTCCGCGTCCTTCGGGCTGGCGCTCGTCTCGGTTCTTTGGGCCTACGATGGGTGGGGCGACCTCTCGTTCGTCGGCGGCGAGGTGCGAGACCCCGAGCGCAACCTGCCGCGCGCCCTGGTGCTGGGTACGCTGAGCGTGATCGCGATCTACCTGCTGGTGAACGCCGCGTACCTGTATCTCATTCCCATCGACCAGATGGGACATCTGCCCCTCGTGGCGGCCGACGCCGCGGAGCGGATCGTGGGGCAGGTCGGCGTAGGCCTCGTGGCGGTCCTGGTGATGCTCGCCACGTTCAGCACGTTGGTGGGGTCGATCTTCACCTCGCCCCGCATCTTCTTCGCCATGGCGGACGACGGCTTGCTGTTCCGCCAGGTGGCCCGAGTGCATCCGCGCTTTCACACCCCGTCGGTCTCGATCGTCGTGACCGGGGCGCTCGGCGTGGTGTGGGTGCTGCTGCTCAACTTCGACCAGCTGGCCGACCAGTTCGTGGTCGCGATTTTCCCCTTCTATGCCCTCGCCGCGGCGTCGGTCTTCGCGTTGCGGTGGCGCCAGCCCGAGCGGCCCCGGCCTGTGAAGGTGCTGGGGTACCCCGTCGTACCGCTGCTGTTTATCCTCGCCACGTTGATTATCCTGGGAAACGCCCTGCGCGAGCATCCCGGCCCCACGGGGCTCGCGTTCGGCGGCATCCTGCTCGGCGTGCCCGCCTACTTCGCGTGGCGACGCTGGCAACGCCGTGCCCTGCCGCCGGACATGTCCGGCCGCTAAAAAAATGTAGGGGCGCAGCCTGCTGCGCCCCTACTTTCCCTTGCATCCGACCGTCCGACCGTCCGGCCGTCAGGCCGTCCCACCGTCCGTCAGAAGGAATACCGCAGCGTCAACTGCACCTGGTAGTTGCTGGCCAGCGTAGAACGACTGGCGAACGCTTTCGGGTTCAGTGTCGCGGCATCGTACAGCCGCGTATCGAAAGTGAACGTCGGAATCGATTGTGACAGCGGGCCAGGGTTGCGCCCCGTCTGCGACAGCGCCGACTGATTGTTGAACACGGGGCTGAGCGTCGGCAGCTTGATCTGACCCCAGTGCGGGTCGAGCAGGTTGAGGAAGTTGAAGATGTCGAGCTGCAACGAGAGCGCCTGACCCCGGATCGACGGGATGGCCTGACGGATCGACAGGTCGAAGCGGTTCTGGAACGGCGAGCGGCAGCTGTCGCGCTCCATGATTCGCCCGCGCTGGCGGTCGAGGCAGGGTTGCGACTTGATGAAGTTGTCGAACGCGCGCGCCGCATTGCCGTTCTGCACGAACGCGCTGCCCGTGCCGGTGCCGATCCGAATCTCGGTGGGATCCGTAGCGTTGCGCGGCACGTAAATCGGGTCGTTGCCGTTGACCAGGTCGCCGTTGAGGTCGCCGTTCGTGACGTACACGAAGGGGACGCCGGACGTCCCTTCGTAGTAGAGCGTGATATCGGTGCGCGACGGCAGGCTGTACGTGCCGTACGCGATAACCCGGTGCGGCCGCGAGAAGACCGACGTGGTCGCTTCGAGGTCGCTGTGGGCGACCGAGAGCTGCCGCCCGTTGCGGAAGTTCGAGATCGCGCGATCGGACGTGAGACTCTGGACGTCCATCGATTTGAGATACGTATACGCGACGGTGGCTTCGAAGCGATCCGAGAACCGGCGGTGCAGCTGCGTGGAGATCGAGTAGTTGTAGTCCTTCGACTGGTTCGTCACCTCGATGATGCCTTCGGTGAATTGGGCGCCGCGCAGCGAAGTGAGCCACCGCTGCCGGTTGTTCGTGACGGCGCCGGTCGCGCTGATAGTATCCGCGTACATCACGCGGCCGTCCCGGTCGGTGTAGACGATGGCGTTCGCACTGTCGGCGAGGCGCGGGCCCTTGAGGTTCGCATCGACCACCATCACCCCGTTGATCGCCTTACGGTACATGCCCTCGACGGTCAACACGAAGCCCGCGGGAAGCTCGCGATCGAACCCGGCCGAGAATCCCAGGTACTGCGGATACTTGAAATTGGGATCGGTGATGTTCACGCCGACAGTTCCCGCCTGCCCGGGACCGGGCGCCGGTTGGCCCGCGCAGGCCGTGGGCAGAGCATTGACATCGACTGTAAGCGGGGGCGCCTGCGTCGTCACAGACGAGTTGTTGCAGTTCAGGCGGACGAGGCCCAAGCCCGTGTTGGCGTACGCATTGCCCAGCAGGATGTACGGCGGCGGCCCGGTGAATACGCCCACCCCGCCGCGGATCTGATTCGCGCTGCGTCCGCCCGGGTTGTAGTTGAACCCGATACGTGGTGAGAACAGCACGGAGCTACCCGGTTTGGTGCTCGTGTTGACCGTGAACGCCCCAGCGGACGCGGAGTCGAGCTTCACCCGCAGTGTGTCGTTCTGTGGTGGTGTATCGGGGAGCGTCGGGACGTCGGCACGGAGTCCGGCCGTGATCGTCAGGCGGTCGTTGACGGTCCATTGGTCCTGCCCATAGAGACTGAACACTTTGACATGGAAGTCAGCGGGGATGTCCGCCGCATTCTGACTGTTCGCGTATCCCACCGCATATCCTGCCGGCCGGTTCGCGATCAGGCTGTCCGTATTGAAGAACTTATAAACGCCGAATGACCCCTGCGCAAAATTGTTGAAGATGTGCGTGAAATCGAGCCGTCCACCGAACGTGAGCGTGTGCGCGCCACGCGGAATCGTAAAGTTGTCGACCGCCTCGAAAATCGTCTGCTTGAGCAGGTTACCCGGCGAAAATTGCTCGGTGCCTAACGTGACCGAGCGACGCGGGCCCACGGGCAGGTTGACACCGGTGTCCGGCTGCACGCCCACCGTGATCTCCGGCGCCTGCACCGGCACGATCCGCTCGTCCTTGATCGTGTTATAGCCGATGATGAGCTCGTTCGACATGCCGCTCGAGAAATTGGAATAGAGCTGCGCCGTGGTGGAATTGTTCTTCGCGTCACGCTTGAAGGCGTTCGAGCCGAAGCGGAAACCGGAGTTCTGGAGCGTCGGATCCGCGCTAAAGTTGTTCACGTTGCGCGAGAAGTCATCCTGTACGTCGTGATTGATGATTTGACGAATCACGAAGCGGTGCACGGGAGAAATCTGAAAGTCGAGCCGCCCGAAGAGATTCGTAAGCGGCGTTTCCTTCTGGACGGGAGCGGTCGAGCCTGGATTGAAGCCGTAGGTCCCCATCGCCGTGCTAATACGCGTCAGCGTGTCCAACGGAACGACGGGATCGTCGGGCGCGGGAGACGGCTGGCCGGCGAGATAGTAAGGGCCCGCCGCCGGATCGGTGCGCTGCTGCCACTCCGGTGCGATGAAGAACTGCAGCCGGTCCCGGATGATGGGCCCGCCGAGGTTGAACCCGTACTGTTTCACGTTGAACGCCGGGGTGCGGAGCGGGATGCCGACGAGCTCGACGCCCGCCACCGGGTCGCTGTTGCGGTACGTGTACAGCGCTCCCCCGTGGAATTCGTTGGTCCCGCTCTTCGTGACGGCGTTGACCAGCATGCCGGCGAAGCTGCCCTGGCGAACGTCGGTGGGCGTGAAACTGACGCGGAATTCCTTGACCGCGTCGAGTGAGATGATCTTGCCGCCGGCGCTGCCGCCCGGCACACCGCCGGTCGCGCCGAGGTTGAAGCGCTCGCTCTGGTTCGCGCCGTCGATCGTGATCGTATTGAACCGGTTGTAGGCGCCCGCGCCGCTCGCGGCGCCGCTGGCCGGATAGACAACCTGCGGCGCGAGCTTCAGCTGATCGATGAAGTCGCGGCTGAAGGTCGGGATCCGCTGCACCAAGGTGTCGGAGATCTGCGTCGAGACGCCCTGGCGGGTGGGTGCGAAATCAGGGGTCGAGACGCCAACGACGTTGATCGCCGAGAGCTCGACCGCCTGTGCGGTGAGCTGCGCGTCAACGCGCGTGGCCTCGGACAGTTTGACGTCGATCCGGTCACGGTTGAACGGCTGGAACCCGATGGCCCGAATGGCGACGGTATACGGCCCACCGACCTCGAGGCCCTGGATCAGGTACTGGCCATTGCCTCGCGTTCGCCCCGTCGTGGTGAAGCCGCTGCCCCGATTCGTGACTTGTACCGCAGCCTCGGCAACGGGCTGGCCTTGCGGATCCGTCACCTTCCCCGTGATCGCGCCGGTGGTCACGCCTTGGGCTGCTGCTTCACCCATGAAGAGCATTGTAAAAGCAGCCGCGGCCACGAGGGCGCGGCCAGAGCCAACGATCCAACGCATGGATGGACCTCTCCTTGGAAGGAACGGATGCAGGTTGCTTGTGCCCATCGAGACCGGGAGAAAGTGGTCCCGATCCCAAACCGCGTCAAGGATGCTAGGTGGGTGCTTTACGAACCAGATACACGGCCGCGACGCCAACGAGAATGTTCGGCGTCCACGCGGCCAGCGCCGGGGGCAACACCCCTCCCGCGCCGACGGCTTTTGCCAGCTGAAACATCAGCAGCACGATGAAAGTCGTGGCGAGGCTCGCGGCGACACCCCAGGCCGCGCCGCTCTTGGGACTCGAGATCGCGAGCGGCGCGCCGAACAGCGCAATCAGGAGACAGATGAACGGAATCGCGATCTTGAGCGCGAGCTCGACCTGCAGCTTCTTGGCATTCGAGCCGCTTCGGGTCAGCGCATCGATGTAGCGCCGCAGCTCGCCGTAGCGCATTTCGTCCGGCCCCTTCGGCTCGGCGAGCAGATCCACCGGCCGCTCGATCATGCTACGCGTCTGCAGCGAATCGAACTCGAAGGCGGCCTCGCCGCCGGGCTCGTTGCCGGCCAGGTACCGCAGCGTCCCCCGAACCAACGTCCAGCGCGGCCGCACCGTGCCGCTGTCGCCGTAGACGGCGCGCTGGGCAGCCAATACGATCGTCGGATACGCCGCGCCAGAGCCTTCGCGCTCCAGCATCAGGTCCGTCATCTCGCGCGTCCGCAGCTCGAGCGCGCGAATTGCGTACACCCAGCCACGGTCCGCGCGATACACGAAGTTGTAGCGCGAGCTGGTGGACCGGATCGCCTTCTCGCCCAGCATCTCGAGGCGGCGCGACGTGGCCACCGGCGCGACTTCGCCGAGCAGCAAGCCGGCGATAAAGGCGGCGCCGGCGGCGCTGAACAGTGGCCGCACCAGCCGGTGAAACGAGATGCCCGACGCCTTCGCCGCGGTGAGCTCCGAGTGCCGGCCGAGCGAGCCCACCGTGAACACCGTCGCGAACAGCACGGCGACGGGCAGCACCAGAAACATCTTCTCGGGGAGGTCGAAGACGTAGGACAGCGCGACGGCGTCGGGCTTGATCCCACGCGCCATGTAGGTGTCGAGCTTGTCGGTCAGATCGATCACGATCACGAGAATCGGGAAGCCGAGCAGTGTGACGAGAAAGACGCGCAGCCACTCGCTCAAGAGGTACCGATCGAGGGTCCGCAACGTGATCTTCACAGCCGTTTCCGGATCTTCCCCACCCAGCCGAACAGCGTCTCCTTCAGCTCGTCCCAGTCACCGCCGTGCGCGGTGCTGCCGGCGCGACGCACGGACAGGAGCAAGGGGATCGCCACGATCAGGAAGATGAGATTCGGCGTCCACATCGCGAAGAACGGCGGCACGATCAGCCGGTCGCCCAATTCCTCGCCACCGATGAGGCCGACGTAGTACACCGAGAAGACGGCCAGGCTCGTGCCGATCACGAGCCCCACGCCGCCCCGCGGGTAGCGGATGGCGAGGGGCATGCCGAGCAGCGCGAAGATCACGCAGGCCGCGGAGATGGCGAGCTTCTTCTGAATCTCGACCTCGTAGATCGCGGCCCGCTGCCGCGCCGCCCGGAGCCGCTGGTTGTAGGCTGACGGCGTCTGCGCGGTGTATGCCAGGTTGGTGACGGTGCGCGGCCCTTGCCCGGACGGTGTCGCCTGCGCGGCCTGCGCGGCGCGCGGCGTGACCAGTCGCTTGATCGCGCCGAGCAAGACGCAGTACCGGCTGGGCCGCGATGGTGTCGTGTCGATGGCCGGCGGCGGCAGCTGCACGAGCTTGGCGGCGTGGCGCAGCTCCGCCGACACGGCCGTGAGCGCTTCGGTACGGACACGCTCCAGATCCTCGCGGGCGCGGGCGACGACGTCCTGCATCGCACAGATCGTCATTTCGCGGTCGCCCCGGTATTCGTCGTTCTTGGTCGGCTCGAACGTGTTGCTGACGCCCGCAACCTTGATGCGATTGACCTGATAGAAGGTACGATTGAAGTGCCCGGGCTCGGTGCGCTTGATCTCGTGCATCTCGCCGTCGCGCAGCGTCAGATAGAGATCGGTGCCGCCGGCGCTGTACGCCATCCGGCCCGAGTCGGCCATGATGATGCGGCGCCGGTCGGGGTCCTCCAGATCGTATATCGTCACATCGCTCAAGGCGTTTGAGGCGGGGTCGATGCGGGCGGCGCGCAGAAAGAATTGTCCCGCCACGACCTCATTGATCACCTGTTCCTTCAGCTGAAACGTCGGCTTCTTGCGTTGGATGTCGACGAGGAGCGTCCGCAGCGTGTGATTGGAGCGCGGCAGGATCTGATCGTTCCAGAGGAACGCGATCGCCCCGATCAGCGTCGCGCCACCCAGCACGGGCGCGAGGATCCGGACCACACTGATGCCGCTCGCCTTCATGGCGGTGACTTCGTTGTCGGCGGCGAGATGGCTGAACGTGTACAGCACGGCGACGAGCACGGCCATCGGCAGCGTCATGGCCACGATGAAGGGAATCGACAGCGCGAACACTTCGAAGATGACGCCCCACGGCAGGCCCTTGCCCACGAAGTTGCCGAACTGCTTCGCGACCTGATTGACGAGCATCGCGAACGTGAGCGCCGCGAGCGCGTAGAGGAGCGGAGGAATGTGTTGCCGCAGGATGTAACGGCTAAGGATGCGCACGGTTGGTCGCGCCATTATATTCGGAACCCCAAGTCTCTACAAGGGATGCGGCGTCTCGCCCAGCTAGTTGTACTCGCCCTCACGCTCGTCGTACCCCGGGTTCATGCGCAGGCTCCTGTGTACACGTTTGGCGTGCCCCCACTCGTCCC
>Ga0137389_10001222_pt1 | contig 14906 bp, 10 predicted proteins | sample 15con2h14BmetaG_FD_104645 | JGI IMG/M metagenome (GOLD analysis project Ga0137389, IMG submission 104645) | Vadose zone soil microbial communities from Angelo Coast Range Reserve, California, USA - 15con2h1.4B metaG | ecosystem: Environmental > Terrestrial > Soil > Vadose zone > Saprolite...
TGCCGGCGCGAAGGGCACGCATCTCGCCGTGGGGCGGAGCAACAATCAGCCTGCGCTCGCCAGTCCCTCCAACCCTGTCAACGGACTCACAACCAATTCAGTGGCCAATGCAGCCGAGCGCGTTCCTTTTATCGGGTTGACTCCGTTGCTCTTCCGTCTCGAAAGCAGTGGGAATTCAATTTACAACTCACTACAGGCCACGCTGAAGAAAGACATGAGTCATGGTTTTCAATTCCTTGCAGCCTACACGTTTTCGAAATCGATTGACGATGCGGGGGATAGTCTCGGTGCTGCTATCGGTGGCACATTCGGACTACCGATCTTTGGGCAAACTGTATACAACAATCAAAACAATGTCGCTGCTCAGCGCGGCGTCTCCGACTTTGATCGAACTCAGCGACTGGTGATCAGCGGTACGTGGAACGTGCCCGGGCCCAAGGGCGCGACACGCGCGACTCTTCGGAAACTCGGAGCTGGCTGGAGCATCTCGGGTATCGTAACGCTGCAATCGGGATTGCCGTTCAGTATTCTAGACAGTGCAGCCGGAACGCTGTTTGGTCCCGCTACCCTTTACACCACAGGAAGCCTGGCTCCGGGTGCGACCCTCGCGGATGCCGGTCGGAGTGGAAGCGTTAGCAGCCGTGTGAACGAATTCTTCAACACGAGTGCATTTGTTCCGGCGCCATGTATTCCCGATGGAGGGCTTATCGATGGCAAGTATCCGGTATCAGGTGGCAGCCCGACCTGTGGGGGGACGATATTCGGCAACCTGGGAAGAAACATTCTACGTGGTCCAGACCAACGCGTCGGAGACATTGCTGTGATTAAGACCACTCCCCTCACGGAGCGGGTAAGACTGATCTTCCGGTGGGAGGTATTTAATGTGCTGAATCGGCCCAATTTTGCGAATCCCTCGAACGACGTCTCGACGCCGAGCACCTTCGGCGTGATCAGCGCGCTCACGGTGAATCCCCGGATCATGCAATATGCGCTAAAACTGGAATTCTAGTATGCTACGCCAAACTCCCCTGCATGCAACCATGGAGTTTCACCGTAGCCAAGCATTTTGCGGCCGAGCGCCGAGCCGCGGCGACGAGGAGATTCCTCGATGACAGCGCCTTCCGGATACGTGCTGGAGCCCCTCCGGGAAGGCGCGGAGTTCACCCTTTACCGCGGCCGACAGCACAGAAACTCATCGCCCGTCCTGGTATTGGCACCCGCCGCAGAACAGCCGTCATCTGAGAGTCTCCGGCGGCTCGAGCACGAATACTCGCTCGCCTCCGAACTCGATCCCGCGTGGGCGGCCAAGCCTCTGGCCCTTACTCGTCACGATGGGCGAACGATTCTCGTACTCAATGACCCCGGTGGTGAACCCCTGGATCGTATTCTTAGGCGGGCCCACGGGCAACCGCTTGAGCTGACGCGCGTCCTACGCATCGCCATTGGCTTAGCGGTAGCACTCGGTCAAGTCCATAGGCACGGCATCATACACAAGGATATCAAGTCAGCCAATGTGCTCGTCAAAGAGCCGGGCACCGTCTGGCTCATGGGTTTCGGGATTGCGTCGCAACTAGCGCACGAACATCAAGCGCCCGCACCACCGGAGATCATTTCCGGCACCCTTGCCTACATGGCGCCCGAGCAGACTGGCCGCATGAATCGCTCGATTGATACTCGCAGTGATCTCTACTCTTTGGGGGTCACCTTGTACGAGATGGTCACGGGCGCGCTGCCATTTGCTGCCAACGACCCCCTTGAGTGGGTCCACTGCCACATTGCACGCCAGCCGGTACCGCCTGGCGATCGCGCCGCAGTCCCCGAGCCTCTGTCTGCCCTCGTCATGAAGCTCCTCGCCAAGAACGCCGAGGAGCGCTACCAGACCGCTTCCGCGGTCGAAGCTGATCTTCGGCGGTGCCTGGAGGAATGGCAGTCGCATAGTCGCATCGATCCATTCCCTCTGGGCGCGAACGACTTATCAGACCGGTTGCTGATTCCTGAGAAGCTATACGGGCGGGAGCGCGAGATCGACGCCCTGCTTGCGGCTTTCGACCGGGTCGTGACTCAGGGTACGCCAGAGCTCGTGCTCGTATCCGGTTATTCCGGCGTCGGCAAATCCTCCGTGGTGAACGAGCTGCACAAGGTGCTTGTTCCGCCGCGCGGCCTCTTCGGGTTCGGCAAGTTCGATCAATACAAGCGCGACATCCCGTATGCGACGCTGGCACAGGCTTTCCAGATGCTGGTCCGTCAGATCCTCGTCAAGAGCGAAGCGGAGGTGGGTCATTGGCGGGAGGCCCTAGAGGGAGCACTGGGTCCCAATGGCCAGCTCATCCTCAATCTCGTCCCGGAGCTGGAATTCCTTATCGGGAAACAGCCGCCCGTTCCAGACCTGTCTCCGCAAGACACGCAGCGTCGCTTCCAACTGGTGTTCCGGCGATTCGTCAGTGCGTTCGCCAGGCCGGAGCACCCGCTTGCGTTATTCCTCGACGATCTGCAATGGCTGGATCCGGCAACTCTTGAACTGCTGGAGCGGCTGATGACCGATCGGGACGCACGGTACCTGATGCTGGTCGGAGCCTACCGCGACAATGAGGTCAGCTCGTCTCACCCGCTCACGCGAACGCTGGACGCGATCCGCAAGGCAGGAGCGAGAATGCAGGAGATCGTTCTGGCGCCTCTCCGGGTTGACGATGTCGGCTGGCTGGTCGCCGATGCACTGCACAGCGAGCGAGATGTAGCCCAGCCTCTGGCGCAATTGGTCCACGAGAAGACCAGCGGCAATCCGTTCTTTGCGATCCAGTTTCTCATGGTGCTGGCCGACGAAGGGCTGCTCAGGTTCGACCTGGACGCTGCAGCCTGGATCTGGGACTTGGCTCAGATTCGCGCGAAGGGCTACACCGACAACGTGGTGGATCTCATGGCCGGAAAACTGAAGCGGCTCTCTGCTACAACCCAGGAGGCCCTGAAACAGCTCGCCTGCCTGGGTAATGTCGCCCAGGTCGCCACCCTAGCCTTGGTTCAGGGTGAAACGGACGAGGCGATCCACACGGCACTCTGGGAGGCCGTCCGCGCCGGGCTCATCTTCCAGCAGGAGAGCACCTACGAGTTTCTGCACGACCGTATTCAGGAGGCGGCCTATGCGCTTATCCCCGAGAGCGAGCGCGCAACGGAACACCTTCGGATTGGCCGAGTGCTGGTGGCGAGCATGAAGGGGGACGGCCTCACCGAGCATCTGTTCGATGTCGCGAACCAGTTCAATCGAGGCGCTGCACTGCTGATCGATCGCGACGAGAAAGCGCATGTGGCGACGATTGATCTGAGTGCCGGGCGAAAGGCCAGGGCGTCGGCAGCCTATACGTCGGCGCGCGGGTATTTTTCGGCGGGTATGGCGCTGTTGGACGAAGGGGACTGGGGCAGCCACTACGAGTTAACGTTCAGCCTGTGGCTCGAACGCGCCGAGTGCGAGCTTCTGAGCGGCAACTTCGAAAAAGCCGAGCAACTGATTGTGGAGTTGCTGCAACGCGCGGCGTCGAATGTCAAGTACGCGGACGCCTCCTGCCTGAAAATCCATTTGCATTTATTGAAGGGCGAACTCCCGCAAGCCGTCGACAGCGCGCTCACGTGCCTCCGCTTGTTCGGCATTGACCTGTCGGCACACCCGAACTTCGAGCAGGTCCAGGCCGAATTCGAGACGGTCTGGCAGACCCTCAATGGGCGCCCGATCGAGAGCCTGATCGATCTGCCGATAATGACCGATCCGGAACTGCAGGCTGCGATGCAGGTGCTCTCGGTCGTTACCCCCGCCTCGTACTTTACCAACATTCACTTATTTTGCTTGCTCGTGTGCCGCATGGCGAACTTCAGCATGCAGCACGGGATGAGCGGCTCTTCCGCGCACGGCTATGCCCATCTCGGAGAGATCCTCGGCCCGGTCTTTCATCGTTACAGCGACGGGTGTCGATTCGCCAAGCTCGCCTGCGACCTTGTCGAGAAACACGGCTTCATCGCCTACAAGGCGAAGGCCTACGATGCGATGAGTATAGCTACTCAGTGGACGCAGTCGATCACGACCGCGATTGATTTCATGCGCGCGAGCTTTCGCGCCGCGATTGAGACGGGTGATCTGACCTACGCTTGCTACGCCATGTTCTTATTGGTCCCAGACCTTCTCGTGCGGAACGATCGGCTCGATGCGGTGTGGGGCGAGTCGGAGATGGCGTTGGAGTTCGTTCGGAAGGCCGGGTTCCGCGACCTCGCGGACGTCATCCGGAGCCAGCAGCGCTTCATCGCGACCATGCAGGGCCGGCCCGCGACCTTCTTCACCTTCAGCGATGCGCAGTTCGACGAGGCGACGTTCGAGGCCCAACTGACGGCAGATCGGATGACTATGACGAACTGCTTTTATTGGATCGTCAAACTGAAGGCACGGTTCCTGTCGGGGGACTACGCCGAGGCGCTCACGGCAGCCGACAAGGCGAAGGCGATGCTTTGGGCCATAGCCGCCCAGATCCAGGTGCTCGACTACTACTATTATGCTGCGCTGACGGTGGCGGCACTCTATGAGAAGGGTAATGCTGACGAGCAGACCGGGTGGCGCGAACTCCTGACGGCCCATCAGGAACAACTGCGCGAGTGGGCCGAAAACTATCCACCGACGTTCGCCGATAAGCACACTCTGGTGCTGGCCGAGATTGCTCGCATCGAGGGCCGCGCTCTCGACGCAATGGACTTGTACGAGCAGGCAATTCAATCCGCTCGCGAGCACGGCTTCGTCCAGAACGAGGCGCTAGCCTGTGAAGTGGCCGCGCGATTCTACCTGGCGCGCGGCTTCGAGGCGATTGCCCACACGTATCTACGCAACGCGCGGAACTGCTACGACCGCTGGGGCGCGCTCGGCAAGGTGAAGCAACTCGACGAACGCTACCCGCACTTGCACGAGGAACGCCTTCCTACTTCTACTACCTCCACAATCGACACGCCGGTCCGACACTTGGACGTCGAGACTGTAGTCAAGGCCTCACAGGCGCTCTCGAGCGAGATTGTCCTTAGCAAGCTGATCGAGACGCTCATGCGAATCGCGGTGGAGCATGCAGGGGCCGAGCGAGGTCTACTCATCCTTCTCCGGGGCGACGAGCCGCATATCGCGGCAGAAGCCACGACCGGTCACGGCAGCGCCAAGGTTTCCGTTCGACAGGCAGCGATCACGCCATCTGACCTGCCCCAATCCGCGCTTCATTACGTGATCCGCACGCGGGAGCGCTTGGTGCTGGATGATGCTTCGGTCGGGAACTTGTGCTCGGAAGACGAGTATGTGCGGGCGAAGTGCGCCAGATCCGTCCTATGCCTGCCCATCGTCAAGCAAACGAAGCTTATTGGCGCACTCTATCTGGAGAACAATTTGACTCCGCGCGCCTTCACCTCGGACCGGGTCGCAGTGCTGGAGTTGCTGGCTTCGCAAGCCGCGATTTCGCTGGAGAATGCCAGCCTCTATTCTGATCTGCAACGCAGCGAAGCTTTCCTGGCTCAAGGGCAGCGCATAAGCCACACAGGCACCTTCGGCTGGAACGTTTCGAGTGGAGAAATCTACTGGTCGGAGGAAACCTACAAGATCTTTGAGTACGAGCGAGCGGTTAAGCCTACGTTGGAGTCAATATTCCGACGAATTCATCCCGACGACAGAGATCTCGTGCAGCAGACTATCGACCGCGCGACCAACGAAGGGGCAAATCTTGATTTTGAGCACCGTCTGTTGATGCCGGACGGTTCGGTCAAGTACCTCCACGTTATAGCTCGCGCATTGGAGCCCTCCTCGGGCAGTCTCGAATATGTGGGTGCCGTGACAGACGTCAGCCAGCGGAAGCAAGCCGAGCAGAAATTCCGCGGGCTTTTGGAATCCGCTCCGGATGCAATGATCGTCATGAATCGGCAGGGCAGGATCGTGTTGGTCAATGCCCAAGTCGAGAAGCTGTTTGGGTATCAACGGGGTGACCTGTTAGGGCAAGAAGTTGAGATTTTAGTGCCGGAACGATTTCGGGGCCTACACCCGCAGCACCGGAAGGCGTTCTTTGCTCAGCCTCGGGTGCGGCCGATGGGTGAAGGTCTGCAGCTGTACGGACTGCGGAAAGACGGAACCGAGTTTCCTGTAGAAATTAGTCTCAGTCCGCTGGAGACGGAAGAGGGCACGCTCGTATCCGGTGCCGTTCGCGACGTCTCTGAAGGCACGCGGGCTGAAGAAGCGTTGCGCCAGGCGAAGGCTGATCTCACACACGTCAGCCGAGTGACCACTATGGGAGAGTTGACTGCCTCCCTGTCGCACGAAATCAAGCAGCCGATTGCGGCCGCGGTCACCGACGCCAACACTTGCTTGCGATGGCTTGACCGCGATCAGCCCGATCTGGCAGAGGCGCGTGAAGCAGCCTCGAGAATCATCAAAGACGCGACGCGCGCAGCCGACATCATCAGCCGGGTGCGCCTGCTCTTCGAGAAGAGTACTCCGCAGCAAGAATTGGTGGATGTAAACGAAGTCATTCGAGAGATGATCCTTCTCCTGCACAGCGAGGCAACTCAATCCGCCGTCTTAGTTCGGACGGAACTCGCTGCAGACCTCCCTCAGGTGATGGGTGATCGCGTGCAACTGCAACAGGTGCTAATGAACCTCATGCTGAACAGCATCGACGCGATGAAAAATGTTGGGGGGACGCGCGAACTCACCATCCAGTCGCAGCTCACGGAGAATGGTCAGGTGCTGATCTCGGTCAGCGATACCGGCGCGGGTCTGCCGCCGCGGATGGCAGAGCAGATTTTTGATGCCTTCTTTACCACCAAACCTCATGGCACCGGCATGGGGCTTCGCATCAGCCGGTCAATCATTGAGTCGCATGGCGGCCGGTTGTGGGCCGCTGGCGCCTCCGGGCGCGGCGCAACCTTTCAGTTCACCCTCCCGGCGACCGTCGCGGCCGATATGTAACTTCCCGTTGGTCGTTGCGACGAAGGATCCCGTCAAAGAGAAGGCGAGCTTGTCACCAGCATGTGTGTGTGAATTTGCATCCGTGACATCAGCATGCGATGAACTGGACATCTTTCGGCTATCTCCAACAGTCTGCGGTGCTGATCTTGAGATAGATTTCCGGAGCAGGACATCTCCATTTCAATTCCATCCACCATCCCAGTTTTTGGATCGAGCTGGCCTTTCGCTGGAACTTTCACGTAGGAGAGGCGCACATTCACTCCCTCAAGAGGCCACTGCTTTCTGTCGGCGTACATCTGAACCGTGATACTGGCACACGCTCCCAGGGCAGCCAGAAGAAGTTCGTGAGGGTCGGGACCCGCATCACTGCCGCCGTTCTCACTTGGTTCGTCCGCCTCGAACGCATGGGGGCCGATGGATACCTTCTGGGCGAATCTCATCGATTCGGAATTTACAGACACATTTCTGGGCATGTTTTCCTTGTATTTGATCCGAGGCCAACTCTCATCTCTCACTCGACAGAAGCAAGCTCGTTGCCATCCCTGATGGCGTGTCTTTCAATGGGGCGCTCGTTGGTGGTTGTGCTTGCGCCTTGGGTCAACTGCAAAGGCACGTTATAGGTCAACGCCCGGCCAGTCATTCGACGTTGTGTCAACGCTGCTGTTCGGAATGGCGCTCGGAAAGGACGGCAACGGGATAGCCGCACGCCGACGGCACGCGGACAGCGAGTCCGCCGCAGGACATCTATTCGAGTTTCCTGACACCATCCCCAGCCGCGCCAACTCACGCCTCTGAAAATGTGACGCTACGTAACCGTGTGTGGATTGGAAGGCGGCATGCGTTTGCAACCGGGGCTGGGAGGCATTTGGCACAGTTCTTGCATGTCAGCAGGAGGAGAAGACGATGACAAAAACTCTTTGTGTTCTGGTATTGATTGGGGCCGCAACCCTGATCGGGTATTCGCAGGAGATGGCAAGCGAATATGTCTCGCCGTCGGAAGCCGCTCCGAGTGGTAAAGCTCCCAAGATGCAGGTTCAATTGCTGAATCCGGGAGAACCGATGGAACAATATGCCGTCATCTTCTACCAGGGAGACGAGGCTTTTTCCGGACTGCAGGGGTTCGCGGAGAAGTATCACGTTACAAGCGCTCATTTCACCGCCATCGGAGCACTGGATGGAGCGACGCTGGGATGGTTCGATCCGCAGCGCAAAATGTACAAGAAGATTCCCATCAACGGTCAGCATGAAGTGATTGGGATGAGCGGCGATATCGCGCTTTATCAAGGAAAGCCCGTGGTCCATACGCACATGGTAGTGGGAAACTCGGACGGAACAACGCGCGCTGGCCATGTTCTCGCCGCGTACGTATCCCCGACGTTGGAGGTGATGGTCACGGTCGATCCGATAACGATGCAAAAGCGGCTTGATCCGGTAACAGATCTGACGTTGATTGATCCAGCCTTGAAGTAGCGGCCTCGTGGCTCTTCTGGTGTTCTGTAGGTCGGAAACGTTTCAGAAAAAGGAATCAACATGCGGTGGAAACAAATTGAGGATGAACCAAAGGTTTTCGCTCTCATCTTTGAGACTGGTGACGAGATCGCAAGCGCGCTGCAACAGTTCTCGAAGAATCAGGGTTTGGCGGGTAGTAGCTTCAACGCCATCGGCGCGCTTTCTTACGTGAAGCTTGGGTGGTTTAACTGGGAAACGAAGAAGTACGATCCAGCCTGCATTTTCCACGAACAACTGGAACTGCTTTCGCTCATTGGCGACACCGCTCTCAAGGACGGAGAGCCACAGGTGCATGCGCACGTGGTGGTAGGACGCTCCGATGGGTCCGCCCACGGTGGGCACCTTCTTGAGGCTCGCGTACGTCCGACATGCGAACTGATTCTGACCGAGAGTCCCACTCATCTTCAGAAGAAGCTGGACCCTAAATCAGGAATAGCGTTGATCCAACTCTAGTACGTGGCACTTTGTACCGCCACTGCAAAGCAAAGATATGGAGGAGGTTGAACAACTATGGCTAAAGTACATGTGATTGCAAGATTCGTGGCGCTTGAAGGAAGGGAGAACCAACTCAGAGCGCTACTTCAGGGCATGTTAACTCCTACGCGCGCCGAATCAGGGTGTGAATCGTATGAACTCTACGAGTCAGACACGAGGGGACGTTTCTACCTTAACGAAACCTGGGAGAGTCAAGCTGCGCTCGATCGACATATGACCACACCCCATTTTAAGCGCTTGGAACAAACCGGCAGGCAATTGGCGAAAGAACCCTTCGAGGTCAATATCGTAAAGAGAAAAGAGAGTGGTGACCGGCGCCGTCGCAGCGTGACACTCGCGGGTACAAGACTCTGCTCTGAGGATAGTGCTGCCTATATCGGTTGAGGACTTCCCCGAATCGTTGGGCCGGGATCCACCTTATATCGCAATCGAGTCCGTGTGGTGCAAAGGAGGCACATGTCCATCCCTCTTCGAAACTTCGGTAAGACGGGAGTCCAAATCTCCGCACTCGGCCTGGGCGGCCACCATCTTGGTGGCGCTAAGGACGAGAAAACCGCGATCGATATTGTTCACCGTGCCATCGACGGGGGCATCACCTTTTACGGCAATTCTTGGGAATATTATCGCGGCAAGACCGAGTCCTGGCTCGGCTTGGGCCTCAAAGGTCGCCGTGACAAAGTCTTCTTGATGACCAGGTTTGCACCCACGGTCGCGACGCTTCGCTTGCCACGCAGATGCTCGAACAATCGCTGCGCCGACTGATACAGTCCAAATACCGCTCAATCCACTGGACCCAAACTTCCGTAGCTTTGAGACCAGCGTCTTGCCCGTCGCCGGCGAGCGCGGAATCGCGGTCCTGGGAATGAAGAGCATGGGCAGTTCCGGCGAACTCATCTCGAAAGGCGCCTTCACCCCTTCCCAAGCCCTCTCCTACGCCATGAGCCTTCCCGTTGCCACAACCGTCAGCGGCATGGACTCCATGGAAGTCCTCGACCAGAATTTGACGATCCTGCGCGATTTCAAGACGCTATCGACCGACCGCATCCAGGGACTTCGCGATCAAGGGAAACAATTCGACGATGGTCGGTACGAACTATATAAAAGTACCATCAAGTACGACCGGGATCTTGGCCGCAGTCAGCACGGTTATCCCTCATCTGCTGAACTGCCCGTTTGAGTAGATGAAGCTTCATAGGCGATTTCGCTTAAGTTTATGGCGGACACATCTGAATCCCTATTCAAGCCCAGTGCATGTTCTATTCCAACGGCCGTCTAGTGATTCCGCCCGCCGCAGCTCACGCAATCGCCTCGCCGAAGCCAACCAATTGACCCACAAAGGCGGGGATTTACGCCGCAGCAGTCGTCGATTGAAACAGATCGGCGCTGACCTTGATAAAAATATCTGGGATATTCACCGATCCGGATGAAAGGGCATACCCGGGCGCCCAGCGCTGGCTGGTTCTGGGGTCTGCAAGTCAAGATTCACGACCACCGGCTCCTGGCCGTTCCTCACGACTACGGCTTCGCAAGAATTATTTGGATCAGCATTAATCTCCTGGTGCGGCACATATGGGGGAACGTAAATAAAATCTCCGGCGCTGGCTTCGTCACTGAATTCCAACTGATCGCCCCAGCGCATCCGCACTCGCCCTTTCAACACGTACAAGACGGTTTCCAGTTCTCCATGATGGTGGGGACCCGTCTTCGCATCGGGTTGGACGAGCATGGTCCCGGCCCACAAAGTGTTGGCTCCGGCTTTCGCATGAGTAATGGCCGCAGCCCGCGTCATGCCCGCGGTCTGTGGCGTATTCGTGTCAAGTTCGTCGGCATGTATGATTTTGACTCCACTCTTCTTCCAGTCCATAAGTAAAGATTCCTCCGAAAATCTCAGCCGAAATTTCCTTTTGACAGTAGTATGTTGCACTTCTGTTCTGATGTGGCCTAGCGCCTGCTCATCGTTGCAGGCGATCAATTTCGATTGGGCGCTCCGGAATGGCTCAGGCTCCATATGTACGCTGCGAGCGCTGATACCTGATCGGGGGTAAGTTGCGCCCCACCCATCGGCGGCATGGGACTGCGATATTCCTTTGGTTGCGGCACACCCTCGATGATCGTTTTCTTGATTCCTTCAAAGCTGCCGTCGCTCCATAGCCATCTGTGTTCCGTTACCTTAGGCCCCTAAAGGAGTACCCTGACCGTTCTTTCCATGGCAACCCGTGCAGCCTGCTCCGCCAACTTCGCCGCGGTAGATGCGTTCACCGAGCACAACCAACTCTTTTGTCGCGCCTTCCGGAACAAGAAGACTGTTGCTTGCAGCTGCACCAGCGTCGGGATGCGTGCCCTCCGGCGGTTTCGCTGCTTCGCGAACGGGATCGCCGGGACGAGCTGTTGCACTCGGACACGGCGTGACATTGGCAGCGTTGAAGTCCGCACCTCCGCGATAGTCAATCCGGTAGATCCGTCCGCGTACGTCATCGGAAACATAGAGCGAACCATCGGGTCCGACTGCCAAGCCTGATGGACGATGTTCCGCTTCCGCTGGCGACTTCGCGGCTCCGGCGAAACCATCCGCAAATATTTCGCACCGGCCAAATGCATGATCTCCGTTGAGCGCCTGAAAGACCACGTCGTACCCACCTTGCGCATATGGTGCCCGGTCCCATGAGCCGTGGAAGGCGATGAAGACGCCGCCCCGATAGTGGGCCGGAAATTCCTTCTGGTCATAGCGCACCATTGCATTCGGTGCCCAATGGGCGGGGAATGCCGCAATCGGAGCAGTCTTGGTCGCGCATACGCCAGTCGTCTTGCCGTCACCACCATATTCCGGTGCCAGAACCAGATTCTGCACGAACGGGTCGTGATAGCACTCCGGCCACCCATAGTCTCCCTTTGCCTTCAAAAGCAATAATTCTTCGGACGGCAGCGTCGCCTCCTGGTCAGGAGCATAGAAGTCGGGCCAATTCGCGTGCAGCTGATCACGTCCATGTTGGGTCACAAACAGTCGCCCACTTGGGTCGATGGCAAAACCTTCTGCGTTGCGGATGCCTGTGGCGTAGCGCTCCGCTGGTGAAAATATCTGATTGGTCTTATTCGCATCATAGAGCCAGATACCGCCACGGGTCTCAAGTTCGGTGCACGGATTCAGGCCTGGCGATGCCGGGGTCCGATTTTTGACCTGGCAGGAATTGGTCGCCGTAGCCACATCGACGTATAGCTTTCCTTCGGCATCGATAATGAATGGGTGCATCGGATGGTCTCCGCCAAGAGGCAATCCGGAGACGATCGTTTCAACAGAGCCGTTAGGCACGATCGAGCCGGTGGGCAATGAATATCGCACGATTCGATCGTTGATCTCGGCGTAGATCGATCCCTTATACATTCCGATGCCAGTACCACCGTGGCCCCCACTTTGAACAGTTTCGCCGAAACGTTCGATTACATTAGCCTTTCCCGAGCCATTCTTCCCTTGCAGAGCTACCAGAAAACCGCCTGCATGCGGCGTGTCATTACCGTAGTACCTTCCTGACCAGGTATTGATATAAAGGACTCCATTGGAGCCGACTACCATCTGGCGCGCGTGACCAATGCCGTCGGCAAAAACTGTTGCGCAGAAACCGGCGGGTAACTTCAGACCACTGTCGTCATCGGGGCATGTTTGGCTTCTGGATGTTGCGCCCGCGTCGGATCGCTTTTCGGCTCGCATCTTTTGGGCTCGCACCAAGGAAACGCCCACGCAGGTTGTGGCGAGCGCAACGAGAGCATACAAGAATGTCGTCTGCATTATTTTATTCCGCATAGCTATGTCTCTTCCGAACTAGCCCACGTCTGCCTGCGCCATGATTCGAGGCTCCGCAGTTCGATCGACCCGGCACTGACCCAACTGCCAGGAATCCACGGCGGGAAATCCGGTTATTGATACTTTTATCATTGTTCGTTTTGTTGCGAGTATTCCTCGGGTTTAAGTATTTACCTTCGCATGATTTATCCCAACTGAGCCATTGCAACTTCCATTCCACTCGCCGCGGAAGTATGAGTCGATGACGACTAGCCATTAGTCGTACTGCTGGCACGGGAAATTTCACGCTCGCAAATCCGTCTTTCGCGATGGCGTGTCAATAAGCGAGGTCGAATTCCGACACGGCGTCGATGGGCGGACAGCCAATAGAATTTGAGAGGGTCTGGTCCTCACAAATACGACTGCTTGCAATGCGCCTGTCTGGAACCGAAACTGCACAGCGGACAACGGCCTTCAACGCCCACTCTGTGATGAGAAGGTTGTAATGCGAAGATGTATCGTCCTATTTCTCTTGTTTATTTCGTGTGTGGCACGACAGCGGACTAATGCTCAAACGGTCCCAGGCTTGAGCGCGGATTCTGGATCGAGCAGTGATTCGAGGTCTGCGGGCGCAACTGACTCGGTTGGAGCTGATGATTCTCCCGCTTGGCTGTTTCCCGTCACCAAGCTAAATCAATCTTTGCCCAGATGGTTACACCTCGGTGGCGAATATCGTGGTCGTCTCGAGGGTCCGATAGGAATTGGGTTCACCAGCACAAGAGATTTCTATTTGTTGGACCGCTTGCGCGTGAATCTGGGCATCCAGCCCAAGGAGTGGCTGCTGTTCTATGGTGAAGTTCAGGATGCTCGTATTTTCTTCGATCACCACACCCCCAATGCCAATCCCTACGAGAATAAGTGGACTCTTTGGCAGGCTTATTCTCAAGTAGGCAGCTCTGAGGCGGGTTGGGTGGATGTCCTGGGAGGCCGCGAAGTCCTCCGTTTCGGCGATGAACGCGTAATCGGCCCATCCGAATGGCTTAACGTCGGTCGCACTTTCAACGTCGCGCGGATTGACCTTCACCATCCAGGCTACAAGGTCAGCGTGTTCGCCTCTTCAGTGGTGCCCGGCGACAATAGTGACATACATAATGCCCTCCCGGGCAACAATCTGTACGGGGTTTACGGAGCTTTCCAAAACATCGTCCCCAAGGCTGACTTCGAGCCTTACGTTCTCTGGCGCGTCGCCCCTGCGAGCTCTGAACTTCCAGAGACGCTGAACCGTGGCCACCTCAATGAAGTCACCATTGGTCTTCACTGGAAGGGCGTGCTACCCGCCGCTTTCGATTACGACACTGAATTTGACGGACAGACAGGCTCGCTCGGCCCATCTTCCATTGCCGCGTGGGCGGGCTATGCTGGCCTGGGCAAAACATTTCTGAAAGTGGCTGCCTCGCCTCGCGTGTTTCTCGAGGGCAATTACGCCTCTGGAACGAGAAATTCGAACGGCCACGACTGGAATACCTTTGACCAGATCTATCCTTCGAATCACGACAAGCTCGGCTTTGCCGACGAGGTTGGCCGGCGGAACCTGGTGCAGTTCCGAACCGGTATCGAAGAAGAGCCCACGAGAAAATGGAAACTCAAACAGCAATTTGAAAGCTTCTGGTTGGCAACATCAAATGACAACTTGTATGCCAGCAGCGGAGCAATTTCAGTTGCGGCCCACCCCGGCGCGGGCCGCCATATCGGCAACGAAATCGATTTGGTTGCCGAATACCAAGTGGATAAAGGACTGAGCTTTGGATTTGGTTATGCTCGCATGTTCGCCGGACAATTTCTCAACACCACAACGCCGGGCCACGATTACAGCTATCCATACGCCTACTTCGAATACAACTTTTCGAAATCAGGCTTTCACTCACCCATCACGCCCAATCGGCCGAACTAGTCTGGCAGCGAAGCTCGAGCCTTATGAATTGCTCGATCCGGTGAAAAGCAGGGCCATGGCACCGAGAATCATCTGCTGGCTACCGCGCCGGCCCTGGTTGTTTTCGTCGACGGTGGCGGAGTTACGCGGCCGATGGTGAATACGCCACCACGTCGGTGGGCAGTGTGAACTGAAATGTCGCACCCCGTCCCGTGTTGGCACAAGCCCACAAA
>Ga0137389_10001226_pt1 | contig 14888 bp, 15 predicted proteins | sample 15con2h14BmetaG_FD_104645 | JGI IMG/M metagenome (GOLD analysis project Ga0137389, IMG submission 104645) | Vadose zone soil microbial communities from Angelo Coast Range Reserve, California, USA - 15con2h1.4B metaG | ecosystem: Environmental > Terrestrial > Soil > Vadose zone > Saprolite...
AGCGAAAATATCCGAATTCACGTTTTGTGCTGCCGAGCCATACACGGCCACTCGGCAACGCGCAGTGACACTACAGACGAAAACAGATGTCGGGCCGTGGTTTAGCTTCCGGACCAGCGAAGAAGACCAAGACGTGAGAGACCAGGAGATGCTCGAGGTCTTTTGGGGCAAGTTGCATCACGCGCTGCCGGAACTCGGAGCAGACATTGAAGTGATAGAGACCGCGAACCCTTACACTTTCTACGAACTAACGCGTCGAAAACTGGGTATGGTCCGAGGCATTCCAGGGAGCGCCGGTCTGAGCTCCACGAGCCATCTGACTTCTCTCCCCAACGTTTTTATGGTGGGCGACACGGTATCTCCCGGAGCAACGTTGGCGGCTGTCAGCCACTCCGCGCTACTGGTCGCAAACGAGATCACCAACAAGAAAAGATAGATGAATAGTCACGAACAAGCCGAAGAACGCAATCCGGCATCTAGTTTTTTTATCATTTCTGCTGAGGCTTCGTTCGCAGTGTCGAGTGTTTCAAACACGCAAATGATCTGCCCGCCAGGTATTAACGGCGCGCTTGATGTCAGCCGATTTCTTGAGCCGACCTTCCAGGACTCCGCGAACTAATGCTTCCACCTCTTCGTCTGGAGCGAATCGAAGAGCGATGATTTGATCGATTGTCAGCGACCTGGCTTGCTGCGCACAGTCATCCGATAGAATTTGTTGGTAGCGGATTTGTTCTTCCAGTCTGATGATCCGGTCTTGTGCTCTTAGCGCATTCGTTCTTGCGACAGAGGCTAGCAGCAGTAAGGCCAAGGAGACGACAATAGCCCAACCTCGATTCCAGCCGGGGCTAATGAAAAAGTAAACGATGGACCAAACGACATTGATAATCATCACCGGCAGGATGAAAAAGTGAAACGGTGGGTGCCAACGAGTATGGTTGGCGAAGGTTTGGGTTGTGGTTGTCATGTTCATCTCCTCAATTGAGTAGTGCCGCACTTCAATCCCATAGTAGGCGCAAATGGATTGTTCCTGTTAGCGCAGTTACCTAAGCGAAGCGCGCCGCCCCTCAAGATTTAAACATGAACGCTTTCTCTTATCGGTGTAATCCGCGTTATCTGTGGCTTTCAATCAAAAAGTCTCGACAGCGCTCGATTGTCTGTTGTATACAATCACCAGACAATATGTATGTAACAATTGACGAACGGGATAAACGGCCGCTTTATCAGCAACTCGTTGATGAGATTAAGACCCTCATTGCCCGGGGTGAGCTTCCGGAGGGCACATCCCTGCCACCCGTCCGACAGGTGGCCTCAGATCTCGGAGTTAACCTCAACACTGTGGCTTTTGCCTACCGCCGCCTTCAGCGAGAAGGCTTGATCCAGGTCAAGCACGGCTCCGGCGCTGTCGTTATCTCCCAAACGCTCAGTGAGAAGCGCGAGGAACGACTCCGTTCCCAATTGAGAACCGCGTTGACACAACTCGTCCTCGCCGGTCTCAAGCGACCGGAAATCAAGGCGCTAATTAACGAGGAGTTGGAGAGTCTGTTGAGAGACCAGCCGTCACGACGGGAGCTTGTTACTAAGCCCTGAATCGCCGGTTAAGGTTGGATCGGTCGTCCGGCCTGGGGCGTCACATCTGGCTTACGCATCGTTCGACCGGAGTCGGGATCCATCGGCGCACCTGATGCAGGCCGTCCCATTGCGGGAGAGGCGGTCGAAGAACCGCCGGGAACACCGTTGGCAGTACCGCTCGTTCTACGACCGGGCCAGCCATTAGCAGGGTTGCTGATAGCCGAAGTGCCGCTCGAATTGCCAACACTGGTATATATCGATATGGGATAGGACGAGCCGTAGGGTGAACCCCAGCCACCAAAAAATGGCAGAAACGTGTAGCACCCCGCACGATTATTGAAGAACCAAAATCCTGAACTACGAAAACCACCAAATAGTGAGTAGTCAGAACCCCTAAAAGATGCGAACGCCGAGTTCAGCATCCGGTCAGAGATCCGCCCGTTAGCTTTCGCTAGTGTCTGCGCGCGATCTTTACTCCAAACCTCGACATCCTCCCGCTTCTTCTTTTCTTCTTTGCTCAGTTTTGCCACTGAAACCGCGGTTGCACTGAAGACGACCTTATTCCCACCTTTTACTTTGGTGTGCGAATCATTCAATATTACTCGCCCTTTTCGCACGATCAATTCCGTGGCGTCTTCGGGAACAACATTCAAACGGTAAAGGCCCTGCCGTACAATCGCCAATTTCGCGTGCGGCGTAGTGATATTAATCATCAGTTCCGTTCCGTCGCCGCCTGTTGCTTCCACGATAGCGGTTCCTCGAAGCAAGCGGAGCTCCAGGTTGGCCAGGGAGTTGTTGGATAACTCAACTTCGGAGTTGCCGCCAACTCGCAAGTACGATCCCGGATTGAGCAGGATCTCGACTCGACCATCGCTTGCCGTACGAACGTGATCGCCGGCATTCAGATCGTCAGTCACCATCAATTGCTGCCATTCTGATTCGCCTTTCCCATGCACACTCGCCTGTCCGGTCACGGCGTTGATTCCCCCAGCCTTTGCTGAAATGACAAACTTCTCACGATTCTGCCCGAAACTCAGAGCAGATCCGCAAAGAACCAACGCTATGGAAAAGATCCAGAAGATTGAGCGGTAGGAAGTTTTTCTCACGGAAGGACCCTCCGAAAATATGAACTGAGCAATGCGGACGATTGACTCTAGAGCATTATAGTCCTGGCACTTACATTTACAAGCTTTTCCCGGATCGATGGTAGTGCCCTAATTTGTAGGGGCGGCCCCTTGGCCGCCCTAAGCCGCCGAATGATCTTTCATTGGGGCGGCCACGGAGGGCCGCCCCTACAAATTAGGGCACTACCGGATCGTTGAGTCAAACAAGCTGAAGTCCAAGCGGTTCGAGGAAAACCAAATTCTTAAGGTTCCTTGACCTGCTTAGCAAAATAGCCTCGTTTTGTCCGAGCCTGTAGATTGGGACGACTGACCAGCTGGACCTGGACGGAACGCCATTTCCCATCAAGAGCCCGGTTTGAAGGTCGATAACCAATGCTGTAAACCGTGCCGAGATCCCGAATTACTCGCGCATACACCTGATCCAGATCCTTGAGCTTTTCAGCTCGATATACCGTTGTACCACAAGCCGAGGCCACCGCGGCGAGCTGCTCTCGTGCCTGCGCGTAAGCCGCTCGGGGTATGTGAAAATTCTTTACGTCTTCCTTTTCCGTGTCGAGATAGATCGGGAACACAATGCTTTCAGAATTTTGGACGTTGGTGAGAAGCTCTTCAAACGTTATCACGGATCCTGGCCCAGGAACATCGGGCAAAGCATTGTCAACACCGTCGGTCATTACAACGACCGCGCTGCGCCGCAGGCCACTACCCAGACGGACGAAACTCTCAATAACGTAGTTAAGTGAATCCCAGAAATTCGTTCCCCCATAGGCGTCATCAATCTCATCGATACTCTTTTTCAATTGCCGGCGATCCAAAGTCAAGGGCGAAACCAGTGCAGGTCGATCGGTGAACGTAACCACTGCAATCCGATCGACAGCCCGTGCAGCATCGACGAATCGTTTGGCTGAACGTCGAATCATTTTTAGTTTGTTGGCTGTTGAGCCTGATAAATCAAGAAGCAAAACCAAATCAAATGGCGCGTCTCCGGCTCCGCTGCTGGCGCAGTAAGACTGCCATCTGCTTTAGGACACCTGAAAGCCAGTGTGTTCCATTAGCGGAGCCGGAGTCTCAGGAGCAAGTCCAAGCACATTGATCTTGAGATCAACGAGATCCGATTCGATGCGCACCGTCTCGGAAGGTTCCTGGCTTTGAGCACTACTGCTGGTGAAAAGCGAGACCAGGACCAGGCAGGGCAGAATAAGACTATGCTTCTTTTTCAAGTTATTTCGAAACCGGCCGAAATATCTAGTTTGCATAGTATCCACGTTTACCGCGAGCCACTGCATTAGAGCGAGCGACGCCGATACGAATCGCCCTCCATTTGCCATCTCGTGTTTTGTTTGCGGGTTGATACGCCAGGCTATAGACCGTTCCCAGATCGGCGACCACTTGTTCATAAGCGCCCGCAAGATCTTCCAAACGTTCGACCTCGTAGAACATGCCACCGCCCACGTCCGCCATCTCTTTCATGCGATCGTGGCCGGCATCGAAAGCTTCCGGCTGAGTATCGAGCGGACTTAGAGATTCATACTCCGTATTCAGCCACAACGTGTACAGAACGCCGTCAAATTCCTGAATGTGATTGAGCACCTCCTGGTAAGGGCGTTGCGAGCCGTGTTGACCATTAACTCCAGGAATCGTGCCATCCAGACCGTCACTCATTAGCACAATGGCTGTGCGCCGCGACTTCTTTGAGTCCTTCATCACCTCTTGCATGGCAAATTCGATTGCGTCGTAAAGCTTTGTATCACCTCGAGCAGTCTCAATTGCATTTACTCTCCGGCGCAATTGGTCCCTGTCGGCGGTTAACCCGGAAACAATCGTCGCCTCGCCGGCAAAAGTGATCACGGCGATTCGATCCGACGGACGTGCCGCATCTATGAACCGAAGCGCAGAAGCACGAATCAGTTTCACTACGTCTCGAGTCGAACCCGATAAATCAATCAATAAAACCAAATCGAAAGGAGCGGCAGACGACTCAAACTGGACAATGGTTTGTTCTTTTCCGTCCTCAAAGAGCCTGAAGTCTGATCGAGCCAGTCCCACAAGGCCGCGGTTTGTGCCTCGATCAATAACACTCATATTAAGCGTGACCAATTGCGAATCGACGCGTATGACGTCTCCCTCACTGATCTCTCCGATCTCCGTCTTACTGGCAGGAGTGCCCGCAGCTTTTGAGTTATTATCTGCGCCAGCCAGCTCCGGCTGTTTCGCCTCAGCTTTTTCTGCCACTGCATTTCCTGCTCCCTCTGAAAGGAGGATTTGACCGGAGTCCGTTTCGGCTTCCAAATTTCTGGAGGCACTTCCCAGACGGGCTAACAGGGAATGTCCGTCGCTTGACGGCGTCGCTATCAGTCCTGATCTGATAGTTCCACGTGCCGACCGCGCGCTTATGTTGGCGCTTACGGCGGCCGGGAGCACTGTTTCAATATCCCCCGAGCCCGACCGCAATGAGGCACTCGCGGACAGTCCGCGCATGACTATGCCACCATCGGTTGTCACTATCTCAAGATAGGAAGTGTCGGGAACCTTTACGGTAAGGTGGATAGCAGCGACAGGATCGGGGGGAGTTCGTACTACGGAGATTGAAAGAAGTTTGCCACGATTGTCGATCACGATGGGCGACCGCTTAGATCTCAATGAACTGCCCTCGACTGTCGCCGATAAGGACACGTACTTGTTGCTCCACACTTCGGCAGAAACGCTGCCGAACCGGTTCTCAACTCGCACGTGGCCATCGGGAGGCAATTCGATGCGAATGTCATCTTCGATCAAGTTGCCGAAGCTTAACCCGGGGGAAAATATGACGCTTGATAGAATTATCAAGCTATATAGAAGCCTGCGCACTTTCGAGAACATAGCGAAAAATCTACTCGACTGTGTCGATCATGGCAAAACACGGGTGAAATATTCAGGCACGGGGAGAAGATTTTTCGCCTTAGTGTTCGATCATATCGAGCATTGAACCCTCTTCTTTAGCTGGCTCGGGCTTTGGTGGAGGTGGTGCACCTCTCAGATCTGAAACTCTAAGTAGCAGGTTGTTGGCATTACTAGCATAAGGCATTGCTCCTTCCATGCTGACGACACCGCTGCGAATTAGTTGCTCGATCACAGTGTCGAAGGTCTGCATTCCTTCCTGATCGCCCTGCTCCATCGCATCGATTAGTGACTTGCCATCCGACTCGCCTTTTTCAATGTACTCCCTGGTGCGCATCGTCGACTTCAAGATCTCAATCGCTGCCACTCGTCCTTTGTCATCGGCCCGTGGAATCAATCGTTGGGAAACTATGTAGCGAAACGACTGTGCAATGCGAGTACGAATGGCGCTTTCCTCGTTCTTTGGGAAGACGCCAATGATGCGATCCACGGTTTTCGCCGCGTCGATGGTATGCAGCGTTGACAACACCAGGTGACCGGTTTCAGCGGCTTCCAGCGCCACTTCGATGGTCTCTCGATCACGCATTTCACCTACCAAAATAACTTTGGGCGCCTGCCGCAACGCTGCCCGCAGGGCAATAGAAAAACTGGGAGTGTCGGAGTGCAGCTCGCGCTGGTGGATCGTGGAGTTCTTGTGCTTGTGCAAAAACTCTATCGGGTCCTCGATCGTTACTATGTGGTAATAATGCGTCTCATTAATCAAGTCGATTATTGCCGCGAGCGTCGAACTCTTGCCGCTCCCCGTTGGTCCGGTTACCAGGACTACGCCATTTTTTAGGTCGATGATCTCTTTTAGCTCGTCAGGCAGGTTGAAGTCCTCAAACCGAGGAGGATTCATTGGAATGACGCGCATAATGATGGCGTGTGTTCCACGCTGTCTAAAAATATTTACACGAAAGCGCGCTTCACCGGGTGCGCTGAACGACAGATCGGCGGAGCCATTCTTTTCCAGGCTTTCAGTGGCTGTTTGCTGATTTCCGATTATCAGCTTCGCGATCCCCGCCGTATGGGCAGGTGTTAGCATTTCCAGACCGCCGATTCGAACGGGCTGTAGTCTTCCCGTCAACTCAATTTGCGGCGGTCGGCCCGGACTGAAGATTAGATCGCTGACCTTGTCCGAGGCACGCAACATTTGCCGTAACACAGCGATAAAGTTTGGCGGCGGAGGACCGGCAGAAGGCTGGTCTGCAGTAATAGGTTGTTCGTTACTCATTTTTCATCTGAACTTTTTGGAGTTTTACCGCGTCAAAGAAGCAAGCAAGCGCTGTCGAGAAAAGATTCTTTGCCAAAGAACAAACTCGAAACGTCTGACGTACATCAAAGTGATCGTTCTTAAGGACACGGCGCCAAGCGGACCGGGTCAAATTTGATAAGAAAGGCGCTGGAATCATGGCAACCTACAGAGATCCTGTTAGATGCTTTGCCCCACTTGAAGTTATCGAGCGCCTGCTGGAAATTCGTGTCGAAGCGGGTTACTTCCCCTCCGTTTATCTTCTTTCCCCCGATGATTTGGCAGATTATCTCGATGCATATGGCTTCGATGTCTATGCTTTATCGGAGGCCGAAGCTGAGTTCCATTTTGGTGACTACCGTGCGTCACTTGCGCCCGGAGGCGACCACGCGCACTGTTCGCTGACGGCACACTAAGAATCACAAATGAATGCAGAATTGGCAACGCGGGAGACGTAAAGGTCTCCCGCGTTCGCCTTATTTAAGAGCTTTGATTACGAAAAAAGTAACGTCATCGGTGGCCCCCAGCCCGTCAGTCCATTCTAGAACTTCCCTTTCGAGGCTAGCTATTACCTCCCGGGCAGTCAAAGTGCAAGCAGCTTTGACTACTTCGGCCAGACGATCCCGACCAAATTCCTCTCCCGCCGGATTCAAAGCCTCGGTCGCACCGTCCGTGTAGAGCACAAGCATTTCTCCGGGTTCGAGGGAGAGGAAGTACTCGTAATACCTGGTCTCTCTGAACATACCCAGCGGAAGGCCACCGCGCTCGATGAATCGAGGTTCCCCCTTCTCGTTGATCAGCAACGGAGGATTGTGCCCGGCGTTCGAGTAGGAAAGAGTCCTATTAGCAGCATCGAGAATTCCGTAAAAAGCAGTGACAAACTGATTTCTCTCAATTGATTCCCACAGCAAGTAATTGACCTTGGCCATGGAAATATGCGTCGCGTAACCGACGTGCGTAGCCGCTCGCAAACTGGCGCGCAGAAAAGCCATCAGGAGGGCAGCAGGGACCCCCTTGCCGGACACGTCCGCAATGACGATGGCTAGCTGGTCATCGTAGATCGCGACCGAATCATAATAGTCGCCGGAAACCTCTTCCGTAGGAAACTTATAGGCGCTGATGTCGTACCCAGGTAACTGCGGATCACTAGGCGGAAGCAACTCCAACTGCACTTGACGCGCGACTTCGAGTTGACCTTGCAGCCGTTTCTTCTCAATCAACTGCTCGTGAAGCATTACTTTCTCGATGATGATTGCCACCTGCGAAGCCAGCATCATTAACACTTCCAAATCGTCTTCCGAATAGGCATTGAGCTCATCAGATTCCAGGTCGAAAACGCCGATTACTTCCTCATTGGAGATGATGGGCGCAACCATTTCTGAACGCGTCTTGCCACGGGCGTTGATATAAACGGGGTCATTAAGGACATCATGAGAGATGATTGGCTCGCCACGCACGGCCACCTGTCCAATAAACCCTTCGCCTAGTTTGAGGTGTAAATCGGACAGTTCATCGATATCGTAACCCCTGACTGCCTCGGCTTTGAACGTACAGGGCTCCTCGCCTTCGGGAAGCAGCGCCTTATCCACACAGTGCAATACAAAAATGCCTGCCGCGTCATAAGGAATGAGTGAATCGAGTGTGTCCATTACCTGATTAAGGACTTCTTGCAGGTCCAAAGAGCGACTGATTTTCTTGCTAATGTCGAGCAGCATGCGCAGTTTATCTATCGTGGTCAGACCGTGCGCCGGTGCATCTTTTAGTTGTTCAGTCATAAAGCCGTTTTGGTAGGTTGCCGCCTGGAACAATAGTAGGCCTAATTGATTATATGTGTTCCCAGCTAAACAACGAAGGGTTCAACTAAAGGTACTTAATGCAGTTTGGCTAAACTGGGAAAGTATCAACCAAGCCCAGCATCTTGTCCCATCAGTGTGCCGCCTTATACTCGTTCCAGAGTCGCGTAACTTTCAAACGATACTCAACCAGCTCGCGGCTAACGCGAAAGTGTTGCGCAATATCATTCGAGCTCTTTCCTTCGTGGATCAATTTTTTCAAGGACTCAAAGGGAACCAGCCCAGCAGCACCCACACCGTAAGCCGCCTCTTCGTCTGCCTTGCGGTAGTCGCGCGCCATCATTCTTCCCCGAGCGTCTTTGGCGACTATCGAAAGGCGGTTGGGCGTGTGGCCAAGAAATACGTGGCAGATTTCTTCCATCAGAGTGGCATTTGTGCGTGCCCTTCCGTGCTGAGGATTGAGAATCACCAGTTTCATACCGTTTGGCAAAGAGCAGGCGCCGCCTGACCACTCTTCTGCCGCGGGACCGAGCAGATGTTCTCGAGCTGTCGCGCTGAGACCCTCGATTTGGTCAAATCGAAGCACGATCAAATTCGCGAAGCGGGCGAGAAGAAACGGATTGAGAGGCAAGTCAATACGCACGCGCGCAAAATCCCGCAATCCGAGAGCCTTCATTTCATAGTTTCGCCATTTTTCACCCGGAGGCAATTCGTAAAGAGCCACGTGTTAATTATAAACGAGATGAGGGTACAGGTTGGGGCCACACAAACTTAACGCCGCTTCTTCGAGACTTTGTCCTGGCCACTCCGGCTAAATTGGGTATAAGCCACGCGAAACAACTCTGAGAGTGCAGCGGCCGTTTCCGGAGTTAGATTCCGATCGGCTCTGAGATGGGCCTCGACGATTTCCGGGATAGGTTCTTCCGGATAATAAACGACGGCCTCGGAGTCTTCCGATTGTGAGCGACGTCCGCCAAGAATTCGTTCCATCGGAACGTCAAGCCACGAGGTGAGTCGGGCAATGTTGTCGGCGTCTGGCTTGCCGGTTCCATTTTCAATGCGCGAGAGTGTCGAAGCTGAAACGGCAGTCTTATTCGCTACATCCCGCAAGCTAAGACCGAGTTCTTCTCGCCGGCGGCGGATGGCGCGACCGAGTTCTTCAGTATTCACGAGAGCTTTTGCTGGTCGATTCATCGTCAGCACCTCATTCCGGCACGAGACCAAACGTATCATACAAGGGTTTTAGACGCAAGACTCTGTCTTATGCTTGAAACACGCGACTGAATGGACTTTCGGCACATAAAAAAGGGGCCGCGATTTGCGCGGCCCCTGGCTTATGAATTTATTGGTTCGTTATGGCTGAACGGACGCATGAGCACCGCCCATCGCCAGGTCACGAGCTTTGGGCAAAACGTCAACCGCTTTCGCGACTTGCGGATCATCAGTCGTGATAAAAACTCTATCTGCTACGACCCGCCCGTATGCCGCGGTAACGATATTGAAACGCAACTCGAGTTCGATGAAGGAGCGATTGTGGTCCAACAGCACCTCCGGTAACTTGAGTGAAGGATCGTCAGCGGCAAAATCTTTGAAGGCTTTAAAGAGCGCGTCGGTAACTTGTAGATCATCCGGCTTCAGTTCGTGGAGAAAATCGATATCATGTTGCACTCTATAGGAGTCAAAGCCCCGGATCCGGCCGTTTACCAACTCACGCGCAAAGTTAAAAGTAGGACTCAATAGGCGGCGCTGAGTTAAATTCATAGTTCGTGGCTTGATGCTCTCGTCGGGCGAGATACCGCCTCCACCAAAGACTGCGCGACCGGTGTCGGTCTTCTTCTCGGGCCCAGCCGGTTTCACCGCCTCGCCCTTTTTATTCAGCCGGTTCATGCCTCCATGAAGGTAGTAGTCATAAAGGCCGCCGTTTGAATAATCACGCTGAATTAATCGTCCTGAAGGCGTGTAATACTTTGCCGAAGTCAACGTAAGACCGGCGCCATACTCAAGTGGGATGATGCTCTGCACGAGCCCCTTGCCAAAACTGGTTTGACCGACAATCAATGCCCGATCATGATCTTGCATAGCTCCTGCGACGATCTCCGAGGCCGATGCTGTGTTTTCGTTGATCAAAATGACCAGTGGAGTCAGGTCGGGAGAACTGTTTCGCGATTCATAGGTATTGTCTCGGAATCCGTTGCGTCCCTTTTGGGTGAGTATCAACTGACCATTCTTCAGAAAAACTTCGGCAACATGGATTGCCTGGTCCAGAAAACCGCCTGGGTTATTTCTCAAGTCCAACACAAGCGAATTCATGCCCTTCGCGTGCAAGCGCTCGAGCGCATCCTGCAATTCGTCAGTAGTTGTGTAATTAAATCCGCGTGTCATGTCGATATAGCCGACACCGGGCTTCAACATGTAAGCGTCAGGAATTGAAGGCTGAGGGACTGCATCGCGGGTAATATCAATCTTCTGAGTGCGTTTGTCTGCGGCACGCTCGAGCGTGAGCTTGACAGTCGATCCTCGTGGCCCCCTGATCTTGTCGCGCACCTCGAGCGAGGTCTTGCCGGACATCTTCACGCCGTCGACTTCCAGGATACGATCGCCAAAGCGAAGGCCGGCACGACCAGCGGGAGAGTTGGCAAAGGTCGCCGTGATAAAAGTCTCCATCTGGTCGCCGTAGTTGTAGTTCTGGATTGAGGCGCCGATGCCGAAATATTCCGAACGCTGATCGGTTTTTAGTTCGTCAAACTCTTCACGGTCGTAGTAGTTGGAATGAGGATCGAGGGAACGCAACATTCCAATGATCGTAGACTTGAAGACGTTGTTGTAGTCAAGCTTCTTTCCATCGATATATTGCTCTTGAATTAACCTCAATGCGTCATCGAAGTCGCGTTCGACCACGGCGGTTGCGTTGCCTGCATTGGCGCGCGCAGATTTTCGTCCGGGATACCCGGGAGCAGGAGAAGTTGTGCTAGACGACGTACTCCTTGAGGGTGTCTGGACCCGTTGCTGGGCAAATATGAAACCGGGAACGATTAGAGTCAGAACTAGTAACGTGAGAACAACGTTGGACAGAATTTTTTTCACTACAAAAATCCTCGAAATTTCTTTACCAGAATTCACCAACCCGAAGCCGGCCTGGCGACAGCTAGAGCGGCATTTGCAATATAACGGATGCCGCTAATGCGGGCAAGGTTGCGCCGGAAGATGACTGCGCTTCCTTTTCCCGGAACACGTGAGTCTTGCGTCATCTAGAAATAGGACTAAATGCGGCGTGACTGGTCAATCCTGCATGCAGAGAATCCTCACTTCTACATTGCTCGAAGCCTTCATCGCTCACAATCGCGGGGCTTGATTCTGATCGAGCCAAGGGCCGGTTCTTTGCGCAGCTCTTTTGTCTTGAAAGTAGCGCGCGTGCATGTAGTCCAACCCAGTCTCGTTGTCTCGTTCCTGTTGAGTGAACTTCTGACGCACCCATCCACTGCGCTATACCCCATTGCTGAGTTCCTGGCGCCGCCGTAGACCTCTTCACCAAACGGCAAATAATCATGCCGCTTCACAACTGCCCGTCTGGTCAAACACCATTCGCGGCGTGCCCAGTTGGTCCGTCACCAGCCAGTTGACGTTTCCAAGTGACGAGTTGGTGATGACCACATTGCCGAGGTATGAGTTGACCGTGTTAAGCGAAGTATCCACCTGCAAGGGATACTGCGGCGTCACCGTGCTCGTATAAACCAGTGAACCATTGCGGTAGTACTTCACCACGCCGCCTTCGACTGCCACTTTCAAACGGTCGGAAGCAGCATAAACACCGTTGTAGCCGCGATCAGTTCCTGACTCGTAGATATACAGGTCACCCGAACCACCCATGAAGAAGGCGTACTCAATGTCAGCGAAGTACGCGCTGCTGTCAGTATGTCCCAGACCGCACATGCGATAAGTGCCAGTATCACCGGGCGTGAACTCCATATAACCATCGCCCGCGGCAATGGTCTGCGACGAAACCGCGCCCGCGTCATTCCAATCCCTCATATTTATTTTGATCGTTTCTGGGTGCGCCAAGAGCGATGAGTTCTCTTAGGCTACGATTTTGATTTGCCCGCAGTATTAGGCCCACAAGAAACTCAAGTCAACGAAATTTTGGTTAATAGCAAGTTTGAAATTCTTGTCCGCGTCATACGTTCCAATGCGACGGCCAAGCGGACAACCCTAGCCGCGGAATGTCGGGCAGAGCCTTATTGCCGTCCCGTAACCGAGGCGCTCCTTGACGGTTGTTTCAACCCATCCGTAGAATGAACTTAGCTTCGGGGAATATCGTAAGACGCACAGACTGATTTGTTAATTCCAAAGGAGTCTTCACATATGAGTAGTCCATACCACAAGGAAGAACCGCCGACCCCCGAAAGAGTGGATGATCTGATGCTGCGAGATGACGACACGGAGTCAACCGGGGATGAACGTAGTCGTACAGCATCATCAGTCCGTGACATTGCCTCGCGAATACCAGAGTCGTTGAGTGCGATTGGACGAGACATCAGCCGGACCATCGAGAAAGCTATCTCTGCCAAGGACGATTATGTGGTGGCAGTGAAGATTTCTCCGGAAGCGCAAGACAAGCTGGAGCAACTGGTCCAAGCTGGCGTTTTTCGCAGTCGCGCGGAAGCGGCGGGTTTCCTGATCGACGAAGGCATCAAAACTCAATCAGCCCTTTTTGAACGCGTAAGGCAAAAGCTCGCAGAGATTGAACGCCTTCGAGCCGAACTGCGCGGATTGATCGCACAAAAAACGCCCTGAAACGCCGGCGCAAGTTGTCTTGCCTCCAGGTTTCGTCCCCTCAAAGCAGATCGTCATTCCCTCACCGGAGGAAGAGCACGCCTTTGGTGAACTGAAGAGAACAGCTAGTGACAGAGACATTTCAACTACCACCTACACCGATCGAAGAATTCACGCTGGCAAATGGTTTGCGGGTTGTCCTGAGCCCTGACCGTACTATTCCCGTGGTTTCCGTTGCTGTCTATTACGACGTTGGCTCGCGCAACGAAAAAGAAGGCCGCACGGGCTTTGCCCATTTGTTTGAACACATGATGTTTCAGGGATCCGAAAACGTTCCTAAAGCGGCCCACTTCCAGTACATCTTCCATGCCGGTGGAACGATGAACGGGACAACCTCAACCGAACGCACCAACTACTTCGAGACTCTGCCCGCAAACCATCTACCACTGGCTTTCTGGCTTGAAAGCGATCGCATGCGATCCCTCAAAGTGACCCAGGAAAATCTCGACAATCAGCGGAATGCTGTTCAGGAAGAAAAGCGTCTGCGCTACGACAATCAACCCTACGTGAATGCTTTTCTCCGTATGAATGAGCTGATCTTTACGAATCAGGCCAATGCTCATTCGACGATAGGCTCGATGGAAGATCTGGATGCCGCAACCATCGATGACGTGCGTGAGTTCTTTCGTATTTACTATGCCCCTAACAACGCCGTTCTCACAGTAGTCGGCGACTTTGATAATGCTGAGGCGCGCGATCTGGTTAACAAGTATTTCAGTGATATTCCGGCACAGTCTGATCCGCCGCCTGTGGATGTTTCGGAGTCAGGGGCTGTGGCGATAAGGGAAGAGACATTTAACGATCCGTTAGCCCCGGCGCCCGCTTTTGTGCTCGGGTGGAAGATTCCCGAGCGGCGCACGCGCGACTTCTACGCCCTGTCCCTGGCGGGCAGTCTACTTTTTGATGGCGATAGTTCACGGCTTTATCAGAAACTAGTCAAGGGAGACGAATCGGTGGTCTCAATTGAAGGCGGAGTCGATGAACGCCGCGGTCCTTCGGCGCTCTATATCTTCGCGCTACCGAAGCCGGGTCAAGACGTGAAGACGATCCGACAACAGATTTTTGAGGAGGTAAAGAGAATCGCCAGCGATGGTCCTTCGATCGAGGAAATGGAGAAGTTGCGAAATTCTCTTTGCAACGATACCGTCCGGGGCCGCCAATCAACTATGTATCGGGCGCAACGCCTGGCTGAGTTTGCGCTTTATGATTCTGACCCGCGACTTTTCGATTCGGAATTGGACCACTATCTGAGTGTTACCGGTGAAGAGATCAAAAACACTGTGGCCCGATTTCTTGATGTGGAAAATCGCGTGGTCCTGGATATCGTTCCGGGGCCCCAGGCAGGAGAAACTGCCGAATCAGTTGCGGCTGCAACCCCCCAACCTGCCGGCGATCCAAAACAGC
>Ga0137389_10001238_pt1 | contig 14830 bp, 13 predicted proteins | sample 15con2h14BmetaG_FD_104645 | JGI IMG/M metagenome (GOLD analysis project Ga0137389, IMG submission 104645) | Vadose zone soil microbial communities from Angelo Coast Range Reserve, California, USA - 15con2h1.4B metaG | ecosystem: Environmental > Terrestrial > Soil > Vadose zone > Saprolite...
CAATCCAAAATCATTCGAATTGCGCACCAGAAAGCCGCCAGTTTCTCTTGCTAACAAGTCAGCCCCCTCACGTCTTTGCCAGAGCAGTAGTGAACGCGATCGCTGGAGGCTATTCATCTGGTTCATGACATCTCGACTCGAGCCGGTGAAGGCATCGGCAGCGGTTGGTCCAGTGTATTGCAGGCCTTGCGTATCGACTCCATAAATAACTATCGAGCCGCGGATCGCGATTTCAGCAAGCTTCTGAAGCACGAAATAGAAGTTGCGAGAGTTTCCACCAAGTGTATCGGAGTCGTCGTCGCTACCGGGCAATGTCACTTCCTGCTCCTCACGGGGAATACTGTCCGAAAAGATAATCATCGATTTGCGTCCAGGTAATTCACGCATCGATTGCAGAATGAAACGCAAGGAGTGCATGGTAGACGTGAGCGACCACCCTCCGCATGAAGAGTTAGTAGTATCCTGTCCAAAGGCGCCCTGTGTTGCTTGTGCGGAAGGGCCACTCTGCGTTGGTCGAAATGGTTGAAAAACCGTAGGACCAACGCGGCTGCAAATATTCCAACGCGCTTTCTCAATGGCGCCATAAAGCAGGCGCTTGTCATTAGTGAACTGCTGCAGCGCTCCCACGTCGCCGCCCGTGCGAATGATCGCGACCAGATCACTTGGTTGCAATTGCACATCAACGAACTTGCGTAACTGTTTTCTCACTTGTGACATGCTTTCAGCCGAGAGACCCAGGTCATCAATTACCAGCGCGATGGTGCGATGGGGATCGTTGGGCCGGATAGGCGCGGCCGGCAGTGACGGAATGTTCTTCTCTTTAGCATCCTTCACGGGCGCTGCCGCATTTGTGGTGGGGGAGTGGTTTGTAAGATTTGAGATGTAAGCGAAACTAGTAATCGTCTGGCGGCGTCCATCCTCAAAAAGCTCAAAGTCGTCTGCTTTAAGGTCCGTGACCAGCTTTCCGTCTTTCGTTACGACTGCGTCGACTTGAACAAGGTTGGTCGTGATCCTTACCGTCTCATCTTTATCATCCGGGGTCGGACCTGGCTGGGGTGCTGGAGATGTTGATGTTTGAGTTTGCTGTGCTGGAAATTGCTGCGGCGTTTGAGCGACCAAAGGTAAGAAGATGGAGAACAGCCACAGTAGGACAAGGGACGCTTTAGACATTGGTGAACCTCTTAACTTCTGTAAGGGGAGGGGGGCAATCATTGGTCATATGATCTATTAGTCTATGACCAATGATTTGCTTTTTTCACATTGCCTCAGTTTACAGGCTTCCAAGGATCGTCTTCCATCTTGTCCAAGCTTCCTCACGAGCCTTTTTGTTTGCCTTGTAGGCTGTTAAGGACTTCTGATAGGCGTCCGCAGCTTTCTCATCTGCTTCCTTGTCGCCTTTTGCCTGAGGCGCGCTGGGTTCGGGTGCATCGCCGGCCCTCATGAAGCCGTGGCCCGCACCTTCGTAGGTAACGGGTTCATACTTCTTGTTGAGCTCCTTCATCGCCTCAGTGGTGGCAGGCAAAGTTGCATCAATGCGTGCGTCATTTCCCGCGTAGAAGCCATAGACTGAAGCCTGGATACGCCCGAGTGCCGCCTTGTCGATGGTTTGATCTTCCTTAACCGGAGCTGCGCCATAGAAAACAAACGCCGCTTTCAGAGTCGGGCGGTTTGTAGCAAAGCGAAAGGTTTGTGATCCGCCCCAACAGAACCCGGCAACTACGACCTTGCCGTTTGAGGCCGGCAGCTTTGATACGTAATCGGCCACAGCATTAAGGTCAGCTGTGATTTGATCCGCGGGCAAATCGCCGATGGCCTTGCCCACCGCGTTGCTACCGGTAGCCGCCAATTCGGCCGTGCCGCCGCCGTTAGGGCCTTTGCCGGAAAGTAAATCCGGAGCTATCGCGACATAGCCTGCTTCAGCCAGCTGATCTGTCAGACTTTGTACCCAGTCGGTCATGCCGAAAATCTCGTGAATCACAATAACGGCCGTGGCTTTCTTCTTCACTTCCGGATAGACGACGAAACTACTAACCTCGCGATTGCCGTTCTTCACCTTTACCCATTCCTGGTGTCGTGGCGATTTTGCGAGACGCTGTTTGGCCCAGTCCTGAGTCTCAATTGTTTCAGAATCAGCAGACGTAAAGTGGTGATGGCCACTCATCTCCTGGGCGTGCGCCGAGATTGAGCATAGGAAGAAAGCGGCGGCCAGACTGATCGGTGTTTTCATAAATTTAGGCCTCCCAAGATGGACTTTGGTTGATATTCGCAGACTGCTGAAAGTTTTGGTTATCCTACCGAAGCTGCGGCAATTCAAGCAACTGACGCGAGGTATCAGTTTCTACAAGCAAAATAAGAAGCCTCCCAGACTGAACATTTCCGTAGATTCGGCAATTCTTGTCAACAATATGGCCCACGCTCGTGTATTATTCCCACGCTTTGCCATCTTTTCGATTGGTTCAGTCAAAGAATCCTTCTGAACCGAGGAGGAACAAATGTCAAAACCTCTAGTCCTTATGCTCGGCGTCTTGTGTCTTCTTATAATGGGTTGTTCCAAGTCTGAGATGACGACGAACAACTCAACAGCGCCCGCAACCAATAAGAACGCATCTGCGACGGCCGCGCCGACAACCTCAGCTTCTGCGAGCAGTGGTCAGAAAGTGGGCGTTGCTGAATGTGACGCGTTCATTGCCGCCTACGAGGCTTGCGTCAACGACAAAGTGCCAGCGGCGGCCAGGGCGCAATTCAACACAACCTTGGCCCAGTGGCGAAAGAGTTGGCACGATCTGGCTGCCAACCCGCAGACCAAGCCGACCCTGGTGCAAGCCTGCAAGTCGACTCTCGAGCAGTCCCGTCAATCGATGAAAGCTTACGGTTGTAAGTTCTGATGTAGTGAGCAGTCTATTTACTACTGGTTCTTAACTACTCCGCCGTGCTCCAGGGCTGTATATGTTTCCGGCGAAAACAACCCGAGCCAGGCATCAGACCGCGGAGTAAGAAACAGTGCGGCATAAACTCTTTCGTTCAGTTTATCAACGTCGTTGCGGCTCGGATCCGTGAGCAGCCAGCCGTAGAGCTTTGTGCGCAGCATATACTCGTTACGAACGGTATCCAGGGCGATCGAACGTTGAAAATTTTGCAGGAGATTGTCTAAACGGATGGCAGGATTAAGACTGTCAACAGCATCATTGAGTACGTCTTGCGTCTGACGCTTGATCAAGCCGATGCTGCGCTCATCGAGTTTGGCATCCTTGAGATGGAGTGCAGCTATCTTTGTCCACGCAGGTTCATCGGTTATCTTTCCCAGCAGCTCAGGGCCTTGCATGATCGAGCGAAGAATGCTCACTTCGGTAATCATCTTGGTGACTGCCAGAGGGGCGATCGCTATCGCCTTGCCGTCCTGGTCCTGCTCGACCATGAACCCTTGTGGCGGCTTTCCGCCAATCTCAGCAATATCGCTATACCAGTCAAAAGAGATCTTTCTAATCTGAGCACGGTGATAATTGGCCAGCAGACTCTGTCGCCGTGTGTTGTCTTTTCCCTGTAGATCCCTGAAGACCTGACCCGCCTCAGCCAAGCCGCGCAAGAATGCTTGTGGTGCATATAGGCCAGGCAATGCGTCAATCGGCCGGCCTTGAGAGTCCAGAATGTAATGGATGCTGTTGCCGGTTACGGTGCGCTCGAGTTTGCGACCATCGCCAAAGTCAATGGTGACACGTGGCGCGGGCCGCACTGATTGCCAATGGAGAATGAATTGCTCGCGCAGAGTCTTTGCAACATCTGCGTTCGAATAAAGCACGGTGCGAAAGAACCGGCTGTTGGCGCAACTGAATTCTTCGTTTAGTTTGCCGAGCAGTCGCAGCGATAGAATGGGTTTGCCAGAGACTAGCGAGGCTTTTCGCGCTTCGCGAATATCCGTGTACCAGTAAAGACCTGAGATATAGCTATCTTTCTGCTGGCTCACCGCGTCGAGAGCTGCGGCGATACGTTGCCATTCTACAGAGATGGATGCAGAAGGATCCGCGATGTGCCGTTCAATCTCATCAGCATAGCGTTCCCGTAGAGCCTCCAGTCCCGCGGGGCCCTGGGACCGAAGTTCAGCGATTGCCAGAGTCGATTCGGGCGCATTCTTCGAAACTGCTTTGCGCACCAAGGCCTCGTTAGACTCATTTGCAAAAGAGGTGTTGGCGAAAACGAGGTTGAGAAACAGGGCAACAAGCAAGGTGAGCTTTATTCTCATCGGGACCTCCACTAGTTGGTAATGAGCTAGACCAGCGGGGAAAGTTGCTGTTTGGAGGCATCCGGAGGGAGAGAGGTTGTCCTCGATGTAACTAAAGTTGGTTCTTCGTTTCCCGGGATCCTGCTAGATCCCGAAAGCCCTGCTATGTTTTTATTTTCTGGCTGAAGTCAATCCAGTTGCGCCTGGATCTTCTTCGGCAACTTTGCCCGCACCAGTTGGTAAGCAGTTTTGACCAGATCTTTCAGTTCGCGATCGGCAAGTGCCTCGAATCGCTCCAGCGCAATCCAGTGGTATCGTGCAACGTAAGGAGCGGGAATGATTCCATTTTGTTCGATCAGCTCCGCAAATCTCTCGGGTGTGCACTTGAGCGACATGCAGTGATCCGAAGAAGCCTCGAGCGCGAGCACGACAAACATTTTCCCCCCAATGCAGAAGAGCAGATCATTTCCCCATTGCACTTTTTCAGTGACGTGTGGCAACGAGAGGCAGAATTTGCGAACTTGTTCGATATCCATAAATAGCGAACGACTGACCACTGACAAAGCCTCGACTTAGCTGAACTCGAGTTTTCCCGATGCTTCGTTCCAACGCCAAACATTGCCGTCGCCGGTAAGGTGCACACCTCCGAGCCAGAGGTCAATGGAGTTCAAGGTAACGAAATCGGCTTCGCACTCAAGCACCGCTCGACCGGCCTCGGTTAGTTTGAACTCGGTTTGGTAGCCCCCATTGGGTGTGAGCTGTTCTTCCGCTTTAGCGTTGACAACGGTTAGCAGAGGGTGGTGCGCCCTGCTCAGCATTCGCAGAGAAAGCCATAGCTGAGCGTCGCCGAAACCGTAGACAGGTTCGGCGTTGCTGAATCTGGGAAACAGATCGATGAACTTTTCAAACCCGTTATTGATAAGTTCGAGAGATCGATTTTCAACCTGGCCCAAGCCATTCTTCGTGGCGGGAAAACGCTTGAGGTGGGCCTGCAACGCTCGCGGGAGAAAGGGCAACGACGATGTGTCGGTCTTGAGAAGAGTTTCTATCGCTGTCGGATCGGGAGAACGGTACGCAGCCCACGCAGCCTTCGCAAGATTCAGCTGGTCCAGTGTTACCTGTTGGCGCTGCGGAAACAAGGAAGCCAATTGTTCGGCGGTGAGCTCGCCTAGTCCGCGGAAGTTTTCGCGGCCTGGAAATTCTCCGATATTGATTAGACTGAGTTTTGTCTGCCCGAGACGCTCAGGCGCAAACCAGTCGAGAAGGTAGAGCAAATTGATCTGGCAAAACAGATCGTGCTCAAACCACAACACAACTTCTTCATGCTGGGAAGAGGAGCGGAGTATTTCCTCCTGGCTTAATAATCCTTGTTCACACGCCTCGATCCCAACGCCATAGCTTTCGGCTAAATGCGCTGTTCTGATGTGTCGCCATTCTTGTTCGTCTGTCCCGGTTGGTGTTGGCCCATGATCCAAAGCCTCGCGAAAGGAAAAGGACACACCGGGGACGGACGACTGCTTCAGGGTGCGTTCAGTTGATTCACCGTTCAGGATGTGCAACATGAATATAAGGTGGTCAGTAGTTTAGTTGGTCAGTTGAGTATGTTGTACTTTGTGCTTGGTACTTTGTTCTTGGTGGGAGTTATTTTCAATTCACCGAGACTCCGCGGCCACAAAAACAAAGTACCAAGCACAAAGTACAAAGTTCAAATAGCGGACAACTAACTACTGACAACTGACTACGGACTCTTCATCAGTTCCAATACCGCCGAAGTCATTGCCTTGACTCCTGTGCGCAGCGTGGGCTCCGGTAAGGGCGCGAAGAGTGACGAATGAAGCGAGGGCAGTGGAGTGCCGGTTTCTCTACTTTGCTTTACCTTCACCGGATCAACTGCGCCCAACCAGAAGATGGTCGCCGGAATCTTCTGATCCAAACTCAGGTAGCCAAAATCTTCGCTGGCCATCGCAGACGGCACGCGTACGACGTTATCGTCACCCAACGCGCTACGGAACACTGTAGCCAGTCGTTCAGTCAACTGCGGTTCGTTGTAGGTTGCTGCTGTAACTTCGGTGTCGCTGATTTTGACGATCGGTGCCCGATCGTCTGGGATCCCCGCCGCCAGCGCGATGCCTTTCGTTATACGTTCGATTGCAGCCAACATCCTTTGCCTGACCTATTATTTGTAAGCACGAACCGTAAGTTGCAGGTTAACTTCATCGGGAATGATGTTGTAACGAGTGCCACCATGAATTGATCCAACGGTGACAACCGCAGGATCCAGGGGCGAGTTTTCTCGGCTGACGATTGTTTGTAAAGCCATTATGACCTGGGCGGCAACTACGACAGGGTCCTTCGTGGCATCGGGTTTGGAGCCGTGGCCACCGAGTCCGCGTATCTTTATATCAACTGAAGTGGAGCTGGCCAGCGCATAACCAGGAGTATAGCCAACCTTTCCTGCTTCGAGATCGGCGCTATCGTGAAGGGCTATGGTGTAATCGGGTTTGGGAAATTTTGTGTAAAGGCCATCACGCAGCATTGCGCGCGCGCCGTCAATGGTTTCTTCGGCAGGTTGACCGATTAGGACCAGCGTCCCATGCCAGCGGTCTTTCATCTCGGAGAGCATCTTCGCTGTGCCCAACATGGTCGTGATGTGAATGTCGTGTCCGCACGCATGCATCACGCTCACTTCCTGGCCCACATCGTTTTTCGTCTTTACTTTGCTGGCGTACGGCAGGTTGGTTTTTTCATCGACGGGCAGGGCGTCAAGCTCGGTGCGAACCAGAACGGTCGGCCCGGCGCCATTTTTCATTATTGCAACCACGCCATAGCCGGTCCAATCCGGATGCTCATACCTGCCGAGATGCTCCGTGACCGTATACCCAAGTGTTCTTAGTTGTGTGGCGAAGAAAGAAGACGTCTTATCCTCGTGGTGGGAAAGCTCCGGGGCGCCATGCAACATTTTGTAAGTTGTCAGGAGGGAAGCAATGTCGCGGTCGATCATCGCATCAATTGATTGCTGTGCTTGCGCGACTAAGCCACGCTGGCGAGAAATAAGGCCCCGGCAATGATCTTGTTTCGCATTTTTTGTCTCCAGGGAAATCGGCAGAGTCTGCTCAGGAATTCAGTCTTGTGAATCTCAGCTCAACTAAGTTTTGATTGCTCATCATAGACCGGACGTAGGCTACAAAGGAAGAAACTGTCGGGGCGTCTCTCCGTGGTCGCCCCTTTCAACGCGACTCGGGGCGCCCACGGAGGGACGCCCCTACATAAATTAGGATACGACCGAATGGTGGGTAGCGTGCGTGGCTAGGCTTTCAGGGAGATCCAAACTTCTGCGTAGTAACGACCCGGCGTAGTTCCCATTGCTCCCTTGAATGCGGATATAAAAGCGCTGGTGCTGTCGTACCCGACCTCGAGCGCGACTGAAGTTACTGGTTCGCCAGAAGCCAGCAGGCTTAAGGCGTGAAGTAGGCGCAATTGTTGCCGCCACTTTCCGAAGGTCATATCCGTCTCCGAGAGAAACAGTCTCTCGATGGTTCGCTTGGCTGCCCCTTCTGTCTTTGAAATCTGCTCGAGTGATCGCGCATCGCCAGGCATACTTCGAAGCTGTTCTGCAATCCGGAGCGCGCGCTTGTCGGAGGGCATAGGAAGTTTCAGCGGCATTGTTGGGATTGTCTGGAGTTCATCCAGAATTACTCCAGCCAATCGAGCCTGCGAAGGGTTGGTGCGATCCAGCATGCCGATGTTGATGGTATGCAGTATCAACTCACGTAGCAGTGGCGACACGTTGACTACGCAACAGTCCTTCGGCAACGCATCGCTGCAGGTTACTCGCAGATAAAGCGTGCGCATTGCAACCGAGCCAGTCATTCGAATTTCATGAGTCTCATAAGCTGGTACCCAAACTGCTCGTCGGGAAGGAACAACCCACAGACCGATTGCAGTTTTGACAGTCATCACCCCGCGAGAGGCATAGATGAGTTGATGCCAATCATGCGAATGAGCCGCGAGGAAGTAACCCGGAGGGAAATCGAGCGCGTGGCTTCGGATATCAATATTATCTTCAGACGAGGAGTCTTCCGGGACGGGGCGTCGCTTTCTCGACATGATTTGGCATTATAGCGCAAGACGCACATAGCAAACGGTCATAAGATCGAGCCCGTTAAAGCGGGCTGATCGCCGCTTAAACCCAGACGCTAGGAGGACGGAATCAAATGCCGAATAACGTGAAACACTTCTCCATTAATGCCGATGATGTACCCCGCGCGCGCCGCTTTTACGAGAAAGCCTTTGGCTGGAAATTCGAACCCTGGGGACCGCCAAATTTCTATCTGATCAAAACTGGGACGGACGAAGATCCTGGCCTTCACGGGGCTTTGCAAGGTCGTCGCGAGATTGTTGCTGGGAAACCGATGTTTGGGTTTGAGTGCACACTTGGGGTCTCTTCAATCGATGAGACCCTTGCGGCTGTTGAGGCAAACGGCGGCAAGATCGTGATGCCGAAGTTTCACATTCCTACCGTGGGTACACTAATCTTTTTCGAAGACACAGAAGGAAATGTGGTCGGTGCGATGCAGTACGAAGAGGACTACCAAGCTTAGGCGCGGGTTGGGCCAACGCAGATCCGAGAGTGGGAGAGACTGTGCGACACTTGAGATGCGATGCCGTCTGCACCTGCAAGTGGCCACTTAGTACAGAACCAGGAGCGGTAGCGACTGCACTCAACTTACAGGACGATCCAGGTAGAAGTTTCGTTCTACTGAAAAACGACTAACCGAAGAGATCCGCGCATTAGTGGGTTGTGTAGTAATCGCTTTCGTAGTTGAGTGCGGTCGCTACCGCTCCCGGTTCTGTAAGCTGCGTAGAATTGTTAGCGATCTCGTTAAGTCAATCTCAAGATTAATGAACTAGAATGTTGTAAGTAATTTTGCCATATACTTTCACAGGCTTACCTTGTTCTAGCGTCGGGGAAAAGCGTGCCTTTCGAGCCGCCTTCACTACACTTGGCTGCAACAATGGGGAACCACCGACGGCTTGGGCCGCTATCACTCTGCCTTCCTCGTCAATTATTACCTTAACAAAAATAGTACCAGAGGTACGGACACTGAGCTCCGCCCTAGGGTATTCAGGAAAAGGTAGACTAAGCGCTTTACCATTAAGCGTGCTGCCAGGAGCTGTGACGCTGTCAGCAGTCAACGCTCTTTCAGCAAGCTCAGGGTTTTCTCTCAAATATTTATCAACCTCACCTTCTACTGATCTATTAATGGGCAATAGTTTGAACGATTCAAGATACTTGGTTGAAATAGTCTTAGCAGAAACTTCTCCATCAGGAGTAACGCGCTTCCGTGGCACAACTGTTATCCGGTAAAGTCTCTGCCCTGCGACAACAAGTAGCGCTCTCGCAATACCACCCTTGGGCATAGATATTTCTAGTAAGCGGCCCGCATTATTATCGAGCGAGATCGGGCTATCATTGAGAAGGTTTCCCTTTAATTCAGCCAGGACGAAATTACCAATGCCAACCAGCAAATCTCTGTTGATCTTCGGATCATCTACCGCACGCGGTACATCAAAGTACATAACAGCGTAAGTGGCCTCATCCTGAACAGTATAAGTGTAGGTCTTCACCACTAACTTTCCCACATTCACAGTCCCGTTAGATTCCTTTGGAGGTTTGGGAAAGAGGACCTTAAAACCGCCATCTGTTGATGAGAACTCTTTCCATTCATCGAGACTAGGTCTATCCGTAATACTAGCTGAAGGTGACATCAGCGCAGATTTAGTTTGTTTTGCAAAGCTGACAATGGAGTAAGGAATAAAGATACCAAGGAATAAGACAACCCGTGCGTGCGCGTTCATAATTGTTACCTCTCGCTTTTTGTGTCAGGGGGCATGGAGGCCCAACAAACAATCTCAACATTGACCAATCTGTTACGGTAGGCTCGCACTAGCACGACATGTGTTTGAGCGCTCTGAGGCTGTGAATAACCATTATGGCGTCGATAAGATCAGGACGGAAAGCAGCATAATCGTCGCGTAGCTCGGGTTCGACTGTCGACCGAAGGTAAATATAACAAGCGAACTAATGAGCGCCACAATTCCTGCGATCATCATGTCTTGCCGGTCACACGATTGACTGGGTGCCAAACCCTAACTACGGCTTGGGCGGCAGTGGTTTACTCAAAGCAGCTGCGATGAAATCGTTAAGTCCCGCGTCCGAGTCCTGATGACGAAACTTGTAAAAACTCGTCAGTGTCACCAACCACTGTGCCTTGTTCTGCGCATACTTTGCGTCGGTACCGGCAGCAGCAATCGCGCGAGCGTACGCATCGATCATTCGGTCGATAACAACGTTCGACTTTTCAAGTGCGACTTTGCTTTCGGGCGTCTCGGATTTGTTGGCATACGTAGTTTGATATGCAGTTGAAAGCGTTTTGTAAGGACCAGACTGATATGCGAGCGCTAGATAGTAATAAGTCGGAGGAGCCTTTTTAAGATCACTTTCGAATTGAGTCGCCTTGATTAAAGGTTCGATCGACTGGTCTGGCGCGCTCTTCAGGTTGAGAACGCCAACCGCGTAGTAAAGAGAAGCGAGCGTATCGTCTTTTCCTTTGAATGGCGCCCAATCCGCCGGTGCCTTTCCCGACTCGAGAGCGAGAATTGCCTTTCGTGCGTACGCAAGGGCATCTGCGTTGAAGGCCTCGTTTTTCGCGGTATACGCAAGATAACCAGCATAGCCAAGGTCAATCAGCGTTCGCAGGTTTTCAGGTTCGTCGGTCAAAATCACTTTGCCTATTCGATAAGCCTCGGCGAAATTTTTGTCATTGATAAGTACTGGCAGCTTTTCTTTGCGATCATCACGCTCAAAAAAGAGAACCCATTTCTGCAGGTAGTCAGTAATTTGGTCTTTATCTTTCGAATACTTTTGCAAATAATCCCTGGCAGCTTGATACGCGACCCTCGGGTTCGGAATACGATTGTCCACGAATCGCTTGTACATATCGATCTTTACTTGATCGTCGGTTTCCTGAGCAAAAGCCACTAAACCGAAACCCGACTGTCGTAGGCTAAACGACGCCAATGAGAGCGCCAGTACAAACCCAGTCACTGCAAACTTCCTAATCAACGACTTCATAGTTACCTTTTCCTCCACTCCCTTGCTTAGACGCCTTATTGCCCGCTAAAGGTTTTATCAGCGTGAGGTTATAATTAGTTTCGTTACCAACGCAACCATCGCCGCAGATAACTGGGAAATTTTCCAACCAGGGGGGCCTAATGACAGCAGATCCAATTGAAAAACGACCAGACCATATCAAATTCTCGGGCCGCATTCTATTTTTGACCGAAGATACCTCGCTGATTCGCCGGCAACTGGAGGCTGACGCCGAAGGGTTGGATGGTGACACGGGCGGACACGGAGAAGATGCGACAGAGTTAGAGGCTGAACTCCTCCGCAGGCTGCTCGCTGGCGATCTGCCACTGATGAAAAACATCTCCACTGACGAGATAACCCCGGGCTGGGTTTGTTTTTACTACGATGAAACACTCGGTCACTACGTCTACGCCGGCATGCGTGAAGGCGCAGTGAAGAAGGATGAAGTGAAAAATGGTGGTTTCGGTGTGGTTGTTTCCGGGCTCTCCAAAGGCTGTGGCTCGTCGCGAGAAACTGCGCCCTACGCGGAAAAATGGGCAGGCATTCAACTGGTCATAGCAGAGAGTATTGAAAAGATTTACGGTCAAAACTCGCAGAATATTGGCCTGCTAACCTCGACGGATCTTGGCCTGATTGAACGCATCCGCCGGGGTGAAGAAATCTCACTTGCAGAATTTACCAAGGGGCTCGATCCGATCTCCCAGGACATCGTTTCCTACGGCGGACTTTTCAACTACAACAAGGCACGATTGGCTGGCGCTGTTTTGCCGCCGCTGCTGGAAACTGAAGTGCGGCCAATGACGATCGTCGAGAAGATAATCGCTCGTCATGCATTTGTGAGCGCCGGAAAGATCGGAGTTCGGGCGGTCAAGCCTGGTGATGCGTTGTTTGCGGTTGCCGCTGTGAGCTTCTCGCACGAGTATGTAACGCCGATGGCCGAAGCACTTCTCAAGCAGTCACTCGGTTCGCGAGCGCGAGTTACAGAACCGGAATCTGTTTTCGCTTTTCGCGATCATCTGACGTTTCTCGGCCGCGTGATGTCACCCAAACATCGCGAGATGGGTTTACTCGAGAAGGCGGAAGGATTGGCGACGACGCAGGAGAACTTCGCAGCTCTTCAGGGCATTAAGCTCTATGGAGAGAATCCTGGGGGTGGGTCGGAGGCGATCTGTCACAACGCTGTAGTGGAAGATCTTGCGCTCCCCGGACAAATAGTAATCGGCACTGACTCGCACACGTGCATGGCCGGCGTCCTCGGATGTTTTGCGTTCGGCGTGGGATCTACAGATATGGCTAATGCCTGGTATACCAAAGACATTCGCATCCGTGTCCCTGAAACTGTTCGTTACGTTTTGAAGGGAAAGAAACCCGCGCACGTTTCTGCGAAAGACGTAATGCTGGTGATCCTCGCGTCGGAATATATGAAGACGAGTAAAGGCATTGGCAAGGTCCTTGAATTTGCCGGCGACGATTTGAAGAATTGGCCCATAGACGAACGGGCTACGCTCACAAACATGGCGGTTGAGGCCGGAGGAACAACGGGAATTATCGAACCCGACGAAGGTACGCTCGAATACATTGTTCGCACTCGCGGGCTTGATGCTGAAGAAGTGCGCAAAGGTTTTACCTTCAGTGACCCAGATGCCGAGTATGCAGCGCAATTCGAAATCGATCTCAACGAGATTAGGCCGATGGTCGCAACTCCTGGCGATCCGCGTAACGGAATACCTATCGATGAACTTCCGGAAGAGGTGATCATCAATGCGGCTTACGGTGGCTCCTGCACAGGCGGGAAGATGGCGGACATGGACATGTATGCCGAGGTGCTCGAGAACGCACTGGCGCAAGGTAAACGTGTCGCGCCCGGCGTTCATCTTTACCTTCAATTTGGCTCGCAGAGGATCAAACAGTACGCTCGTCGTCAAGGCTATATAGAGATCGTTGAGAGGGCGGGTGCGGAGTTGATTGATCCGAGCGGTGGCGCGTGCATCAACGCCGGTCCTGGCGCTTCGCCGAGTGCTGAAACCGTGACGGTCAGCGCGCAAAACCGCAACTTTCCCGGCCGCAGTGGCCCAGGTAAACTCTACCTCGCCTCACCTTATGTTGTTGCGGCGTCGGCGATCGCAGGGAAGATCGTCGAACCCAACGAATTTTTGCGGAAGCGCGAGCCAGAGCTTGTGGAAGTCTAATCAGCAAAGTCCATCCACAGATTACGCAGATTACGCAGACGCGGAAACCAGTAAGCAGGAGCAGAAACCAACGGATCCTGCTCACGCTCCTGAGTCCTGCACGTGCCAACTGCTCCTGCCCGTTGTCTTCTATGTCTGTGCAATCTGCGAAATCTGCGGATTCAGTGGCGTCTCAAGGAGCGAGGAGTCGCCGGATCAGTTCGTGCATCCGCTGAAAATCGATGGGCTTGACCAAATAACCCTGGATGCCTACATCGTAAGCAGCGCGGCGGAAACCCTCGGTGCTGAAGGATGTAATGGCAATCACCGGCACGTCTCGCAGCGCTTCGTTCTCACGGATTTTCCGTGTCGCGGCGAGTCCATCTAATCGAGGCATACTGATGTCCATTAAAATAAGGTGAGGGCGTGTAAGTGAGGCTACGCTGATCGCTTCTTCGCCGTTAGAAGCGGTGACAACCTTGTAGCCCTCATTCTGAAGGTTCAGACTGATAACGACCACATTGTCAATATAGTCGTCAACTACGAGTATCAGAAACGATTTCGCGGAGGCCGCTGGGCCATACTTTCCTGCGACCTCTCTGTTCTCCTTCTTACGGATGTCTGTAAGCGTACTGGTCGCGAGAGGTTCTTTGCGTTCCATGACGGTGATTATAGGACACGTGCAGGTAGTTTTGGTATTTGCAGAACCGCCTCGCGGGTACCGGGTGGGTCCGTGCGCCTAGAGATCGCGCCATGCTTACTTACCCGCTACCAGCGGGTGGGTAGAAACTTGGCGATTGAGCGTGAATTATTCGATTGGTGTCGCCACCCAATACAGTACCGCGAGCGAAGCGACCGGATGCCGGCACTCAACCATCGTTTTAAGAGTTCTTGGGATTATCGAGTGCCGGCATCCGGTCGCTTCGCTCGCGGTACTGTATTGAGTTGCGATCATGTTGGTGTCCTTCCTCACTCGACTGACTTTTCACACAGCCTCGGTAGCGATCGGGTTCAATCTGGGCTGCCACTCAAGGATCTTTGCACCATGGTCGTCGACGCGTTGGCGACATAAGTTGAGCCCTGCGCACATGTCACCCGGTCGCTACCGCTCCTCGGTTCTGACGTGGAGTGATACATGCATTGCAATGTCTCAGGAGACGAGTCAAACAGTTCACAAACTAAGAGACGGCTCAACGTCAGAACCGTTGAGCGGTAGAAGCTGCGAAAATTAGATCGATCCCGGATATGACACAAGCTAAGAAAATTTGCAGGTTGGGAAGGGGGCAGTCGATA
>Ga0137389_10001243_pt1 | contig 14811 bp, 19 predicted proteins | sample 15con2h14BmetaG_FD_104645 | JGI IMG/M metagenome (GOLD analysis project Ga0137389, IMG submission 104645) | Vadose zone soil microbial communities from Angelo Coast Range Reserve, California, USA - 15con2h1.4B metaG | ecosystem: Environmental > Terrestrial > Soil > Vadose zone > Saprolite...
CGCCCCGCTTGCGGGGAGAAGGTGCCGCGAAGCGGCGGATGAGGGGCTGTGCATTTTGTGGAAGAACCCCTCACCCGGCCTTCGGCCACCCTCTCCCCGCTTCGCGGGGCGAGGGATCTCGCGCGAGAGTCCTTCGCCCCGCTTGCGGGGAGAAGGTGCCGCGAAGCGGCGGATGAGGGGCTGTGCGGTCCCGCTTCGCGGGGCGAGACTCCCTCTCCCCGCGAAGCGGCGGATGAGGGGCGCCGTTCATATCCCCGCTCGGACGCGGTTGAGCATGTTGGTGACCGCTTCTCCCTGCACCTTCTCGACGTCGTCCTGATACTTGAGAACGACGCCGAGAGTCTCTTCGACGACCGTTTCATCGAGCGCGTCGCGATCGAGCGCCACCAGCGCCGCGGTCCACTCGAGGGTCTCCGCGATGCCGGGAACCTTGTACAGCTCGGCCCGACGCAACTCCTGCACGAAGCCGGTGACCTGCCGCGCGAGCTGTTGAGGCGCGTCGGGAACTTTCGCCAGCACGATCTGCAATTCGCTCTCGAAGGACGGATAGTCGATCCAGTAGTAGAGGCATCGGCGCTTGAGCGCATCGTGCACTTCGCGGGTGCGGTTCGACGTCACGATCACCACCGGCGGCTGCGCGGCTTTGATGGTCCCGATCTCCGGAATGGTGATCTGGAAATCGGAGAGGATCTCGAGAAGAAAGGCTTCGAACTCTTCGTCGCTGCGGTCGATCTCGTCGATCAGCAGGACCGGCGGCTTCTTGCGCGAGTTCTCGATGGCCTGCAGCAGCGGACGGCGCAACAGAAATTCGGGACCGAACAGCTCCGATTCCGCCGGCGCCTCGCCCCGCGCTTCCAGCAAGCGGATGTGCATCATCTGCCGCGTGTAGTTCCATTCGTAGACGGCGTGATGCACATCGAGTCCCTCGTAGCATTGCAACCGGATCAATTCCGTCTCGAGAAGATCGGCGAGAACTTTGCCGACTTCCGTTTTGCCCACGCCCGCTTCCCCTTCCAGAAAAAGCGGGCGGCGCAGTTTGAGCGAAAGGAACATGGTGGTCGCCAGCCCGCGGCTCGCGAAGTAGCGCTTGCCGCGAAGCGCAGCCTGGAGTTCGTCGATGGAGGCGAACATACGAGCGAATTAGACCACTCAATGCCACTCGAGACCCCTCGCCCCGCGGAGCGGGGAGAGGGTGGTCCCGCGGAGCGGGACCGGGTGAGGGGCAACTACCTCTTGCGCCGTCGCGAAATCGCCAGCTCGAGGATGTCCTCAACTGTGCGTGGATCGCGAATGAGCAACTCGTTCTCGATTCGAACGATCTCGATTCCATGCCTTTCGATTTCGACCGTCCTCTCACTCTCGTGTTCCGACATCCACACGGCGTCATGCTGCCGCCCGTCTATCTCGATCGCCAACTTTAGTTCCGGACAATAGAAGTCCACGATGTATCGGCCGATTGGAACTTGGCGTCGAAACTTGACGCCGTGAAACTCACGATTACGTAGCCAGGTCCACAATCGACCTTCGCTGCGCGTCGGCCAATGCCGCATCGACTTTGCATTGCCGCGCAAATTCCTCGTCACTCGCATCCAGCCGAGGATATCGGTTCGGCGATTCGAGTCTACGATTTGAAGAACCGGCCCCTCACCCGGCCCCGCTCCGCGGGGCGAGGGGTCTCACGACGTTCAGTTGCTCGAGATCCTTCGCCCCGCGCCAGCGGGGAGAAGGTGCCCCTGAGCGTAGCGAAGGGGCGGATGAGGGGCTCCTCACAAAAATACACAGCCCCTCACCCGGCCTTCGGCCACCCTCTCCCCGCTTCGCGGGGCGAGGGGTCTCACGACGACGCCTTCGCCGCCGCCTGTGTCAAGGCGCGTTTGGCCATGACGGTCGCCAGATGCGTTCGAAACTCGCCGGAGGCGTACGAATCGCTCAGAGGGTTCTCGATCGCCTGCCCGACCGCCGCGGCGGCGCGCTCGATGTTGGAACTATTCGGCTCCTTGCCGGTGAGCGCTTTCTCTGCCGCGTCTGCGCGAACGGGAACCGCCGTCGCGCCGCCGACGGCAACGGCCACGCGGTCGCACTTGCCGTTCTTCACTGCCACCAGCGCGGCAACACCGACGACGGCGAAGCTCGAGGCAGGATGGCGATGCTTGAGGTAGACGGCGGATGATGCGGCCGGCACAAAGACCGAGGTCAGAATCTCGCCCGGCTTGAGCGCCGTTGTGAACAGATCGACGAAAAAGTCCTCGGCATCGATTTCACGCTTCTTCTTCGGACCGGTCACGCTGAACGTTGCGCCGAGGAGAAGCATCAGAGTGGGATAGTCCGCGGCCGGATCGGCGTGCGCAATCGAGCCTCCGATTGTTCCCCGATTTCTCACCTGCAGGTCGCCGATGTTTCCGGCGGTCTCGGCCAGAACGGGGCAGCTCTTGCGGACGAGGCCCGACGTCGCGATCGCGGCGTGCGTGGTCATGGCCCCGATCTGCAGGCCGCCTTTCACGGACTTGATTCCGCTCAGTTCCTTGATGCGCGCGATGTCGACCAGCGCCGCCGGCGCTGCAAGGCGAAGCTTCATGGCGGGAAGGAGACTGTGCCCGCCGGCGAGAAGTCGGGCGCCCTTGACGGTGCGCAGCAGCTTCAGCGCTTCGTTGACGTTCTTCGGTCGGTGATATTCGAATGGTGCCGGAAACATGATCAGGCCCTCCTCTGGTCGCGGATGGCGCGCCAGACTCGCTCCGGAGTGAGCGGCATGTTGATCCGCTCGACGCCTAACGACGCCAGGGCATCGGCGACGGCGTTGTAGACCGCCGCAGCCGATGCGATCGTGCCGGTTTCGCCGATGCCCTTCACGCCCAGCGGATTGACGCTGGTGGGAGTCTCGGTCATGGCCAGCTCGAACTTCGGGAAGTAGGCTGCCTTTGGAACGGCATAGTCCATCATCGACCCGGTCAGCAACTGACCGTCCTCATCGTAGACAGCTCCCTCCCAAAGCGCCTGCCCGACGCCCTGGGCGATCCCGCCGTGCACCTGCCCCTCCACGATCATCGGGTTGATCACTTTCCCGCAATCGTCGACTGCGATGTAGCGCTCGAGCGTCACCTCGCCGGTCTCGGCGTCAACCTGCACCACCGCAATGTGTGCGCCGAAGGGATAGACGAAGTTGGGCGGATCGAAGAATGCCGAGGCTTCCAGTCCCGGCTCGAGTCCCTTCGGGTAATTCCACGCGACGTTGGCCATCAGCGCGACGTCCTGGATGGTCTTGAACTTGTCGGGTGAGCCCTTGACGAAGAATTTTCCGTCGGCGTAGTCGATGTCATCGGGCGAGGCTTCCAGCAGATGCGCGGTGACGATTTTTGCTTTGTCCTTGATTTTCTTGATCGCGCCCATCAGCGCGCCGCTGCCGACGGCAGTGGTGCGGCTGCCGTAGGTTCCCCATCCCATCGGCGTCTGATCGGTATCGCCGTGCAGCACCTCCACATCATCGACCGAGACACCCAGCTCGCTGGCGACAATCTGCGCAAAGGTCGTCTCCTCCCCCTGACCGTGCGGCGAAACGCCGACGAAGACGTTGACCTTGCCGCTGGGATAGAAGCGCACGATGGCGCTCTCCCACAATCCGCCTCCGAATCCGACTGCCCCTGCCACCTGCGATGGACCGAGCCCGCAGATTTCGGCGTAGGTGCACAGCCCGATGCCGAGGTATTGACCCCTGGCTCGCATGTCGGACTGTTGCTTGCGCAGGCCCTTGTAGTCCGCCATCTCGAGGGCCTTGTCGAGCGCCGCTTCGTAGTTTCCGGTGTCGTAGGCCAGCCCGGTGGCGACGGTGTATCCGTCCTTGAAGGGCGGGATGAGATTTTTGCGGCGCAGCTCGGCCGGATCCATCTTCAGCTTGCGCGCGAGCAGATCGACCAGCCGCTCGACGATGAAGGTCGCTTCCGGCCTCCCCGCTCCACGATAGGCGTCGACCGGAGTCGTGTTGGTAAAGACGCCGTAGACATCCTCGTGGATGTTGGGGATCTTGTAGGCGCCGGACAGCATCAGACCGTGAAGGATGGTCGGAATGCCGGTCGATGCCGTCGATAGATACGCGCCGAGGTTGGCCCACACTTTTCCGCGCAGCCCGACGATGGTGCCGTCTTTCCTGGCAGCGATCTCCACTTCCTGGATGTGATCGCGGCCGTGGATGGTGGCGCGGTAATTTTCGCTGCGGCTCTCCGTCCACTTCACCGGCCGATTGAGAGCTTTGGAGGCGAAGATGACCATCGACTCTTCCGGATAGTGTGGAATCTTGCTTCCGAATCCTCCCCCCACCTCCGGAGCAATCACGCGAATCTTGTGCTCAGGAATGCCGGTGTCGAGCGAAAGGAGGAAGCGGACGATGTGTGGATTCTGCGTCGTGGTCCACAGCGTCACTTCGCCTGAGGCGGAGCCGTATTGCGCGAGCGAGGCTCGCGGCTCCATGGCGTTGGGGATCAGCCGCTGATTGATGATCTTGTCTTTCACCACCACGTCGGCGCTCTTGAATGCCGATTCGACATCGCCGCCGGTGACGTGCCAGTGGAAGCAGACGTTGTTGGGAACGTCGGAGTGCAGTTGTGGCGCACCCTTTTGGGTCGCTTTGAAGGCATCCACTGTCACCGGAAGTGCCTGGTAGTCGACGTCGACGGCATCAACGGCATCGCGAGCCTGGTAGCGATCCATGGCCACGACGATGGCCACCGCATTGCCGACGTAGCGAACGGTATCGATTGCGATCGGAGGATAAGGCGGCGTCTTGGTATCGGAGCCTGGAACGACCCAGGCACATGGAATCGGTCCGAAGCCGGCTTCTTTCATCTGCTTGCCGGTGAACACGCCGACCACGCCCGGCATCGATGCCGCTTTTTTCGTATCAATACTCTTGATCTTTGCGTGCGCGTACGGCGAGCGAACCACCGCCATGTGGACCATGTTGGGCAGGACGAAGTCGTCGGTGTAGCGGGCCTGCCCGGTGAGGAGCCGCGGATCTTCGCGGCGCTTGATGCCCGATCCAAAAATTCGCGATGCCATCGGATGACCTCTCAGGCTTTGAGACGCGCGGCCGCTTCCTGGACCGCCGCCACAATGTTCTGGTAGCCGGTGCAGCGGCACAGGTTCCCGTCGATGCCGTGCCGCACGTCGGCTTCACTCGGACGGGGATTGCGCTGCAGCAGGTCGAAGGCGGTCAGGATCATGCCCGGCGTGCAGTAGCCGCACTGCAGGCCGTGCTTTTCCCAGAACGCCTGCTGAATCGGATGCAGCTTGCCGTCGGTGGCCAGTCCTTCAATGGTGGTGATCTTGGCGCCGTCGGCCTGCACTGTGAGGACGGTGCATGACTTGACCGCCTGGCCGTCGATGATCACGGTGCACGCGCCGCATTGACTGGTGTCACAGCCGACGTTCGTGCCGGTCAGAGCCAACGTCTCGCGGAGGAAATGAACGAGCAGGAGGCGGGGCTCGACTTCTGCGGTGTGCTTCGCGCCGTTGACGGTGAGGGAGACGGCATGCTTCATGTGAACCTCCGTAGGGTTGGAGGGAACGCGATGGAGGCGGCGAACTTACTCCCGGGGCGGGAGGGGTGTCAATGCTCGATCGACGGGCTTGAAAAATGCGCCGGTAAGCTTGGCCCAAAAAAAAATTCCGCACTTGGTACATTCGCGACGCGGTTCGCGCCCTGGTGCGACACGATGTTGCGGCGGGCAGCGCTAAACTTAGCCCCGCCAATTTTTTCGCGACGCGTTCTCCAACAATTGATTAGCGGGACCGACTCACTGCTGACAGCCGAGCAGCGAGAGCGACGGTTGGATCTGCATCTCCGATTCACTACGGACACCGTGGACTTCGTCGCTGACATGCCACCGTTAACGACCGTGGTTACGAAGACGACCGCCGTTTGAGCGACTTCCAGCGTGAAAGTGGCCCTTCTGTTTGCTTTCTCACGGCTCGGAGCAGTTCAACACAAGCCGAACCTCGGCGGGAGTTCGCGCGGCGGCAGGCGCCCGGCTTCTGGCTCGACGTTTACGTTGCTTGATTCTCGAATGTGCTGAGGATGTGCCGAACGAAGCCGATCATCTTGGTGACCACTTCATCCACTCCGGCACATTCTACGTGGCCGACGTTTTCGACAGCCACGTGTGTCTGGAATTTCGCCGTTGCTACGAACTTTGAATGCGGCTCTCCGAGAAAAATTGTGAAGATGTCCGCGCCAGAGTTCGTAACTCTCTTGATGTGCGGCGGCGAGAGCCCTGCGATTGAAAAGTTGCTGTCTACCTCCTGAATTCTCAATTCGTTGCCGATTGCGGCAGCGCCACCTACAACGACCAAGAGTCTGTGCTTGTCTGCGTTGTTCCACTCTCTCAGCAGATCGAGCAGGCGCGGAGCGGGATGATCCGCTTGATACGGTTGGAAGAGCTCGATCAACTTGCTGGCTGTCGTGGACACGCCAGCTATGTCTCCACGTTTTGACGCTTCGGCGAATTTCTCGGGCGCCGAACAGATGGGAAACTGATGTCTGTCGCTCGGGACATTACCGTTTGCCACAACGAGCGCTGCGAGCACGTGGTCGAGCGCTGTTCTCAACTGATACATGACCTCGCCCACGAGCACGCTGAACCGAATTGGGATGTCGAGTTCGCCGAAAGCGGTGAATACGTATTCGCGGTTTCCGTTCCTTAGTTCGCCAGTAACGCGATACGGATTCGGATTTGCGCGGACGAATGCATCCACTTCCGCGACGAGTGTCCCCGCCGTTTCTTCAGCGCGCGTAAGCTTTGCTTTTGCGCTTTCTAGCGCCAGCGCCATGACGGTCTGATCGTGGTCAGTAGTTCTCCGGTGCGCCTAACGGGCCTGGCATTCAGCTGTGCGGCCCGGCCCCAGAGATTAGCACGTGTATCGGGCAAGTTAGCTCGCACGAGGCGCGGAAGCGCCGGGCCACGAAGCGAGCCCCGTCGGCTGCTAAGCCGAGTTGGGCTGCGCCGGACTAGATCTGCCGTGTGAGCAACCTCTGTTGGTCGGTTCGGATTGCGTCGATGTTTGGTCTGAGCCAACCAAAACGTTCGAAAAACCAAACGACACAGCTAATCGCTTGCTCGGCAGCAGTCGCAACGAGTTCAGCGGGGGCGAGCGTTACCGCATATGTGAGCTCGTTCTGTGATGTGACGTAGTCGCTCGACCACATGCGGTTCTCGTCAGCAGCAAGCATGAAACCGTAGATCCCGGTAATTCGGATGTTGATCGCTACCGGGTCAACATAAATTTCTGCTTGCGAGAGGCGAGCAGCGAACTCGAATATCTCGGTGACGTTGTATGTGAAATTCGTAATCGAGAGGAAACCAGGTACGGACTGGATGTCGTGCCTCGCGTGCGCGTGCCATTCCATGGTCTTTCGCAGTTTGGCCAACCACTCGGTCTCGGTCACCTCTCGTACACTTCCGAGGTACAGAAACTGTGTGCTCAGGTAGAAACGCCAGTACTCCAGATGCCCCATGAAGTCGCTCCATGCGGCGATCCATCTTTCGCCAAATTCAAGTTCATCTTCGCGAGGAGGAATATGAGGAAAGTCCCAGCCGCGAAGCCGCACACGCGTCTTCCGCAACAAATCAAGACATTCGGTCAGCGTCTTGATGCGATTCTCTTCATATACCGCTGGTCGAAAGTTGACCCGCCAGTGCGGGTGGGCTTTGACCGGAACTGGCAATTCTTTCTCGGCTTCCATTCACAAACCTTGAAGCTCTTCGTCGAAGCTCTTTCGTGAAGGTGCTTCCAAACCGATTCGCCGCGACGTCTCCAGAAAGCGCCGCGCTCGTTTCTCGGCCGCTAGTTCGAGGAGATCGTGCATCTCTTCGGCGGATCTCACCTCAGACGTACGTGCACGACCAGCAGGACGGATGTAAACAACTCCTTGCTTGAGGTTTGTTTGAGATGGTCCGTCGCGTCGGCAAACAATTGGCGTTTCATCGAATTCGTGAACGTTGATTGCGAGGAATGTCTGATCGTTCCGGTACGGCACGAGGACGATCTCGGTCTTGATGGCAGGCGAGGCAAATCGGTGTATGCCATCAATAACGTCATCTACGTCGTACGAGGCCAGGTCCTCCGCCGAAATTCCGGTGAGATCCCAACGCTTTTCCCTTTCGCTCGCTCCGATAACGATTACGCCACCGTCCCGCAGGTTGGCCATAGCGAGGGCGGTCTTAATGATTTTGTATTGAAGAGTTGGCCAGGGCGAAGATTCCTTGAACTCAATGCTTTGCGATTCGATGCACGTATCGAGCGCACCGTAGACGCGCTCGTGCAGCGCCCGGTGTCCAGGCATGTCGGAGGTGGGAATTGCCACGCCCGTATGCTAACGCACGACGTAATCGAAGTTGCGTCAGCCCAACGGACCACGCGCTCAGCCGCGAGCGGCCCCCTGGTGGCGAAGCCTGAGCGGCACGGCGGCTGCCGCGACTACGATGATGATATCGGAAGGAGCGATCTGCAGCCGCCGTGACGCCGTGCAAGTTGGTATGAACGAGGCGCTTCAGCCGGGCCAGCGTGCGGCCGCTCGCCGGCTGCTACGCGGAGTTAGGCCGCACTCTCGGTCCCGAGAAATTCGAGGAGTGCTTTCTTCGCGGTGGTGATTTTCGGCGCCGCTTCATCAATACTTTTCTTGGCCCGATTAACCGCGCCGGCCCACGCGTTGCCGTCTTTGGCATGCGGCATGACCGCGAGAATGTGCTGGTTGGCTCGGCCGATCGCGGCATACGCTTCGATTAACTTCGTTTTCAGTTCGTCCTTGACCAATGCGATGGCGCTTTCCGAGATGGCCCTCTTGAATTGATCCTCGAGGAAAAGACACCCCTGCACATCATGCGTGGCGTGCTTGGCCACTTCCTCATCGAATTCGAGCTCGTCGATTAGCGATTGGAGTGGCCCTACGTCGGACGCCGGAGGAGGAGCGGCGAAAATGTCCGGCCGGTTCTTGCAGACCTCGAGCCATTGCTCTTTGTGTATGCGAAGTTCGTCGGGCCTGAACTTCCGACCGCGAGGATGTTTGTCGTTGTAAGCGTGTACCTCAGCATGACACTCGAAGCACAGCGGAATTGCGTTGTCGATGGTATCGGGTCCACCTTCGCCTTTCGGCACGATGTGGTCAGTCTCCATCTTGACGCCGCAGAATCGGTGACACACACAGCAGCGGCGATGCACGGCAACAAGAAGCTTCTCGACTTCGTCTTGCGGAAATGCCATCGTCATGCCGGCCTAACGCATTATGAAAGCACGCCCCTGGCGAGTAGCTTGGAGTTGACCGACTTCAAGGGACTCGGAGAAAGGAGCGCGCTTTCATGGCTGTTAAGTATGTAGCTCTCGGTCTTCACCAGGCAAGCACCAGTATCTCTATTCGTGACGCTCGCGGACGAGTAATCCGACGTGAGGTTGTTCCGACCTCGGCGGCCCGGATCGTCGAGGCGATCGACTCCGCCGGCGGCACGATTCACGTGACCTTCGAGGAAGGAACCCTGTCGCAGTGGATCTACGATCAGCTGGTCTCGCGCGTGGCGCGAGTGATCGTTTGCGATCCGCGGCACAACCGCTTGCTCGCGGCCGGCAACAAGAGCGATCGAATCGATGCCGACAAGCTCTCGGATCTACTGCGTCTCGGCGCTCTTCGTGCGGTGTATCACGAGCGCAGTGCGGTGGCCGCTCTTCGCGAGCTGGTCCGCAGTTACAACACGCTCGTGGAAGACTCCACCCGCATGATGCTGCGGGTCAAGGCGATTTTCCGCGCTCGCGGGATTGACTGCAGCGGCATCGCGGTCTATCACCCCAAGAACCGCCTCCGATTCTTGGCTGCACTGTCCGATCGCGGCGCGCGGCTGCGAGCTGAACACTTCTACGCTGCGCTCGATGGCCTGCTCGCGGTGCGCGCACGGGCGCGACATCAGATGCTCGAGGAAGCGAAGCGTCATCCGGCCGTGCGTCTGCTCCGTTCCATTCCGTTCATCGGCCCAGTCCGAGCGGCGGAGATCGTGGCCATCATGGTTACTCCTGAACGCTTTCGAACACGGCGGCAACTGTGGCCATACGCTGGGCTGGCAGTGACCACACGATCAAGTGCCGATCACCGTTTCGATCGTGGCACTGCGGTACGCAACGGAAAAACAATCAATCGAGGTCTCAACCGGAACTTCAATCGGACGCTGAAGAAGGTCTTCAAGGAAGCGGCTGCTTCAGCCGTCTACTCGCCCGGACCGCTGCACGACTGCTACCAGCGACTGCTCGCGAGAGGAATGCGTCCAGAGCTCGCGCGGCTGACCATCGCCCGAAAGATCGCTTCGATCGTCCTCGCTGTCTGGAAGAAAGGAGTGCCGTTCGATCCGAGAATCCTGAACGCTCAAAACACGTGATTCGCTGACCGGGCCGTGGGCTTGAGGGCATCTCCAATGGCGCGGTACAGCGAGAGTGAAATCCATCTGACCGGTTCGAGGGTGAGCATCATCAGATCCGTTGACCCGAGCGCCACGAAGTCGGCCGAGGTCCTCGCCTAACCCTATGCCCCCTCGGAGAACCAGAAAAAGCGATAGGCCGCAATGAGCCTCAGATAGAACTGTGGTTCGCCAAGTTCGGTCAGATCATCAACGTTTAGGAAGTCAGAGGACTCGCGCATTCGCGAATCGCCTCATCGGAATCTGTTCCCCACACCCAACCCGGCGAATTTACTTCGGGGCTGACTGGCAATGCGTCAGTACATGAGAAGAACTATGCACTTGACAGTCGCTTTCATAGAACGGATCACGCGTTCAGCCGCGAGCGGCCACCAGGTGCAAAAGCCGAAGCGGCGCGGCGGCTGCAGCGACTAACGATACGTCGGCAGGAGCGATCTCCAGCCGCCGTGACATCGTGCAGCGATAGATGGACGAGGCGCTTCGGCGCCGGGCCAGCGAACGGCCGCTCGTCCGCTGCTATGCAGAGTAACGCCGCCTGGCGTCAGGGGCATACTTACTAAGGCACCGATGGTCGGTCTCCTCCGGGTAGACTAGTGCACATTCGCGTGTGCATTGCCTATGAGCCCTAGCCGAAGTCTAGGGTTGTGAAATAGTTACGAGAGGCGATGCGTTACTAAGGCAATTTGAGGTGATGATGGCTCGATCACTCGATGAGACCGCACAGGTGGTACGCAGGCTTAACATATTGATTTCCTTGACTTTAGATACCATGGATGGTGGTGCCAGCATGGCAGTGGCTACGAAGATCAGGCGCTTGTCTGAAATCGGCGTGCCCGCGTCGGACATCACCGGCATCGTCGGCAAACCTATGAACTACGTGACGGCGACGCTTTCGCAGCAGAAAGCGGCGAAACGGAAATGAACGGGGCGGAAGAGATCACCCGGCGGCTCGACCGGATTATCCAGTTGCTGGTGTTTTGGATGACGGAGGAGAAACCGCAAATCGAACGCATTCGGCTGCTGTCTAACGTCGGATTTGGACCAGCGGAAATTGCTCGCATTCTTGGTACCACGGCGAACACCGTGAATGTGGCCCTGCACAACATTCGAAAGACTCAGTCGGTCAAGCGCCGAGGCTCGACGACACCTGAACAGGAGTAAAGAATGGAGAAGCCGCAATCGCTGGATGATGTTGTTGCTGAGCTCATAGCAATCAAACGACTGCTCGCGTTTAAGTTTCTCACCGAGGGCATGTCGCAAGAGGACGTGGCAAGAGCATTGGGCATGAGCCAGAGTTCTGTCAGTCGCATGTTTCCGGATGGAAGTGGCAAGCGAGCACGCTCGACGGTTGCTAGTGTGGAGAAGTGAAGTCATGGCGACTGAAGACCTTCTCCTTGCTGAACTCCGTCGAATGAATCGACTTCTTGCGCTTGTCGCTAGGAGAGGCGTGGAAACGCGCGATGCCGTAGTGATGCTCACGAAAGCTGGATATACGCAGAGCGAGGCGGGATCGATCTTGGGATTAACGAAGAACGCGGTCGCTCTCACCCTGTTCCGAAAACGACGAAGTGCCGGACGAAAACCAGCCACGGCGGGCAGCGATGGCGACTAAGTCGGTGAAGGGGCCTGCGGCGCTCCGCGAAGCGCTTATGAAGAAAACAGGATGGTCCAAACAACGACTATCGCAAGTAGTGCAGCAGAAGCACGGCCAGCTGCCGATGAGTACAAAGGTCGCGCAGGCTGTGATCGCTCACGAGAAAGGGTTAAGACTCGGTAGATTTCTCGACGGCGACGACCTTCGTGAAGCGCAGGAGACGGTAGCGAAGCTTCGCGGATTCTCAACGGTGTCGGCCAATGCGCCTGGACGGCCTCGTCGTACCGACGTAGCCCGAAGTGCGAGTGAGCGCACGATAGTTTTTCCGAGTGAGTTCCGATTGAAGGATCCGTTACTGCCGGCTGCGACTTTGAACGAAGCACGCGAGATGGCGCAGATCTATCCCGTGTTGTACGTACTGGAGAACTCGCTGCGCGAAATCATTCGCCGTGTGATGACGGCGCAGTTCGGTAACGATTGGTGGAATACCGCCTTCACATCCGGTAAATCGAAGCAGCTCAAGGACAGAGCGGACGATCGAATCAAGAAAGAAGATCTACAAGTTTGGCATCAGAGAAGGGGCGCGCATCCCATCGATTATGTGGATCTGGATGACCTACGAATCATCGCCGTGTCTAAACCCAATCTTTTCTTTCCGGACATTCTCGGTGACCAGCTGTGGTTTGAGCAGTTCATGCGCGAGCTTTACCCGTCACGATGCGTGCTCTGTCACATGAATCCACTATCCAGGGACAACGTGCAGGACGTTCGTCTCAAGCTTTCTAAGTGGCAGAAGCTCGTTGCCGCTGCGATGAGCCGCCTACCAAACCCTTAGCAGCGATCTGGTCGGCCCAACGTACCGCGCGTTCAGCCGCGAGCGGCCATCACGAGCCAGCGGCAGAGGGGCACGGCGGCTGCCGTCGATCGTCCGATGCATCTGCAGCTGCCGAGACGCCGAGCAAGTTAGAGATGCACGAGGCGCTTCGGCGCCGGGCCAGCGAACGGCCGCTCGACGGCTGCTACGCGGAGCCAGGCGTCACGCCCGCTTCATCCAATCTTCGCAGTCTCTGAAAATCCTTTGGGCGAAGGCGTACGACGGATTCAGATTTCGCAAATTATCGACGGCGGCCCGAGCATAGCCAGCGATGCGTCGATCGAGTGTAATCGCGTCTACGTAAGGCAAGCAGCTTACGTGCGACCAATCGTTGGAATCCCCATGGTCGACGGTGTCGGCAGTGTTGCTGGCAAATTTCAAGTAGCCTTCGTCGAATAACCGCCAGCCAGGGCAGCGAATTGGGTTATCGCGTATCCACCGAGCAAACGCTTTCTTCCCAGCCGAGGGCATGGACAAGCCGCACTCGGCGAGTGCGACAGCTACACCGCCTTCGAAGCGTTCACGATTTCTTCTCACGGCGTCCGTGACGGTTCGATCCTGATCTACGGCGCTCTGAACCTGCTCCGTGTGCTCCGCCAAATTCCGGCACACGTCAGGATTGTGCGTGACCATGAAAATGACCTGCTTTTGAAACGAGAACTGCCGCGCGCCAGCCAACTCGGCGTCCTGCTCCGGGTAGAGAAACGTCTCGAACCAGTGACCGACGTACGGATTGATCGGCAACGGCTCCATGCCTGCAGCAAACGCCTGGGTCGCGGCTGCGAATTCGAGGCAGCGAATCGGCGGCATGGCTCGAACGAACGTGTGAGGTAGAGACGCGAGTAAGTCCGCGCGACGCGCTGTTTCGCCGAGGTCTTCGGGAATCGTCGTTTCGCAGACGTTGGCGAAGGAGTACACGACAACCCAATCCTTCTCGTGGAGAAATGTCGCGAATTCGGGAGGCGTACCAGGCCGGTTGTTACCGACGAGTTCGATCAGGTCACGAGAGTCAAGATAGACGCGCCTCGTCACGCCGACGTGCAGTGTATGCCTAGCGGATCTTGGTTTCAGCGGCGCGGTGCCTTCACGTGCCGAAGCGAGCAGATGAGCATATTACCTCTGAACCAGGCGCGGAAGCGCCGGGCCAACGAACGGCTCCGCGCGCCGTCAGTGTTGCAGTTGGAAGTTAGCCCGCCCCCTACTCGTTTGCCACTGGTAATTCGGGTATCCAAGCGAAGGTCTCTTCGGTAGGGGGAACAGACCACGAGCATTTGCCGCAATTCAGCTTCGCACTCGGCTGCGGCTTAATGATTGTGCCTTCGATACGTGTCGGCGTGAGCAGCGTCAGAGTTGCGGGATTCGAAACGGGACACGTATTGTATTGCGTCGATCCGTCCCAGGCGCTCGGCCAACTGCATGTGAACCGGCCACGAAAAGTTCCAACGTATTTTTCACCAGACTTTTTGAATTCACCGATCGTAAAGTCACCCGCGGCCTTGTGACGTTCGTCGGGAATTACTTCCACGTAAACGAAGTCGCCGTCGACACGGATAAGCCGCGATGTTCCTGTTGATAGGCTTTTCCAACGCGCTGGAAAGTGAGACGTCGCTGCCTTGAAAACGTCAGAATTATTCGAAAGTTCAGACCGTAGTTGCTCGAAAGAAAGGCTTCGATTTGATGGGAGTAAGCCACGAGCGTAGTTGATAGGAATGGCAAAGTTTAGGTTTTCGGCGTTGGCACGCTTGAATGAGAGAATGCCGACGGCTTTCCCTGTCGGAGCATGTCCCTTCGGCAGTTGAAATCTGAGAGGCGATTCCTGTCCATTGTGGCTTAAGCCGTCTTCGCGAGCGACTGTTTAGCATCGATCGCTCGATCAAGAATGTCGATCAGGCGTTTCA
>Ga0137389_10001245_pt1 | contig 14795 bp, 13 predicted proteins | sample 15con2h14BmetaG_FD_104645 | JGI IMG/M metagenome (GOLD analysis project Ga0137389, IMG submission 104645) | Vadose zone soil microbial communities from Angelo Coast Range Reserve, California, USA - 15con2h1.4B metaG | ecosystem: Environmental > Terrestrial > Soil > Vadose zone > Saprolite...
ACCGCCTCGTCGAGCCGGTTGGCGGCGCGTAGCGCATTGCCGAGGTTGGAATGCAGGGCGGGATTGTCGGGATCGGCCGCGAGCGACAGCCGGTGATGCGACACCGACGCCTCGAGCTTGCCGACCAGCCGCAGCGCCACGCCGAGATTGTTGTGCAGCTCGGCGTGATAGGGCCGAACGCTGAGCAAGCGCAGATAGGAAGCGATCGCCTCGTCGAGCCGGCCGGCGCGATGGGCTTGGGCGGCCAGCCGCAGTTGCTGGACGAAGCTGTCGACGTCATTGCCAAACAACGGCGTCGGCGCGATCGAGGCCTGTGATTCCGGTCTTAAGGGATAGATCGACGGCGTGTCGTTCACGCTGCCATATTACATCAAGTGATTTGCTTAAGCACCTGCACTAAAATGCTTATCTACTATATTCAGAGCCATGGAAAAAGCCGCGGGGGCGACGCCCGCGTCGTCTTCTAATCAGTTGCCGGCGCGAACGACTCTACTAGATGTAGCCTTTGATCAGCTCTTCGGCGATCTGGACGGCGTTCAGCGCCGCCCCTTTTCGCAGGTTGTCGCTGACCACCCACATCGAAAGTCCGTTCTCGACCGTCGGATCGGTGCGCACGCGGCTCACGAACACGCCGTCCTGGCCGGTGACTTCCTGCGGCGTGATGTAGCCGCCGGGCTCGCGCCGATCGACCACAAGCACGCCCGGTGCGGCAGCCAGCACGCGGCGCGCCTCGTGCTCGTCGAGCGGCCGCTCGAGTTCGAGGTTCACCGCCTCGGCATGGCCGATGAAGGTCGGCACGCGCACGCAGGTCGCGTGGACCTTGATCTTGGGGTCGAGGATCTTCTTGGTCTCGACCACCATCTTCCACTCTTCCTTGGTCGAGCCGTCATCCATGAAGACGTCGATGTGAGGAATGACGTTGAAGGCGATACCCTTGGTGAACTTCTTCGGATCGAGCGTCTGGTTCACGAAGAAGCTCTTGGTCTGGCTCAACAGCTCGTCCATCCCTTCCTTGCCGGCACCGGACGTCGACTGATAGGTCGACACCACGACGCGCTTGATGCCCGCCGCCTCGTGGATCGGCTTCAGCGCCACCACCATCTGGATGGTCGAGCAGTTGGGATTGGCGATGATGCCGCGGCCCTTGTAGCCGGCGATCGCCTTGGCGTTGACCTCGGGCACGACCAGCGGCACGTCGGGATCCATGCGCCAGTACGAGGTGTTGTCGATCACGATGGCGCCCGCCTTGGCGGCGCGCGGGCTGTGCTCGGCCGAGACCCTGGCGCCGGGCGAGCTCAACACGATGTCGATGCCCTTGAAGTCGAATTTGGCGAGGTCCTGGACTTTCAAAATCGTTTTGTCGCCGAACGAAGTCTGCTTGCCGACCGAACGGGCGGACGCCAACGCAACAACGTCATCGGCCGGGAAATTTCTCTCGGCCAGGATCTGCAACATTTCGCGACCGACATTGCCGGTCGCGCCGACGACGGCGACTCTGTAGCCCATGACAATAAGGCGCTGACGCGCATTCCTCTGGTTGAAGGACCGAGGGAGATACGCGCCGAGCGGACCTATGGCAAGGAGCCTTCCTCCCCAAGCGAGCTTGGGGAGGTGTCCGCGAAGCGGACGGAGGGGTCATGAATCTGCAGCAGAAGACCATGACCCCTCCGTCGCCGTGTCACGGCGACACCTCCCCGGCGCTGCGCGCCGGGGAGGAAGCTTTAGTCGGCCGAGGCGCCGGAGGCCTTGATGATGGGCAGCCACAGCGCGAGATCGTCGCGGACCAGCTTTTGTGCCGCCGCCGGAGGTTCGGGCGGCGGCAGTTCGATGCCCTGCGCCAGCATCTTTTCGCGCACCTGCGGCAATTGGCCGATGCGGTTCAGCTCAGCATTGAGCTTGCCGACCAGCGGAGCGGGCACGCCGGCCGGAACGGCGAAGCCCATCCAGGTATTGACCACGTAGTCCTTCACGCCCGATTCGATCATGGTCGGCACGCCCGGCAGCAGGTCGGACCTCTGCTCGCTGGTCACGGCGATGGCCTTGAGCTTGCCGCCTTTGATCTGGCCGATCACCGTCGGCGTGTTGAAAAGGCCCATCGTCACCTCGCCGTTGGCCACCGCCAGGATGCCGGCCGATGTCGCGCGATAGGGAACGTGTTGCAGCTTCACGCCGCTGCGCAGCTCGAGCAGAACGCCGGACATGTGATGGCTGGTGCCGACGCCGCCCGATGAATAGGTGAGTTCGCCCGGCTTGGCGCGCGCCTGGGCCAGCACGTCGGCCACGGTCTTGGCCGGATTGTCGGGATGTACGATCAAGACGTTGGAGACGCCGCCGCTCACCGCCACGGCCGTCAAGTCTTTCAGCGGATCGTAGCCCGGCGTCTTGTAGAGCCCGATGTTGAATACCATCGTGCCTTGCGAGACGAGCACCAGAGTGTAGCCGTCGGCCGGCGCGCGCGCCGCCTCGGCGGTGGCGATCGTGCCGCCGGCACCGGTCTTGTTGTCGACCACGATGGTCTGGCCGAGCGACTTGCCGAGTTCCTCGGCAAAGATGCGGGCGACGATGTCGGCGGTGGCGCCGGGCGCGAAAGGAACGATTAGGCGGATCGGCTTGGCGGGCCAGGTCTGTGGCCGAGCTGCTCCCGACACGGCGATGAGCGTCGCGGCAAGCAAAGCTCTCTTGGTCAGGGCTCTCGTCATCGCCTTAAAGCCCGACCGATTGCGCGACCAGCGTAGCGAGCTGGCGGCGCAGTCGCGCGACCGTGGCGCGTTCGCTGCGCTTGCCGATCAGATTGTGCATTTCGTAGGGATCGCTCTTGAGGTCGTAGAGCTCGTCGCATTCGACGCCGTCGAGCGACTTCTGCGTCCAGTGGATGTACTTGTGACGCCGGGTGCGGATCGCCTTGTAGCTCATGCCGATGAGCCACGGCATGGCGTTCTCGCTGAAATACTCGCACAGGAAGGACGACCGCCAACCGCCGCGCTTGCCGCTTTTCGCCAAGGGCCGCAGCGACAGACCCTGCATGTGCTCGCGATCGGTCGGCTTGCCGCCGGCGAGGTCGACGATCGTGGGCGCGATGTCGAGCGTCAGCACGAGATCGTCAGCCACCGTGCCCGGCTTGAACCAAGCCGGGTAGCGGATGAGGAACGGCGACTTGATGCCTTCTTCATAAGCGAAGCGCCGTTCCGGCCCCAGCCCGTGCTCGCCGAAGAAATAGCCGTTATCGCCCAGGAACAGGATGAAGGTGTCGTCGAGCTGGCCGGTTTCCTCCAGCGCCTTGAACACATCGCCCATGCCCTCGTCGACCGAGGCCATCATGGCGGCGCGCAGGCGGATCTCCTCGTCGGTGCCGGCCTGGATGCCGTCGAGCACCTTGCGCGAGGCTTCGTTGACGCGAAGCTGGAACGCCTCCTTCCAGGCGGGCTTGTCCTTCACCACCTCGGCCGACGGCAAGGCGTTGGGCCGGCGCGGAAAGTGCGTGCCCTTGTAGAGATCGGCATGGCGCGGCGCGGGGCGGTAGCCGCCCCTGCTGAGATCGATCGTGCCGTCGGCCGCCTGGAAGGCGTCGGGATGCACCGCTTTGTGGGCGAAGAACAGGGCGAAGGGCTTGCTGCGTTGCTGGCGCAGGAACTCGACGGCATGCGCGTTCAAAAGATCGGTGATGTAGCCCCGGTGCTGGCGTTCGTCGCCGTCGATGTTCAGCACCGGATCGACGATCGAGCCGTGGCCGGGGAAGCTCACCCAGCGATCGTAGCCGGGGCGCGGCATGCCGGAGTTGCCCATGTGCCATTTGCCGACATGGGCGGTCTCGTAGCCCAGGCGCTGCAGGATCGCGTGATAGTTGGGCAGGCGGTGGCTGTGGGCGTCGCGCGCCACGTTGTCGATGATGCCGTGCCGGCTGGCATACTGGCCGGTGACGATCGAGGCGCGGTTGGGCGAGCAGAGCGGCGTGGGATGGAACGCCGCGGTGAACATCGCGCCCTCATGGCCGATGCGGTCGATATGCGGCGTCTTCATGTAGGGATGGCCGCAGATCCCGAGCTCGTCGAACCGCAGGTCGTCGATCAGGACGACGAGAAAATTGGGCTTGCGCTTCCTGGCCACGATAACTCCCCCCACTACGCCGCGTGAAGCACGCCGCGTGCCGAAACCACGCTAACGGCCGGCCTTGACGGACGCCAGAGGCCCGCGCCCATATCGCTCGAAAGACTTTGCAGGGAACGACAATGACCGAGCCTGGCCTGCCGCTGGCGGGATTGCGCGTACTGGACATCAGTTCGTTCATCGCCGCACCGGCCGCCGCCGTCGTGCTCGGCGACTGGGGCGCCGACGTGATCAAGGTCGAGGGGCCCGACGGCGATCCCAACCGCCGGATCATGCACGATTCGTCGAACTATCCGAAGGGCGAGGTCAACTATCCCTGGCACATGGACTCGCGCAACAAGCGCTCGCTGGTGCTCGATCTAAAAATGCCCGAGGCGCGCGCCGCGCTCGACCGCCTGATCGCGGTGTCGGACGTGCTGATCTGCAACTTCCCGCCGCCGGTGCGCGACAAGCTCGGCCTTGGCTATGACGAGGTGAAGCGGGTCAATCCCCGGCTGATCTACGCCTCGCTGACCGGCTATGGCGAGACCGGCCCCGACCGCGACCGGCCGGGCTTCGACGTCACCGCCTACTTCGCGCGCTCCGGCCTTTTGGACGCCCAGCGCTACGAAGGCGGTCCGCCCGGCGTGCCGGTGCCCGCGCAAGGCGACCGGGCGACGGCGATGACGTTGGTCTCGGCCATCCTGATGGCCCTCATCCATCGCACCAAGACCGGCGAGGGCTCGTGGGTCGGCACGTCGCTCCTGGGCAACGGCCTGTGGTCGTGCGGCGTCATCGCCCAGGCCGCCCTGGTCGGCGCCTACTTGCCGCACCGCCCGCCGCCCGACCGGCCGCGCTCGGCGCTGGGCAACATCTATCGCACCTCGGACGATCGCTGGCTGCAGCTCACCATCGTGCGCGAGGACAAGATGTGGCCGTCGGTCTGCGAGACCATCGGACGGCCCGAGCTTTTGGACGATCCGCGCTTCGCTACGGTCGGGGAGCGGCGCAAACGCTCGGGCGAACTTGCCGCCATTTTGAGCGAAGCCTTTGCCGGCCGCGACTACGAGCATTGGCGCCAGGCGATGGCCGCGCACGGCATCACCTTCGGCGTCATCAGCCGGCCGCAGGACATCCCCGTCGACGAGCAGGCCGTGGCCTGCGGCGCGATCGTCGGCACCGCGATTGCCGAGTTGCCGCGCACGCTCGCCAATCCGATCAAGCTCGGCTTCGCCGAGCAGCGCATCGCCAAATCCGCGCCGGCGCTCGGCCAGCACAGCGACGAGGTCCTCGCCGAAGCCGGCCTGTCGGGCGAGGAGATCGCGCGCCTGCGCACGAGCGGCGCCATTCGATGAGCGAGGCACTGCCGCTTGCCGGGCTGCCCCTCAGCGGGCTCGTCGTGCTCGACATCAGTTCGTTCATCGCCGCCCCTGCGGCGGCCGTGGCTCTGGCCGATTTCGGCGCCGACGTGATCAAGATCGAGCCGCCTGGCGATGGCGATCCGCACCGCAACAGTTATAGGAACGCGAGCTACCCTCAGAGCGACACCAACTTTCCCTGGCAGCTCGACGGCCGGCTGAAACGCTCGATCGCGCTCGACCTCAAGAACGCCGACGCCCGCGTCGTGCTTGAGCGGCTGATCGGGCGCGCCGATGTCATGATCGTGAACTTCCCGCCGCCGGCGCGCGAACGGCTCAGGCTGTGCTGGGAAGACATCGAGCCGATCAACCCGCGCCTGATCTATTGCTCGCTCACCGGCTACGGTGAGACCGGCCCCGACCGCGACCGGCCGGGCTTCGACGTCACGGCCTATTTCGGCCGCTCCGGCATTTTGGACGCGGCACGCTACGAGGGCGGTCCGCCCGGCCTGTCGCTGCCCGCCCAGGGCGATCGTGCCACGGCGATGACCCTGGTCGCTGCCATCCTGCTCGGCCTGCGCCAGCGCGACCGCACCGGCAAGGGCTGCTGGGTCGGCACGTCGCTTTATGCCAACGGCGTGTGGGCCAACGGCACGTCGGCTGCCGGCGCGTTGATCGGCGCCAAGCTGCCGCCGCGCCAGGCACCCGACCGGCCGCGCAATGCACTGACCAACCTCTACCGGACCCGGGACGACCGCTGGCTGCAGCTCCTGATGGTGCGCGACGATCGTCTGTGGGAAAAATTCTGCGCCGTCATCACCCGGCCCGACCTTTTGGCCGATCCGCGCTTCACCGCTCGCGCCGATCGCCGGGCCCGCGCGCTCGAGCTGGCGCAGGAGCTGATGCCGGTGTTCGCGGCAAAGACCTACGCGGAATGGGAACGCCTGTTCGCTGGAACCGGCATTCCCTTCGGCGTGGTCGGCCGCCTGGCCGACGTGGTCGACGACGAGCAGGCCGAGCATGCCGGCATTTTCGCCGAGACCTCGAACCCGGACGTCCCGCGCACCGTCAACAATCCCATCCGCCTGGGCTTCGCCAAGCCGCGCACATCCGGCCCGCCGCCCGCAGTAGGCGAGCACGGCGAGGAAATCCTGCGCGAAGCGGGCTTCGACGCCGCCGAGATCGCCGCCCTCAAAAAGTCAGGCGCATTGGGCTGACCACCACTTATCCCTCCCCGTCATACGGGGGAGGGTACGGGAGGGGGCCGGCCCTGCGGGCCACCTCCCCCGCAAGACGGGGGAGGTGTATGATTTGGCGCATGGCCCGGCGCTTCCAGACCTATGCCGAGTTCTGGCCGTTCTACCTCCGCGAACATGCCAGGCCCGCGACGCGGGCCATCCACTACGTCGGGACCATCGCCTCGGCCCTGGTGCTCGTCTGGGCAATCGTCACCCAGAACTGGTGGTGGGTGCTCGCCTTCCCGTTCCTCGGCTACGCGCCGGCCTGGATCGGCCATTTCTTCATCGAAAAGAACAAGCCGGCGACCTTCGAGGCGCCGCTCTGGTCGCTGATCAGCGACTACCGCATGTGCGGGCTGTTTCTCTCAGGACGCCTCGGTAACGAATTGATGAAGCATCAAATCCGCGACTGACGTCCTTGCGTAAAGGAAGCATGCGACGCCTCCTTGCCCTTGTCCTGCTGGTCTTCGCGGCCACGGCTCATGCCGAAACGCCGTCGCTGCCCTGGCAGACGTGGAACCCGTCGCTGTTCGACCGCGCCCAGCGCGAGGACAAGTACATCCTGCTGCACATGGCGGCGGTGTGGTGCCACTGGTGCCATGTCATGGAACGCACGACCTACCGTGATCCCGCGATCCAGCAGCGCATCGCCGAAAAGTTCATCGCCGTGCGCGTCGACCAGGATGCCGATCCGGCGCTGTCCTATCGCTATGAGAACTGGGGCTGGCCCGCGACCATCATGCTCGACAAGGACGGCAACGAGATTTTCAAGCGCCGCGGCTACATCCCTCCCGACCTCTTCGGCAAGCTTTTGGCCGCCGTGATCGAGGATCCATCGGCGCTGCCGGCGTACAACGTCGGCGCCGAGGTCGATCCCAATGCCACCGCACTCTCGGCAGAGCGGCGCGAGCGCACCGAGGCGCTGGTGCTCAAGAGTTACGACCGCGTCAATGGCGGCTTCGGCGACACCCACCGCTTCCTCCATGGCGACACGCTCGAATGGGCGCTCGAGCGCGGCCGCGACCTGCAGCGCAATAGGGATCCCGCCCAGTGGCGCGAGGTTTCAGCGAAAACGCTTGCCGGCGCACGACGGCTGATCGATCCGGTGTGGGGCGGCATGTTCCAGTATTCCGACAAGCTCGACTGGTCGGGCCCGCACTATGAAAAGCTGTTGAACATCCAGCGCGATGCGATCCGCAGCTACGTGCTCGCTTGGCAGATCGGCCACGATCCCGCAGACCTCGCCGCGGCGCGCGACGTGGCGCGCTGGCTGATGGATTTCATGCGTTCGCCGGACGGCGCCTTCTATTCCAGCCAGGATGCCGACGCCGGTTCGCTGCACGGCGATGTCTTCTACGCCAAGTCCGATGCCGAGCGCCGCGCCGGGCCGCAACCGCCGATCGATCGCACCGTCTACGCCCGCGAGAATGGCTGGGCGATCGCAAGCCTCGCCGCGCTCTACGACGTCACCGGCGATCACGCCCTGCTCGAGGCGGCGGTGCGTGCCCTCGACTGGACCCTGGCCCATCGCCGCGCGCCCAATGGCGGGTTCGGCCACGGCCGCGCCGCTGACGACGACACGCATCTCGGCGACTCGCTTGCCTTGGCCGAAGCAGCCCAGGCGCTCTATCGCAGCACCGCCGAGCGGCGCTATCTCGCGCTGGCCACGGAACTGGGCGAGATCATCGTGCGCGACCATCGCGATCCCGCCGGCGGCTTCATGGTGCGCCGGCCCGACCCCGGCGCCAAGGGCGTGCTGGCCACGCCGGTGAAGCAAGTCGACGAGAACGTCGCCACCGTCCGGCTGCTGAACCTGTTGGCCCGCCAAACCGGCAAGCCTATTTTCCGCGAAGCCGCCCAGCAGGGCATGCGCTACCTGATCTCGTTAACCGAGGACGATCTCGTTGTGCCGGGCGCGCTGCTGGCGGACCGCGAGTTGGGCCGCGAGCCGGCGCATGTCACCATCGTCGGCGCCAAGGACGACCCCGCCGCGCGCGCCCTTTATGAAGCCGCCCGCCTCTATCCGACGCGTTATTTGCGCATCGAATGGCTGGATCGCCGCGAAGGGCCCTTGCCCGCTTCCGACATCGAGTATCCCGAGATGCCGCAAGCGGCGGCTTTCGCCTGTGCCAACGGCGCCTGTTCGGTGCCGGTTTTCACAGCTGCCGAAGTTCATCGCATCGTCGCCAAGGTCGACGACCGCTAGCCCGCCGGAACGACGGGGCCCCTTGCGTCCCCAGGGAGCGGGGCCCACATTGCGGGCGACGCGAAAATTCCCCCATTCGAGGACCCATGGAAACGATGCTGAAGGGCGCCCCGCCGCAGGCCGCCCCCGCCGACCTCATCAAGGACAGCGACCAGACCAAGTTCGCCAAGGACGTGCTCGAAGCCTCGCGCACGGTGCCGGTGATCGTCGACTTCTGGGCGCCCTGGTGCGGGCCCTGCAAGCAGTTGCAACCGGCCATCGAGAAGGTGGTGAAGGCCGCCAACGGCGCGGTGAAACTGGTCAAGATCAACATCGACCAGAACCAGATGCTGGCCCAGCAGCTGCGCATCCAGTCGATCCCGGCGGTCTATGCCTTCTTCGGCGGCCGGCCGGTCGACGGCTTCATGGGCGCGGTGCCGGAAAGCCAGGTCAAGCAGTTCGTCGACCGCCTGATCCAGGCGGCGGGCGGCGCCGGGCCGGAGGGCGCAGCCGACGAGCTGGCCGAACTTCTGGACCATGCCAAGGCGGCGGTGGCGCAAAACGACTTTGCGCTCGCCACACGCATCTACAACGAGATCCTGGGCGTCGAGCCCGAGAATGTCGCGGCGCTGGCCGGCCTGGCGCGCTGCCATCTGCAGGCCGGCAATGCCGACCAGGCCAAATCAGTGCTGGCGCGCGTCCCGGCCAAGGACAAGACCAACGCCGACGTCGTCGCCGTCCAGGCGGCGGCCGATCTTGCCGAGCAGGCAAAGGCTGCCGGCCCGCTCGGCGAGCTCAAGGCCAAGGCCGCGGCCGATCCCAAGGACTTCCAGGCGCGCCTTGACCTCGCACTTGCCTATTGGGCCGGCGACCAGCGCCAGGAAGCGATCGACGAGTTGCTCGCCATGATCAAGGCCGACCGCAAGTGGAACGAGGAGGCCGCCCGCGCGCAGCTCCTGAAGTTCTTCGAGGCGCTGGGCTTTGCCGATCCTCTGGCCGTCGACGGCCGCAAGCGGCTGTCGACCATCCTGTTTTCCTGAGCGGTTTTTCTGAGTGGCCGGCCGCAATCCCTTCGAGCCCGGCTTCGAGCAGCTCCCTGAGACGCTGCCGATCTTTCCGTTGTCGGGCGTGTTGCTGCTGCCGGGCGGCAAGCTGCCGCTCAACGTCTTCGAGCCGCGCTATCTCGCCATGGTGTTCGACGCCTTGGCCGGCCCGCGCCTGATCGGCATGGTGCAGCCCGTACAGCCCGGCGGCTACGCCGGCGACGGCCTGCCGACGGCCGACGGCAAGCCGCAGGTTCATCGCATCGGCTGCGCCGGCCGCATCACGAGCTTCAACGAGACCGAGGACGGCCGCCTGCTGCTGGCGCTGAGCGGCGTGTGCCGCTTCGAGATCGTGCGCGAACTCGAGCCGGCTCACGGCGGCTACCGCCGGGTCTCCTCGGTGTTCTCGCGCTATCGCGCCGACCTCGACCATGCCGATGAACAGATCGAGCTCGACCGCGAACGCCTGATGGCGGCGCTTTCCGCGTTTTTCCGCGGCCGCAACCTCTCAACCGACTGGGAGGCGGTGAAGCAGGCGGCCGACGCCAATCTGGTGACGTCGCTGTCGATGGTCCTGCCGTTCGGCCCGGCCGAAAAGCAGGCGCTGCTGGAACCCGCCGACAGCTCGGCGCGGGCCAAGCTGTTGATCGCCTTCCTGGAGATGAACGCCTTCGGCCAGTCCTCCGAGACGCCGCCCAAGCGGGCGAATTAGTGCTATAAATCGGCCAACAAAGACAAGGACGCACGATGAACCCTCCATCGGACGAACCCGCGGTGCGGCGCGCCGGCGTCGATCCCAAGTTGCTGGAGATTCTGGTGTGCCCCGCCACGCACGGGCCGCTGGAGTACGATGCGGCCGCGGGCGAGCTGATCAGCCGCAAAGCGGGGCTCGCCTATCCCATCCGCGACGGCATCCCCATCATGCTGGTGAGCGAGGCGCGGCCACTTAGGGATACGCCATGAACGCCACCGACAAGGAGTTTGCCAAATCGGCGCCCGACGAGGGCAGCTACGAATCGACGACCGCGCCCTGGCCCAGCGAGCTGCGCCTGTTCAAGGAAGAGGCCCGGCTGGAGATCGAGTTCTCCGACGGCTGCACCCATTCGCTGCCGGCCGAGTATCTGCGCGTCGAAAGTCCGTCGGCCGAGGTCCAGGGCCATGGGCCCAGCCAGAAGAAGATCGTGTCGGGCCGCCGCCACGTGAAGATCGCCGCCATCGAGCCGGTCGGCCACTACGCCGTCCGCATCGTCTTCGACGACCGCCACGACACCGGCATCTACAGCTGGGCCTATCTGCGCGAGCTCGGCGACACCTATGCCGAGCGCTGGGCCGCCTACCAGGCCGCCCTGCTCTATCGCGGATTGAGCCGCGACGCTTAAGCCCGCGATGAAGATCGTCATCGCCGGCGCCGGCATCGGCGGCTTGACCGCCGCGATGTGCCTCAAGCGCGCCGGCTTCGATGTCGAAGTCTTCGAGGCGGTGGGCGAGCTCAGGCCGCTCGGCGTCGGCATCAACATCCAGGCCGGCGCCGTGCGCATTCTCTCGGGCCTCGGTCTCGAGCCGGCGCTCGCCGCGACCGCCATCGAAACCCGCGAGCTGCGCTATGCCAACCGCCACGGCCAGACGATCTGGGCCGACCCGCGCGGCCGCCATGCCGGCCTGCCGTGGCCGCAATTCTCCATCCATCGCGGCGAGCTGCAGATGATCCTGTTCCACGCCGCCGAGAAGAGGCTCGGGCCGGGCCGGATCAAGTTCGGCCGGCGCCTCGCGGCCGTCGAGCAGAAGGCAAGCAAGGTCACGGCGCGCTTCGTCGATCGCAACGGCAAGGCGGCCGAAACCGCCGACGCCGACATCCTGATCGGCGCCGACGGCATCCACTCCGCGGTGCGCGCGCATTTTTATCCCGACGAAGGACCGCCCAAGGGCCAGGGCATCCTGATGTGGCGCGGCGTGAGCGTAGGCAAGCCGTTCCTGGATGGCGCCACCATGGTGCAGGCGGGTCATCACAATCAGAAATTCGTCTGCTATCCCATCAGCCGCGCCCATGCCGAGCGGGGCGAGGCGCTGATCAACTGGATCTGCGATCTGCATATGGGCGAGGGCGCCCTGCTGGCGCGCGAGGACTGGAACCGCCCCGGCAAGCTTGCCGACTTCCTGCCGCGCTTCGAAAACTGGAAGTTCGACTGGCTCGACGTGCCGGGCGTCATCCGCGCCGCCCACGCCATCTACGAATTCCCCATGGTCGATCGCGATCCGTTGCCGCGCTGGTCGCACGGCCGGGTGACCTTGCTGGGCGATGCCGCGCATCCGATGTATCCCATCGGCTCCAATGGCGCCTCGCAGGCGATCCTCGACGGCGAGGTGATCGCGCAGGAACTTTTAGCCGGCGGTGATCCGGAGGGGGCGTTGCAGCGCTACGAACGGCGCCGCTTGCCGCCGACGGCGGGCATCGTCGAAAGCAATCGACGCAAAGGCATCGACGTCATGCTCGACCTCGTCGAGCAGCGCGCGCCGCAGGGATTTTCGACGCTGGAAAGCGTGCTGCCGGCCGCCGAGCTCGAGAAGATCGTTGCCGATTACAAGAAGCTCGCCAGCCAGGATCGCGAGACGCTGCAGAAGATGGCCCGTGCACAATAAAATCGTGCGCAATAAAAAACCGGCCCTTGTAGGGACCGGCCGCGGTAGCGGTTTAAACCGGCCATCACATCGCCGGCCGCCACCGAGGAGGACTATGCCATCGCATGATGACAGGATTGTGGCAGTGGCCGAAGGTCAGGACGACAGATCATGAGCCTCGGCCGCGCCGTCGCCACGGTCGGCAGCTTCACCCTGCTGAGCCGCCTCGTGGGCTTCATCCGCGACATCGTGCTGTCGGCGGTGCTGGGCTCGGGCGCGATGGCGGATGCCTTTTTCGTGGCGTTCAAGCTGCCCAACTTCTTCCGCCGCCTGTTCGCCGAGGGCGCCTTCTCGGCCGCCTTCGTGCCGCTGTTTTCGCGCGAGCTTCAGGGCCACGGTCGTGAGCAGGCGATCGCCTTCGCCCGCCAGGCCCATGCCGGCCTGCTGCTCGTGCTGCTGCCTTTCTCCGTCCTGCTGATCCTAGGCATGCCGGCCGTGCTGGCGCTCTTGGCACCCGGCATGCAGGGCGACGCGCCGACCTTCGCCATGGCCGTCGAATTCGGCCGCATCGCCTTTCCCTACCTGCTCTTCATCTCGCTCGCCTCGCTCTATGGCGGCGTGCTGAACAGCATCGACCGCTTCGCCCATGTCGCGGCCACGCCGATCCTGCTCAACCTCGCCTTGATCGCCGCCGTGCTCGGGCTGACACCCCTGCTGCCCAACAGCGGCTATGCCGCCGCGATCGGCGTGGCGATCGCGGGCCTGCTGCAATGGCTGTGGCTGCTGATCGCCTGCGCGCGCGATGGCGTCAGCATGACGCTGGTGCGGCCGCGCTGGACCGAGCGGGTGGCGCGGCTGATCAAGCTCGCCACGCCGGTCGCGATCGGCGGCGGCGTGCAGCAGATCAGCGTCATGCTCGACGTGGTATGGGCCTCGCTGCTGCCGGTCGGCACGATCTCGGCGCTCTACTACGCCGATCGCATCGCGCAGCTGCCATTGGGTGTGGTCGGCATCGCCATCGGCACCGCCCTGCTGCCGCTGCTGGCGCGCCAGTTGCGCGCCGGCCAGGCTGCGGCGGCGATGGCCAACCAGAACCGCGCCATCGAGTTCGGCCTGTTGTTCAGCCTGCCGTCGGCGCTGGCGCTGTGGCTTTTGGCCGACCCCATCATCCGCGTGCTGTTCGAGCATGGCCATTTCGGGCCCGACGACACCTGGCGCACGGCGGGCGCGCTCGCTGCCTTCGCCGTCGGCCTGCCGGCCTTCGTGCTGGTCAAGGCGCTGACGCCGGGCTTCTTCGCCCGCGAAGACACCAGGACGCCGCTCTTTATCGCGATCGTGGCGATCGCCTCCAATGTCGCGCTCAATCTCGCCTTCCTCTACGGCACGAGCCTTGCCCATGTCGGCATCGCGCTGGCCTCGTCGCTGTCGGGCTGGCTGAATACGGCAATGCTCGCAACTGTCCTGGTCCGGCGCGACCAATGGATAGCCGATCAGCGGCTGGTTTCGCGCTCGATTCGCATGGTGGGCGCGACGCTCGGCATGGGCGCGGCCTTGTGGTTGGCGCTGGGCCTGCTGGCTTCGCAATTGGCCCATGCCAATCTTGTCGGCATCATCGCCCTGCTCGGCGTCTGCGCCGCGGGCGCGGCGATTTACGCCGTGCTGGGGGCGCTGCTGGGCGTGGTCCGGCTGTCGGAGCTGCGCCTGGTGATTCGCCGCGAGCCCGGCCTCAGACCAATCGACCCAGGCGAACAACCGTGACGCCGGCCCTCAGCGGCCGGTTGACCGCGGGCATCACCAGCACGCAGTCGTCGTAGGGCGTCGTCACCGGCTCGCCGTCGTCGTGGCCGAGCAGGGTGCCGGCCTGGGCGATCACCTCCTGGCCGGCGAAGCGCCGCGCCGGCGTGAAGTTGCAGCGCTTGGTGGCGATGGCATGGGTGACCTGGACGACGCGCTGCTTGTCGGGCGTCGGCTGCTTCCAGTCGGCCGGCAGGTCGGCCGCTTCGACGATGCCGGTCTCGGCCAGGAAGCGCGCCGTCACGTCCTTGGCCACCATGACCGACGAGGCCCGCCAATGCTGGCCGGTCTCGATCAGCAGCGCGGTCTTGGCGCTCTTGGGATCGCCGAAGGCGCCATAGTCGCGCATGCGCATGCCGGCCGCATGTCCGCGGTCGCGCACGAGATCGACCGGCGTGCCGAGCTTCTTCGCGAGGGCGACGCCCCTGTCGAGCGGCCCGCACAGCATCAACGGCACGCCGTCGTCGTGCATGGAATG
>Ga0137389_10001246_pt1 | contig 14794 bp, 7 predicted proteins | sample 15con2h14BmetaG_FD_104645 | JGI IMG/M metagenome (GOLD analysis project Ga0137389, IMG submission 104645) | Vadose zone soil microbial communities from Angelo Coast Range Reserve, California, USA - 15con2h1.4B metaG | ecosystem: Environmental > Terrestrial > Soil > Vadose zone > Saprolite...
AAAACCATACGCTTTGAGTTTGACGGCATCGAGCAATCCGTACTTTCTACTGCTATGCGCGGGAGGTAGTATGGCATTTATACAAACATCGGACTTACCGCCTCTTGACACCTCACCTGTACACGCCCAAGTGACTATACTTCCGGGCGGCGGTGAATACATAGCCTACGTTATAACCGATACAGCTTCCGAGATCCCTATTCGGCTGAAGCCGCACGATGTCAAAAACCTGAACTCCCTTCTACAAGGGGCAATTCAACAGGTTGCTGGTAGTTTTGGGAAGGAAGATGCTTACGAAACGGCATTAGCAGAACTAGCTCGTATAGGAAATTATGCGTTCCAACGAATTTTTCCTGACACTTCCTTCCAGGAAACAATACGTAATGCACTGAATGCAGGTACCATCGTTCAAATTGTGTCAAAGGACTTCTTCATCCCCTGGGATTTGTTATATGATGGACCCCTGGATGCACGAGCACATATTTTGTACTACTGGGGCATGAAGCATATTATTTCGCGCACGATTATTCAAAATGTGCACAGGAGCCATGTATCACCTGTCATCCAGTCAAAACGTCCAAGGGTAGGGTTGGTTACGTCTGATAGGTTACCTTATGTGGAAAAGCAAGAAATTCCCGCTCTCAAAAAGCTCCATCAAAGCAGACGCTTACAACTCACGCCTTTACGAGCACTCTCTACAACCCAGCGCAGCAACGAACTGGTGGAATTGGGACGCTTCCTGGGGCAAGAGCTACAGATCATTCATTTTGCTTGCCATGCGTATGAGCAAGACCCGCTTGAACAATCATATCTCTTCATCACAAGGGATTTTCCTATCTCAATGATCGATTTTGTGATAAGCCAGTACGAACTGAAGCACAACCCCTTCGTCATCCTGAATGCCTGCCTTACTAGCATTATCAACCCGCTCTATACCTCTTCCTGGGCGGAAACACTGTTGGAGCGGGGAGCAAGAGGCGTATTAGCCACCGACTTTCGGATACCCGACTGGTTTGCTGCATCCTTTAGCGAAGTGCTATATGGGCATCTGCTCTCCGGTATGCCGATTGGTGAGACGCTTCTAACCACGCGCCGACAGTTCTGGAGTGAGCAACGCAACCCGTTAGGACTTGCTTACTCCCTCTATTCACCACCGTCTATCCAATTTGTCAGGACAAAGAAAAAGTAAGGAGCATATTGTTATGAGTAAGAGAACCAAAGACGAGACGACGGCCGCAGGCAAGGGAGCAATGAATAGCGACGAAATATTGGTCGTGACGAGTGACCTCGCAGCAATAGGAACAAGAGGAGGTGGGCCACAACCGCTGAAAGTCGAGGAACTCGCCGTCAATGTCAATCTATTTATTCAGCAGATGAGTAAGGTACTGGAGAGCACTCCTGTGTCGTTGGGCAAGTTTCATTTTGAGGAATTCGAGATACATGCCGAGATCAACGCAGATGGGACCATAGCTGTTCTCGGTTCAGGGGTTCACGCTGGTGTAGGTGGCGGTCTGCGCTTCCTCTTCCGACGCAGAGCTGCATCTAATGAGTAATCTTTTATGGTTTAGCAAATAATCAATTTTCGATATAGACCATTATGTTTGGTTCCGCCATTGCTGCCTGTGTAAAGGGGAAGGCTACTGCTATGATGGGAAGGAAAGAACGCTTCTTTGCTCCACTCATCAATGTCTCACTGGAAGACCTGGTGCCAGCAGATCACTTCTATCGCCATCTCGACCGGACACTTGACCTCTCCTTTGTGCGGGAGTTTGTGCAAGAGACCTATGCTGGTGGTGGTCGTCCTTCCATCGATCCGGTGGTCTTCTTCAAACTGCAACTCGTGATGTTTTTTGAGGGCATTCGCTCAGAACGCCAACTCATGCGGCATGCTGCGGATCGATTGAGCGTACGCTGGTTCTTAGGGTATGACCTTGGCGAGCCGCTTCCCGACCATTCCAGCCTCACCCGTATCCGTGAGCGCTATGGGGTCGATGTCTTCCGCCGCTTCTTTGAGGCCATTGTCGAGCAGTGCCAGCAAGCTGGTTTGGTCTGGGGCAAAGAACTCTACATCGATGCCACCAAAGTGGAGGCCAATGCGGCTATGACCTCGGTCAAGCCGCGCTTTGCGGTGGAAGCGCATCTGGCTACCCTGTTCGCCACAACAGGCGAAGAAGCAGGAAAAGAGGCGGAGCCGGTCCTGCCCCAAGATGAGCCAGCATCCAGCGAACCGAACCAGCAGAAGGAGATGGGACCTCTTGTGGAGTTACCCACAGCTATCTCGCCAGAGCAGCGTTCAGAACTCAGCCAACAGAACGAAGCGCGCCATGACTGGATCGAGCAGCTCGGAGCGCAAGATCGCACCGTCACCACCCATTGGTATCAGCGGATGGCCGATTGGCATGTGAGCACGACCGATCCGGATGCCTCCATGATGGTGACCAAAGGCGGGTCGCATCTGGGCTACCAAACCCACTACGTCGTGGATGGGGGCAAAGCCCACATTATTGTTGGGGTCTTGGTGGCCCCCTCGGAAGTCTCGGAAAACAAGCCCATGCTCGACTTACTCTGGCGGGCGCGTTTCCGTTGGAAGCTCTGGCCCAGACAAGCCACAGGCGACAGCAAGTATGGCACCGAAGACAACCTTGTAGCCATTGAAAGCCAACACATCCGCGCCTACATTCCCCTTCCTGATATGGACCATCGTACCGAGTTCTTTAGCTCTCAGGAGTTCCACTACGACGCGAAGCTGGATGTCTACGTATGTCCGGCAGGAAAAGCACTCCATTTTGATCGGCCTCATTCGACCGACCGTTCGCGGCGGTATCGCGCACGGGCGAAAGAGTGCAATCACTGCCCTCTCAAAGCAAAATGTACCACGAGCAAGCAGGGAAGGACGCTCTGTCGGAGTGTGGATGAGGACTATCTTGACCAGGTGCGTGCCTACGCGACCACCGAAGCGTACAAGAAGGCCTTGCGCAAGCGCAGTGTCTGGGTGGAGCCCTTGTTTGCCGAGGGCAAACAGTGGCATGGCATGCGGCGCTTCCGCTTGCGTCGGCTTTGGCGGGTGAACTGTGAAGGACTGATGCGTGCAGCCGGACAAAATCTCAAGCGACTGCTCAAAAAGCGAGGCTGGGGACGGCGTCCTTGTCCAGCAGAGGCCATGTATGCCCTCTTTTTGATGTTATGTTGGGGGGTGACTTGTACTTCTTTAGGGTATATGTCTGTTTCCTTGGTGTCTGGCTCAGATTACTCCCTGAGCAAGCGGAAGTGCCTCATCCATTACTGATGAGTTTTGCAAGGGGCTTTTTCAACAGGCTGGAACATTTTTACGACTTAATGACAGCCCATTCTGTCTGCCCATCGCGCTGATCTTCTTGCAGATAATCCGACGCCCGTCGGTTCCTTCTAGGCTATTTATAGATTAAATCGTAAATAACTCCACTTTACTCTATTTTTATTTGAAACGAAGCCTTGATAGCGCATTTTTCGATAGCTTTGTAAGAAGGATATTTTCTCTTCTTCATTGATTTAGCGGAGCAACTACTGGACACATTTTTGCCTTGTGTTTAATCTTTTAACAAGCTATCTATCCAGGTGAAGCTCTCATAAAAGGTGAAGGCGATCTCGGGTTTAAACTGAATCAACTTAAACCCGAGTGCTAACGACTTCATTGCGTACTCCCTAGTATCGGCTTGCAACCAAGTCTTTTGTACAAGACGTAGCATTTGCTCATATTCTCCCACCATTTCTAGAATTTTTACTAATTCTTTCAAAATATCTATGCTGTTCTTATAATCTTTGCTGATTTGCTCAAGCGCAGCTATCTCTGTACATATCAACTTAGCTTGCTCTGTATATCCCGTTTGCGCTAAAGCTGTGCCTAGTTTGATCAATGTTGTCACTTTAGACCAGCTATTCTGAATAGTATGAGTAAGCTTTTTTGCCTCCATCCATACATTTTCAGCTTGTTTCCAAAGTTTCGCTTTAGCGAGAAATATACCTAACTCAATCAATACCTCAGCTTTATGTGTACTCATTCCTATTTTGTATGCTGCGTTCTCGGCACGCTTCCATTGTTGTACCCAGATTAAAGAATTGATGAGGTTACCTAATGCCTTGTCTCGAATCCAAGAATCTTGGATCATATTAATTTCCGCCTCGGCTTCATTCCATACATTTTCAGCACGTTTCCCCTCCCCAATCCATGAAAACAACATCCCTAGACGTTGCAATATTTCTACTCTTGCGGAATGTTCTCGGATCGTGTAGATGACCTTTCTGACTTCATCCCATAGCTTTGTAGCTTGGTTGAATTGCTGCTCTTTATATAACTGTAAGCTTAGCTCAATCAATACCTCACCCTTAGCCCTAGATTCCTGTATAGAATATGCCAGCGTTGCAGCCCACTTCCATTGTTGATACTGAGCAAGCGCTATGCCCAATTTTCGTAGCAGCTCTGCTTTAATCCAATCGTCTCTTACTGTACGTGTTAACTCTTCGGCTTCGCTCCACACTCTCTTAGCGTGATTGTATTGATGTGCTTTATGCAGTTGTGAACCTAGTTCAATCAATACTTCGACCCTAGCTTGGTCCTCCCAGATAGAGTACGCCATGGTTTCACTCCGCTTCCATTGTTGAGGATGTTTTAACTGCTCCATGACCTCCTCAATCGGTGTTTGAGTGCCTTCTTCATCCTCTTCAAGTAAGCTTGTTACTTCTCCAATTTCTATCCATAGAGCCTTCGCCCGATCCCATTCCTGTGCTCTACATAATGCCAAACCTAGCTGTTGCAGTACCTCAGCTTTTGCTTGTGGCTCATCTATAATGCGCTGAACCTCTCCCGCAAGATCCCACTCCTGAGCTTCGATGAACACTCTACTTAAAGTAACCAACGCTTGAGATCTATCCATTGTGTTGTTGATCTCGTAGATGTCAATTTCGCTACCCATTTCTTCCATGCTTATCTCGGTGGAGACAAGCACCTCTTTCGCATACTCCCATACATCCTCGACCCAACTCCAATATAATGCCCGAGCCAGTGCAATACAAAGCTCGACCGCGATCTGGGCGCACTTTTTCTTCCCATTCATAGTACGAACCGCTTTGTCAACCTCTCTCCATACCGTTTTTGCTTGTTCCTGTGCATGTACTTCGTGTAGCACCACTCCTAACGCAATTAACGCTTCAGCACGTTCTTCAAAATGCTGGACGGAATGTGTCGTCTCTTCTGCTTTTTGCCATACCTCCTCTGCATATTTTTGCCAATCTCCTCTAACTAATGCTCCAACCAGAGCATATAATATTCTGGCATGCTCTTGATTATCCTCAATGGCGTTTGCTGCTGCTACTGCCTCTTTCAATACCTCTTCAGCTAGCCCCCATTCCTCCTTTTCAGTTAATATGACACCCAACTCAAGTAGCATCCAAGCACGCTTCTCATGATTTTCTACAGCATTTGTTGATGTTACTAACTCCTTCCACATCTCCTCGACTAGCTCCCACGCCTCGACCTCAATTAAACGAGTACCTATCTCAGCTAGAATTTTGATACGCTCTCCGAACTCCTCAATTTCTAGTATTGTTTCTTTTATTTCTTTTTGCATTATATATTCTCTTTCCGAAATTTTATCATCAACTGATTCTTTCTTTATTATATTTGCGAATGTCACATATGATTTACAAATCGCGAATGCACGCTGCTTATTTTCTTTTAAGGCATATGCTTCATTTACCTCCATTTCCCATTTCATCTCTTCTTGTTTTCGTTCATACACTTGTGCAAGCACATTATTTAAATCATTAAGGAAAGTATCACATTCTTCATCACCATGATCTTCATTTTTTAATTTAATTCCTTCTATTAGCCTGTTCATTTTATCTGTCGCATTGATGAGCGAACTCTGTGAATCAATATCATATACAGCACTTGTTATATCTTCCCAAACATTTTTAGCTTTGGCCCATGCTCGTACTTCAGCCAATGTTAGGAATAGCTTGCACAGTAGATCGATACGCATTTCTTGTTCCTCAATGTAGTCAACAATATCTCGTATCTTCTTCCATACTTCCTCTGCCTGTTTCCATTCCTGTACCCTGGCTAAGGCTATGCCTATTTCACACCATATACCGACTTCCACCTCATAATCTATGTCCTGTGTCAGTTTCTCTAACTCATCCCATACCCTTTTAGCTTGCTCCTCTCTCCGAGCTTCGGTTAGCGCTATCCACAACTCGCATAATGCTTTAGCTAGTTCCTCTTCGTTCGATTGCCAGTCTTCTTCTTCTACTTTTTGCCTTACAGCTTCTACCTGTTCCCATTCCTGCGCTTTGGCTAACGCAGAAACGAGTATCAAGGATACACTGGCCTGATCCTCCTGATCATCTAAAGTGTACGCTATTGTTTTTGCCTTAGCCCATATCTCCTCTGCTCGTTTTCCTTGCCCCGCTCTGGCTGATGCTACACCTAGATTACACAATGCTCTAATTCGCTCCTCCTTATCGGCATACTCCACCATTGCCTCTGCCTTTTCCCATATTGCATTTGCACGTCTCCATTCCTGTCTTCTAGAGAACTCGTTAACCAATGCATATAGTACGTGAGTTTTCGTCCGATTTTCCTTAATGGAGAGCGCCACTGCTTCAGCCTGTTCCCAGCGTTGCTCTCTTGCTAATGCTAAGGCAAACTCACTCATTAGATGGGTTTGTAGCTTGTGATCCTGGATAAGGAGAACTACTTCTTCAACTCGCTCCCATTGCCGCGCTCTTGTTAATGCCAAGGCGCTTGCCTCTAAGACTTTGACACGCTTCTCAACCTCACGAATGAGGGATGCCACTTCCTCAGCTTGCTCCCATCTCCGTGCTTCGATTAATGCTAAGGCGAGGCTATAGAACACTTTGTCTTGCTCATCGTGCTCTTCGATAGTCTTCGCCACTGCTTCAGCCCATTGCCAGCTCTGGTTCTTGATTAATGCAGAGGTCAATTCATTCAACGCCAATGCACGTTCTTCACGAGTCTCGATGGAGCGTATCACCTTTTCCGCACGGCTCCATTGCTGGGCCTCGATTAACTCGAAGCTCAATCCGTTCAGCGCCCTATCATGTATTTCTTGCTTCTCAATGGCACGTATCACTTTTTCTGCTTGATCCCATTGTTGTGCCTTGGCAAACTCGATGCCAAGTTCACTTAGCATCCCGTCGCGCTCATCACGTGCCTCAATAGAGCGTGCTATCACTTCCGCTCGTTCCCAGTCTTGTATCCCAATTAGTCCACGAACAAGTTCACTTAGCATTCCGTCGCGCTCATCACGTGCCTCAATAGAGCGTGCTATCACTTCCACTCGTTCCCATTGCTGTGCTTCCATCAAGGCAAGGGCTAGTCCACGCAACACTGAGAGACGCCCTTCATTTTCCTTTATGCTATATGCCACTTCCTCAGCATAATCCCATTTTTGCGCCTCAGACAAAGCTATGACAAGGTTACTCAACGCGAGAGTACGTTCCCCACTTATCTCAATAGAGCGTGCTACTTCTTCAGCCCGTTCCCAGTGTTGCATCCTAGCTAGCTCACGGCTGATCTCGATCAACATCCTGATACGCTCATTTTCTGCTAGAGACCTTGCCACTTCGCGTGATCTTATGAGAAATTGAAAGGTTTCCTGCTCGCGTCCTGGCAGCATCATTAAATGCTTCGCTATGAGGAACAATACCCGCGCCTTAGAGTCCAGTTCTGTTAAAAGTTCAGCTAAACCAACTGCTTCCGCTTCTCGTTGTAGCAACATCAAGGCTTCGAACGCTTCTACTGGATATCTGTCGGCTCGGCTAGTCAAACTACACCGTAATAACGTATATCGCCATAATTGCGGGAGATATTGCAGCCCATATTCCATTGCTTCCTCGCAAGCCGCCTGCCGTCCCAAATTCAGTTCCTGCACATAAGAACGCGTGCTAGGATCATAGCGCACTTTACTGTGTCCATATGCTTCCATATCCAGTACTGCAAACAGCTTCGGCCGCTCCTTTGCTCGGTATAGATGAGTGATGTAGTAGCGCCGAGCATACTCTCGTCTTGCTTGCTCTACAGGAGAAGATTTCACATCTTGCCAGATGATTGCTATATCCTCTTGTGCACACCATTCAGCAAGCTTTTTGTGCCAGTTTTGTTCTTCATCTACGGCAAAGATATATTCCTTGTCAGGATGATTCTCATCCTCACGTAAGTATTCCTGCAACTTTAAGTGGAACAAGGAGCAACGCTGCTGTCCATCTTTGGCAATCAGCCCACCAAGGCGCTCTATCCCCTCCCTGAGATCATCATCTTCTACATCGAGAATCTGTCGAATGTGCCGCGTGGCTAGTGGTTCGAAAGCCGCAAGCAGCACTCCTAGAACTGGTTTGATCACCGTGCGCCATTGGCGAGGATGCCGCTTGAGACGGGCCATTGCAAGCGTAAAGATGCTATTAGGATTATCCGCGATCCGCTTTATCATTTCTGTAGGAGCGATTATCTCGTTCTCAGCACTCTCTGCCAACTCCTTTGCAACAAGATCAAGGTAGAGAGCGTTCTCTTGCATTGCAATATAGAATTGGTCGGCCAAGTCACTATCAAGTTGCACCTGACGATGCATCAGGATGAGATCGAAATCCTGTCTACGCAGATTTGGTAGTTGATATTCATTATGAGGTTTGAGTAGCTTTAATGGACGTAAGGTATCATTTGGACGAGTACCAAGTACAAATACAATTCCTACGGGTGGATTGTCAGGCAAAAAGCTTAAGTCGCGTTCTCCATCCACATCCTCCTTGAGTTGATCCAGGCCATCAACGAAGATGACTTCCTGACCTCCCTTTTCTGCAACCTCAGCCAGTACTTTGGGAAAGTAGTCACGTAAGGCAGCCCGGCTCTCGACTGCCACATAAAGATCAGAGAGATTGTATTTCAATATTAGATGAGCTATAAGGTTACGTAATACCCCGACCTGGTGGTCGGGGCCAGGATTGAAAGGAATGAAGTGATGTGTAACGTTCTCTGGACCGTATTCTTCTACTAGTTTAGCTATGATGCTACTTTTACCTTGTCCTGCTTGCCCAGTGATGGTGATATACCCACCTGTATGCAACTTCTCCGCAATAAGCTGATGTATCTCCGCTAATTCCTGGATGCGTCCGACGAAGCTACTCAAGCGATCATGCATAAAACTGCTATGATCAGCTAGCAAAGCATAGAGACGTTTTTCTCTTTCCGTAGTATTGTTCTCTTGAGAAAACTTCTTACCATGCTGTTTCGAAGTTATGAGTTTTTGATAGCATACAAGGCGAAAGGTATCTTGCTGTATACCACTAAGGACGGGTCGCTGATCTTCTGGAAGTTGATCTGCTACATATTCGAAAAGGCTGCTCACCGTCAACCAACCATCATGGCGTAAGGCCTCAGGTGCTTCTCCCGCCAATGCTTTTAATAGATAGTAGGTGAAGCGTCCATGGCCGAGGGCTGGGTCCTCAACAGCTTTCTGAATAGGCAAGCAACTTGACAACGCAACACGACCAACGCTCGTACTATTAAGCATGCGTTCGATATAGCCCTGGACAGGATTAATGTCATCTCGATAACGGGGACCCAAAAAGTCGCCACTATAGCAACTATCAAAGATGAAGAGGCGTTTGCGGGCACCTTCGCCTTCGAAGAAATCCTTTCGCAACCGTTCCATGCCTAGTGCATGCTGCTTACGAAACGCCCGACTATGCTTAATTTTTTGTAGGTCAAAGTCGTAGGTTGTTAGAAATACTTCACTATGTGATGTAGTATCACTGCCTGCATTTTGATCATCTAGGGTAAGCGGCTTACTATGACCAGCAAAGTAGAATAACACAAGATCATTTTCGTGTGGTCTATCTAGAATAACCTCAGACAAAGCTGCGTTAACAGCCTCAACAGTAGCAGCCTCGCCGAGTAAAAGGAGGCGATTTTCTGATGGAAAGCCCAGTTTGCTCAGGAGATCATCCATCGCTTGTGCATCGTTCTCTGCATACTTGAGCGGGGGTAGGAGCGGTGAAGAATAGTGATTAATGCCAACGCATACGGCGTAACGTTTCTCCGTCAAAGTCGATTTCGGCATACAGCTACCTTTTAATAGTAAGTGCTGAGGGCAGTGCAGGAATATGTTGCTCTTTTGAGCAAGGCCGTAATTTTATCTATGCGACGATTTCTTTGTTTTGGATACCATTCCCAGCACTTGGATAGAGGACGAAGAAGTAATCCTGTTAAAAGTTTCTGGATACCTTGACTCGAAGATGTTAATAAGCTTTTGCACTGTCGCTCGGTCTGCATCTTCAATGCTGATACTATCACCATCCAATGTTAATTCAATCTTCTTAACGTTCCCATGTTTTGTGAGTGCTCCAACTGCAGCTGTTCCTGCCTGAAAGATTGTAGTGATAAGATCCTTCTGAGCTATAATTTCATGTGCGATTTCACCTAAAATGAGGATAACTCCTGCATCACGCGTGTTGTCATTTTCCATTCTCGATGTGTAGTTAGGTAGCGCAGAAATGCTCTCCCATACGTCCATTCGTACATCTTCAACCACACCTAATATCTCAAAATCATCGGTTTCACTATCAAGAGGAACTAACACAACCTGTGCTAGCACCGTGGGTTGAACATCACCTTCCGATCGCGTGTTAGACATAATATAGTCTCCTTTCAATTGCTGCCATCAGGCATATCACTAACACCAGGGACTCTATATACTGCAAGGTGATGGTATCAGTATCACTATTATACTCGAAATATAGTAAGCTGTATACATAATCAGCAAAATTTTATTTTGCCTTTCAGATGAGCAGCTTCCTTGCTTTAATGTGTACATTTTAGAAATTAGACAGCCCAAGCTATTGCCGAACCTAAATGCCGTTGTGTATTTGCTACACGGATTTGCGCCAAGGGTTTGTTCTTTTGCGAGGATGATTTGAAGCCTTAGGTCGAGTTTCCCAAGAGGTGCGATAAAGTGGATTAACACAGGTGAGATAGAAGCCGACGCCCGTCGGTTCCTCCGATTTATAGTGTAATTTAAGCATGCAGCAAGTGCGGACCCCTGCAACGCAAGCCGCTCAGGGAAAGAATATTCCGTTGTCCATGCTGCGAGTTCGTAATCGTTCGTGATCTGAATGCGAGTCTAAGCATTTCCTCTGTGGGACGACACCACCTCGTTATCCAACCCGTAGAGCTCCCTCGCCTTTTGGCGCAAGAGTCGTCATATGTCCTTACGTTTTCTTTGCGGGAATTGAGCAGGCGTCGTAGAGAACCGCAGCACATACCCAAAATTGTTCACGGCATGAATCAGAAGAGGAGTCTGCCACAGCTTCGGGCGGATATTCGTGATATGCCTAGCCAGTCGCCTTCCTAGCTCACTCTCAGCAAAGTCGTCGGGAAAAGCTGCCTGGATCAACGCTTCGGAGGACACAGGTGTGCCCGCCTGCCGCAGCAGGAGTCTGAGGAGTGCATACTCGGTGGGAGTCAACTCAATGACGAGCTGGCCGATGACAATTACATGCGCTGCGGCATTGGCAAGGACTTCAATATCCTCTATCATCATCCCTGCAGGTAGCAGGAACTGGTCACCTCCTGTATGCTTCCGGCGTGCAGCTGTCGGCGATAGCTCGGCATCTTCACTTGTGTTACTTTTTCGAGTTCCATTCATTGTGCAGTAACGCTCCTGTTCTGGCTCCCTATTGCTGTTCGGCAGACGAGAGAAGAAGCAAAGGCCTGCTTCTGCCAGAACCGTCAGTAGAGCAGAAGCACCACGACAGCCGTTCAACGTTGCTAGATCTGCTTCTCAGTAGCAAGGGTAGATATAGGGAAGGCAAGCACACCTTGCCTCCCCTGCATGTAAGAAGAGGCATATGCACCACTTCAGGTACTACAGCGGGCGCCCACCTGGCGCACCTCCTCGAGGATGGCGACCACATCCGCCTTGGTCAGGGTATAATGCAGGGCACAGGAGCGCAGGACGAACCGACCATGTAACAATGTCCCATTCAAAAAGGCTTTCCCACCGACCTGGAGTTCCTCCATGATCGCTTTGTTCACGGCATCGAGTCGCTCTTCGTCGCCGCGCATTCCATCCGGGACGTAGCGAAAACAGACGATGGAGAGTTCCACCGGAGCCAGCCGCTCCAGATCAGGTGCAGCATCGATCAGTGACGCCATGTACTGCGCCAGGGCGTTATGGCGCACCACGTGCGCGACCAGTCCCGTACGGCCCGCCTGCTGGATGACCCAGGCCAGCTTGAGCGCATTAAAGCGCCGTGTCTGTTGAAAGCCATATTCCGAAAACCAGGGCAGGCCGCCAAACTCCTTATCCGGTTCCGTGCGCAAGTATGGGGGCACCAGACTGAACGTCTCGCGCAAGAGTCTTTCCTGCCGTACGATAGCGCAACTGCACTCACTGGGGACCGCCAGCCACGTATGCGGATCCAGCACCACCGAGTCGGCACGGTCGAGGCCAGCATAGAGATGAGCCACGCTCGGATCGAGGATGCCAAAGGTGCCATAGGCTCCGTCGACATGCAGCCAGAGCCCCTCAGCGGCGCAGAAGTCGGCCAGGTCGTCGAGCGGGTCCACGGCACCGGTATTGATGGTCCCTGCGCTGGCCACTACACAGAACGGGCGCAAGCCAGCCTTCCGGTCGGCCGTCACCGCAGCGCGCAAGGCGTCGAGGTCCATTTTGCACCGCGCATCGACAGGAATGCGGCGGGGCTTCCCCAAGCCGAGCAAGTGCGACGCCTTGTGCAGGCAACTGTGCCCCTCCTCGGACATATAAAGTACGAGTGGCGCATGGTCACCCTGCAAGCCTTCCTCGTGCATGCTCCAGCCATCGGCAGCGGCTGCCCAGTGACGCGCTGTTGCCAGGCAGTACAGGGTGGCGACGGATCCACCGCCCACGAGCAGCCCAGCGCTGCCTTCAACCGGAAAGCCAATGAGTTCCATCAGCCAGCGCACCGTGCAGCGTTCCAGGTAGATCGCCGCATGATCCCCATCGGCCATGCTCGGATTCATCACCGCTGCCAGAAACTCGGCCAGCATGCCGATGGGCGCACCCGCTGGATTCACCCAGGCGGCCAAGCGCGGATGCTGATTGCCCATCGCATGCGGCAGCACATGGCACTCAAAGAAATCGAGAATAGCTTCGAGCGGCATGCCGTGTTCCGGTAGCGGTTGGTGGAGCAGAATCTCGCGCTCGGCAGGAGTTATAGGCTCAAAGATGGGCCACCCGGGCAGCTCTGCAAGGTACTCAGTCGCGATTTCTAGGGCCAGCGTCCCCAGAGCATAAAAGGTGCCGGGACCCATGGCCAGCGGAGAAGGAGTGGTGCTCCAAGGTCTTGTTGCAGCAGTAACGCCAGGATTAGTCGTATGCATGTTGCTGTGGTTCCTTCTACGGTGATAGTAACATCGACCCGCTCGACACAGGGTCAATGCAAGCAGTACACTTGCTCTCGTTGCTCGTGGAACACACTGGAGACCGTCCCGTGTTCCTCCAGGGCTCGACCAGCGATGAGCGTCTTCGTGGTATCTGTACCATAGGGCAAGCGAGTCACCAGGGCAGCGACTCACCCATCACCCGCTCCGCGATCATGATGGAGCTGGGAGCAGCAGCATGATCGCGGAGTCGTGTAAGCAGTCGCCGCGTAGCACCGAGACGATCTGCCAGGCGACCTCCACGGCGACCTGTGCCTGTACCTCTCTCGCCGAGGCTCCGAGATGGGGTGTGGCAAGCACCCGAGCGTCTGCCAGCAGCTGTTGCAGCACCGGATCGTGATGAGCGCACCAGCAACAGAGCGACTGTCTCGGTAGCGCGCCTGATTGAGACAAAAGATCACCATATGACCATAGAACAAATGTACCAGAAAATCAACAAAAAAGCCTCACTTATTGACCGATTTTCCGCGTGACATTGACCGAATTTATCGGTGACATCAACCTCATTTTTGCGTCACATGGTCTCGTTCGCAAGGTAGGACGCTCCACATTTGTTCTGACGGGAGAATGATAGGATAGGCGCTGGGACCCAACGAAACCAGGAGACGAGCTCCGAACAAGCAGGTGAATGGACGGTGAGGCCGATTTCTCAGTGAGCTGCGGGAATTATTAGGTGTGGAATATGCAAGGAAAAGCTGACCAGCAAACAGTGCTTTCGCCTTGTCAGGAGAACCTTCTGCTGTGCGTACGTTTCCCGGAGAAGCTAGAGCGGTTGAAGAATGTATCCTAATCCTCGAAGCGAGTATGCCTTCAAGCCAAAAGCCGCTAACCCGGCCATAATGCTGCCGATAGCTCTCCGCACAGGTCGTATGGTCGCTGCCCACGCTTCTTGGAGGTGCTTGCGACCCTCTTCGAGAGAAAGAGGAAAGAGGCCAGTCAGCATCACGTCGTAGGGACAGTAGTCAGGATAGGCTTGTAGGAGCGGTACCAGAACACGCATCCCGTTGGGTGAAAATTGCTGCGTCACGATGCGCGCTCTACCAGCGGCTTCATTGGAGAACAGGATGACTGTGCGCGTCGCTGGATTCACCACCAGAGTACGATCATCAGGAAGTAGCCCGGGTAAGGAAAAATGCAGGAGCCCTTCATCATGCTCCCCCTTCCTCTCTAATCCAGAATCACCTTTGTTCATGAAACGATGTGGCGAGTACACCTTTGCCCTGCTGCAAGGAGATGAAACGCCGTGCCTCCTCTCTGTCTGTATAAGATCGAGTCGGATCGATTGCCAACGGCGGGCTGACTGAAAGTTGCACGTTGTGG
>Ga0137389_10001248_pt1 | contig 14784 bp, 5 predicted proteins | sample 15con2h14BmetaG_FD_104645 | JGI IMG/M metagenome (GOLD analysis project Ga0137389, IMG submission 104645) | Vadose zone soil microbial communities from Angelo Coast Range Reserve, California, USA - 15con2h1.4B metaG | ecosystem: Environmental > Terrestrial > Soil > Vadose zone > Saprolite...
ACATTGTAAAGACTCTTCGCACCCGCGGCGTCTTCGCCAAGCGCCGCCACCGGCTTGCCGGTGTCCCCGCCGATGCGGATGCGCGGATCGATTTCCACTTCGCCAAGGACGGGAACGCCATAAGCGATCGCCGTCTTCGAACCCTCGCCGTGGCCAAAAATGTCCACCGCCTTGCCGCAGTGCGGGCAGGAAAACGTGCTCATGTTTTCGACCACGCCGAGAACCTCCACGTTCACCTGGCGAAACATTTCAATCGCCTTGCGTACATCGGCGAGCGCCACGGTCGATGGCGTAGTCACCAGCACAGCTCCGGTAACAGCAACCGTCTGGATCAGCGTCAACTGCACATCGCCCGTTCCCGGCGGAAGATCAATAATCAAGTAATCCAGCTCACCCCATTCCACGCTGCGCAGGAATTGCGTGATCACGCTGTGCAGCATCGGTCCGCGCCAGATCATGGGCTTGTCGCCGGGGTTCAGCAGGCCCATGGAAATCATCTTCAGCCCTTGCGATTGCACGGGAATGATGTGCTTGTCGGCCGTGGCCTCCGGTTGCTGCGTCGCGCCCAGCATGATCGGCACGTTCGGCCCGTAAACGTCGGCGTCGAGTAATCCAACTTTATGGCCGAGCTTCGCCAAAGCCAGCGCGAGATTCACCGCGACAGTGGTCTTGCCGACCCCGCCCTTGCCGCTGGCAACTGCGATGAGATTCTTTACGCCGGGAATCGGCTGGCGTTCCGGTTGCTGCATGGGCGCTGGAGGCATTTCGTTTTCCTCGATGTGCGTGGCGGCATAAAGCCGCCGCTATTACGTCCGCGCTAGGCGTTCGCGCCGTGGCACTTCTTGTATTTCTTTCCCGACCCGCAAGGGCAAGGATCGTTGCGTCCCACTTTCGCGCCAGCCCTCACGGGCTTGGGCGCTTCCGCCTGCGCGGGCCCGGTCTGATACTGCAAATCCTTCTGCTGGCGTTGCTGGCGGCGTTCGATTTCACGCGCTACGGCCGGCAAATGCTGCGGCTCGTTGGCCCGCGCGGCGGCGCTGGCTACGGCTGCAGCGGCGCTTGGCGGTTGATGCCCCGGCGGTTCGAGTCGAGGCTGTCTCGCCTCCGGCGGCTGCTCGCCCTGCTGCATCTGAATGTGGAAGAGATAGCGAATCGTTTCGTTATCGATGCGCGCCATCATGTCTTCAAACAGCGTGAACGCTTCTTTCTTGAATTCGACAATGGGATCTTTCTGCGCGTAACCGCGCAGTCCGATGCCCTCTTTCAAGTGGTCCAGCGAAAGCAAATGGTCTTTCCACTGCGAATCAACCACGTCGAGGATGATGCGGCGCTCGAGCCAGCGCATCAGGTCGGCGCCAAACTGTTTTTCTTTTTCTTCGTAGCGTTTCGTGACGGCCTGGGCTGCGGCCTCGGCAAGCTGGTCGTGGCTCAGCGCGCCCGGATCGGCACCCGCTGCCTTCAAATCAATACCGAACTGCGCGTTGCTCTCCGCCAGGAACTGCGTAGCGTTCCACTGATCGGGATGCTGCTCGCGCGGGCAGAATGTTTCGGCAAGCTCGCGCGCCAAATCTTCCGCGATGCCGAGAACATAATCGCGCTGATCCTTGCCTTCCAGCGCGGAGCGGCGAATCGCATAAATCGTCTCGCGCTGCTTGTTCATCACGTCGTCGTATTCGAGCAGGTGTTTGCGCGCGTCGAAGTTCTGCGCTTCCACTGATTTCTGCGCCTGCTCGATGCGCCGCGAAATCAATCCGGATTCGATCGGCACGCCCTCGGTCATGCCCAGGCGGAACATCAGCGCCTTCACGCGCTCGCCACCGAAGATGCGCATCAGGTCGTCTTCGAGCGAAAGGAAAAACCGCGAGGAGCCCGGATCGCCCTGGCGTCCCGCGCGGCCACGCAACTGGTTATCAATGCGCCGCGCCTCGTGGCGTTCAGTGCCGAGGATGTGTAACCCGCCCAGCGCAACGACTTCGTCGTGCTCCGCTTTGCACTGGTCGGCAAACTGGTCATAAACCGGCTTCCACTGTTCCGCTGGCACCTGAAAGATTTTTCCTTCGTGCTGGAAAAGCACCATCTGGACCGCAGGCTGCGCGCCATTGCCGTCCGCGGGGTCGGCGGGGATTACCGCCGGAGCCGCCGCATAAGGCATAGCCAGCTTGTTTTTCAGAAAATGGTCGCGCGTCATCTGCTCGGGATTGCCGCCAAGCAAGATATCCGTGCCGCGGCCGGCCATGTTCGTCGCGACAGTGACGGCGCCTTTGCGCCCGGCCTGCGCGACTACACGCGATTCGCGCTCATGTTGCTTGGCGTTCAGCACCTGGTGGGGGATGCCGGACTTCTTCAGCAATTCCGCAATGGCCTCGGATTTTTCAATGGAGATGGTCCCAACCAGCACCGGCTGGCCCCGCTTGTGATATTGGCGGATGCCGTTGTCGAACGAATTGTCTTCCTGCATGATGCCGTTGACGACCGCTTCAAATTTTTCCTTTTCCGTGCGGTAAACCACGTCCGGAGCTTCGATGCGGATCAACTTGCGGTTCGTGGGGATGACCGTGACGTCCAGATTGTAAATCTTGCCGAATTCCGCAGCTTCCGTTTCCGCCGTGCCGGTCATGCCGGAGAGTTTCTTGTACATGCGGAAATAATTCTGAAAGGTAATTGTGGCGAGCGTCTGATTTTCGCGCTCGATCTTTACGCCTTCCTTGGCTTCCACGGCCTGGTGCAGACCGTCGGACCAGCGGCGCCCGGGCATCTGGCGGCCGGTGAATTCGTCCACGATGATGACTTCACCGTCTTTTACGACATAATCCACGTCATTTTTGTAAAGCGTGTGCGCACGCAGCGCCTGGTAGACGTGGTGCATGATGTCTATGTTCGCCGGATCGGACATGTTGGTGAGCGAGAGTAGCCTTTCGCACTTGGCAAAACCTTCTTCCGTCAGCGTCGCCGTGCGGTGCTTTTCATCGAGCGTGTAGTCAATGTCCTGAATCAGCTTGGGAATAATCTTGTCGATCTTGGCGTACTTGTCGGTGGATTCTTCCGACGGGCCAGAAATGATCAGCGGCGTGCGCGCTTCGTCAATGAGGATGGAGTCCACTTCGTCCACGATGGCAAATTGGTGCCCGCGCTGCACGCATTGCGCCAGGTCATACTTCATGTTGTCGCGGAGGTAGTCGAAGCCGAATTCGTTGTTCGTGCCATAGGTAATCTCTGCGCCATACGCCGCCCGGCGCTGCTCGTCATCCAGGTCATGCACAATCACGCCGACGCTCAACCCCAGCGCACGATAAAGCGGGCTCATCCATTCCGCGTCGCGGCGCGCCAGGTAATCGTTAACCGTGACGATATGTACTCCGCGCCCGGCCAGCGCATTCAGGACCGCGGGCAGCGTCGCAACGAGCGTCTTGCCTTCGCCCGTCTTCATTTCCGAAATCTTGCCTTCGTGCAGAACGATTCCGCCGATGAGCTGCACATCGAAATGCCGCATGTTCAGAAAGCGGCGGCCCGCCTCTCGCACCAAGGCGAATGCCCGCACAATCGCGGGTTCCAGCGCCTTCTGCAACTGCTCTTTATAGGCAGGTTCGGCGGGATCGGCGTCCTTCAGCTGCTCCTGCACTTCGGCGCGCAGCTCCGCAAAATGCGTCTTGAGGCCTTCGTCACTGAGGGCTTGAACTTCGGCTTCGCGCGCGTTGATGGCCGCGATCACCGGCTGCAATTTCTTGATGTCGCGCTCGTGCTTGGTGCCGATGAACCTGGCCACGACGCGGTCGAGTATTTGTGCTGCTTCCATGGATGATTTCGCCGTCTCCTGACGGTTTCCGCCGGCCTAGCCGCACAGAAGGCCGCAATGCGATTTGTCTAAACATCTTATTGTAACTGGTTGGAGCGCCAGCGCCAAGAATCACGGCACTGCTCGCAAATCGGCAGGTTTTGCACCGATCCTTGAAGGAAGGCTCCTAGCGAGTTGCCAGGGATTCCGCCGGAGTAGCCGCCGCATCGCTCACGGCCGCGGCAGGATTTTGAGAAAGATTGTCGGACAGCAAACGACGGTACTTGCCTCGTTCTTCGAGACTCATGTCCACAATCTCAAAGGCCATGTCCTGCGCGCGGTAGTCGCGCATAAGCGCGGTGGCCTGCAAGTTTCTCAAGCCTATTGAGAACTTCAGTTGCACCTGCGTGCCCGGGGCAAGGTGCCGGCTGATGGTCGCTACGCCGCCGCTCAGGCTGGCAGTCTTGATTTCCAGCGAAAAATTATCCTTCAGGTTTATACTGACGGCCCGGACTGGCTTCCGCAATCGAACACGCGTGTGCCGCCGCTGCCGCACGAACCTCGATGTAACCGGGACTTCCAGAGGTGCTAGTGTGTACTCTTCCTTTTCGATCCCGCTCTTCGGCAAAAAATCGCGAACCCACTCCGGGTCCAGTCGCTCAAGAGCCTGGACTGCGGCAATCCTCAGCTCCTGCGGGTGAACCCAAGAAAAAACTTTTTTGGATTCTGCGATGCGCTTCAAGGTAGTAACCGACTCTTGCGCGTTTATCCTTCCCAGCGCTTCGATGGCTTTTACGCGCAGATACGGCCCGCCGCCGGTGGGCAAGTCGCCATCGGCGATGGTCAGCAGTTTGCCGAGGGCCTCGCGATCCGCCGTAACTCCGATCTCGTCGATCACCAGCGGCACCACCAGCGGGTCCACATGATCGAGCAACTCGAGCAGGATGTGGCATCGTCTTGCAGCTCCGCTCGAAGAAATCTGCCGCACGATGCGGTCTTGCGAGGTGCGCGGAAAATCTTTCATGCGCGCCGGCAAATAGACCATCACCGATTCCGGATCGAGCCGGCTCAGCAGCCCGGCCATCTCCACGGCTTCGGCGACCGGTCCGCCGCGGACCGTGCTCCGGAGATACTGAATGCCCTCTTCGCCCAGGTCGGCCGCCAAATTCGCCACGTGTTCACAATCTTCGCGCAAACTGCAGCGATTGAATCGTGACGCTAGCTGCTCCATGGTCGATTGCGGCAGCATCTTCAGAACATCGGTCAGCCCCGCAGCCACCTGCCGTGCTTTCAGCGCTTCCTCGACAAATTCCGGGATGCGCTCTTCAATTCCCATTTTTCCGCGCAGGTTGCGCGCGATCCCCGGGCGCTGCGACTCCACCCCGGCGATGAGATCCAGCGCCTGCTGCATCGCCGGAAAACAATGACTGGTGGCCGCTTGCTGGCTCAGCCGCACGAACGCCGCGCTCACCACTCCCTGCAGCTCCTCGTCCCGCTCGACGCTCAACCGCAAACCAAGATGCCGCAGCGCTTCGCTTAGCAGCTTTGGATCGGCCTTGGCATACAACTCGGCCATTTCCGACAAGCCCGCCGCGGTCTTCTTCCGCGCGTCCGCGTCTTCGCTGTCCGCGCAAGCAGCGTAATTCTTTAAGATGCTGACGGCCTCGGCGACATCTCCGTGTTCGATCAACTCGCCGACGTACGACGACACGTTGCGCGGCGGAATGCACCACGCCTCCTCGGAGAGCAGCACGGCGCGCTTGCCGCTTTCCGGCACCGCCGCCCAGAACTGTTTGTCTAGAATTTCGCGGTGCGATTCCGCCAGGATGCCCGCGTCGCTCATTTTGTCTTCATGAGCGCCGAGGATCTTCCGCAAATTCTCAATTTCCTGGTTCATGCGGTCGAGCATCTGCCGCACCGCGTTGACTTTCACTTCGCCGCGTTCGAAGCGCTCCAGCGCGAAACGGATGGCCAGGTGTTCCGCCAGCTGCACGATCACGGACTCATCCGGCTTCGCACTCGGCGCTTGCGCCGCCAGACTTGCGAGTGCCTGTTTCAAAGTGTCTTGCGCTCGCCCCGGCAGTTCCGCCATCTGCTGTTGGAACGCGCCCGCGGCGGCCATTCCGCCGTGACCCGTCCCCACACTGCCGAAACTCGTCAGCGCTCCCAGTATCGCGTAGATCTCATCCTCGCTCGGCTCGCCCTGTCCGCTCCCGCCTCGTCCGGTGCCGCTTCCGCCGCCTAGCGCCCCTGAGACACCTGCAGCTCCCGACAGGCCTGCCACTACATCCGATATGGGTGCACTTCCGCTCCCAACGCCGGTCCAGAGGCTCCTGCCTGAAATCGCTACTTGTCCGGTCCCGCCCCAGCCAACACCTGCTCCTCCGCCAATACCGTTTGAGCCGCCTCCATAGCCAAGTCCATCTGCGGAACTTGCGCCGCCACCAGTGGCCGAACCGCCTCCCGCCCTTCCAGCTTCACCCGGAACTCCAGCAGCCAGCTCTGCTCCGCTCGCCGGACCTGTTCCAGCAGGCACCGGCCCGCCGGGTCCGGGCCCCGCAACTCCGCCGCCCTTCGATCCCTGCGCCGCCGCAATCAATTCCAGCAGCTTCTGCGGATCGTTAAGCCATTTCCTGAATTCATCCTGTTCGCCGCCCAGCGACGCTGCGGCAATCTGCGCAGCCATGCTTGCTTCTTTATGCCGCGAATCCGTGGCCACAAAGCAAATTTCATTGATGCGGATGCCCTGGGCACCTGCCAGAGCCGCCTTTAATTGCAGCGCTAGCTCGGCTGGTTTGGCTTTGCCCGTGGGAAAGGCGCGCGCGAATCGGCTGATCTCTTCTTCTGTGACTGAGGAAAAGAACTGTATGCTGGCCAGGCCCGCCGCGGAGAGCAGTTGGGCAAATTGTTTTTCGGCCGGCGAGCCTTCCAGCGGCACGCCATCCAATAGCAGTTGCGGTCCCGTCGCACCAAGCAACAATCCCGCTCCGCTCCCTATGGGAATAGCCGCCCGCAGCTCCTGCCAGGCAGTCTGGAGCTGTTCCATGGTGCGGGCGTGTTCGTAGCCGTACAGGCGGGCAAACTTCAGGAGAATGTTCAGACTTCTTACGAATGCGCGTCCAGCCGTTGCTTTTGGGTCAACTTTCATCCTGCGCTGACTTCGTCCTTCAATAGGACTCCCTCACTAGTACCTTAGGGTCAGCCCCTGTTAGCCGCAATGGTACAGCAGTCCCATGTGTCCCCGCGGTCAAGCTCCAATGGGACGGGGAGCAGCCCTGGCCAAATGGACGGGTGCACCGAGAAGGAGGGTAGGTGGGAAGGGAGTGTCCCGCAGTGAAAAAAATCGACTCGCCTGTTCTAGCTTTTCGCCATCGCCACGCGCCCGCGGCGTCGGGTGCGATTCGTGACCTGTGCTACCATCGGCAATCCACCCAGCTCAAGCAGTAATTTCCGCAAACGGTAGCGTTCGTCCAGCTCCATGTCCACAAATTCGAAAGCCATCGCCTGAGGACGCGCTCCGCGTACGATCGCCTGGGCCTTAATGTTGCGCACTCCGTGGGAAAATTTCAGAGACAACAAAGAACCGGGAGCCAAATGGCGTTCCCCGGAGCCGATCCCTCCGCCCAGGTTCAATTCCGGGATCGTCAGCCTGAAGTTCTCCCGTAAATTCGTCGTCACCGCAATGAGGTTGCGCGAAAGCTTCAAGCGCGCGTAGCGCCGCTGCCGGATCACCGAGGCGCTCGACTCCGGATCCGACGGTTCGAGCGTCAGCTCTTTGCGGTCGATTCCGCTGGCGGCCACCTTTTCCATGCCCACTGTAGGGTCCACCCGCTGCAGGGCCTGCGCCGCGGCAATTCTCAATTCATTTGGATACACCCAGCGCCAAACCTGCCGCGTATCCAGAAAATGCTGGAACAGCGTGCTGGCCGCCGAAGCGCGCAATCGGCCAAGCGCTTCAACGGCTTTCAGTCTGGTGAATCCGGGTATCTCGTCGTCCTGGGCGAGTTCGATCAGCTTAGGTATGCAGCCGGACTGTCCGCTCATCCCCATTTCGTCGATCGCTAGGGGGCGAATCAGCACGTCCAGCCAATCGTAGATGGCAACTAGCAGCCTCACCCGCTCCTCGGGAGGCGCTGCCGAAAGCTGCCGCACAGCTCGGTCATGCGACGAGCGCGGCCACTGCGAGAGCCTTGCCGGCAGAATTTTCTCCACGTTCTCCGGGGATAGCTGGCTCGCCAGTCCGATCGCTTCGGCGGCTTCCGTTGCCGGAGCGGTTTGCAACGTCTCGAGCAACCGCTGCGTGGCGTCCTCTCCGAGGTTGCGGATAATCGTGGTCAGCAGTTCGCAATCCTCTCGGAATCCGCAATGTCCGAATCGATTGGTTACATAGTGGACGGTGGCCTTGGGCATCAGATTGAGGATGTCCATCATTCCGTCCGCAATGTGCCCGCTACGCATTGCTTCTTCGATGAATTCCGGCAGTCGTTCTTCCGCGCCGATGCGCGGCCGCAAGCTCTGTGTCGATCCGGGCCGTTGTGCCTCCACGCTCTCGAGCGACGCCAGCGCTTGCTGCATCGCCGGGTAGCAGCGCTTCGAGGCCGCTTCCTGGCTCAAGCGCACAAACGCCGCACTCACCAGCGTCTGCAATTCCGGTTCTCGCTCGATCGCCAATTGGTTGCCCAAGCGGCGGATCGCCTCCATCAACGCGCTCCCGTCTCCGCTGCCGTACAGTTCGCCCAAATCCGAAAGTCCGATCGCCGTCGTTCGCCGCGCTTCCGGCGCTTCCAGCGCCACGCACGAAGCGTACTTCATCAGAATCTCGTTGACGGTCTTCAGCTCCCCGCGGCGCAGCATATCTTCCAGAAACGCCCGAACGTTCCGCGGCGGCACGCACCACGCCTCGTCCGAAGTCAGCACTTCTTTCTTGTTTTCTTCCGGCACCTGCTCCCAGAATTCCTGGTCCAGCAGCTCCGTATACGACTGCACGGAGAGACCCGCTTGCGACATCATCTCTTCCTGCGTCGATAGAATCTTCCGCAGCGCCTCAATCTCCGTATTCATGCGGTCCAGCAGTTGTTTCACAGCGTTGACCCGCAGTTCGCCTTTTTCGTAGCTGTCCAGCGCAAACCGGATCGCTACGTGCTCCGCAAGTTTCAGCAGCATCGGCTTGTCTGGCTTCGAATCGGGCGCCTGCGCCGCGAGTCCCGCCAGCGCCTGCTGTAGCGTGAATTGTGCGCGCACGGGCATCGCGCTCAAACGCGATTGAAACGTCGGCACATCCATCCGGCGCTCGGTATCTTTCCGCGATTTCCCCAATTGCGCGAACAATCCCAGCATCGCTCGAACGTCCTCTTCCTCGACGCTGAATCCCCCGCCGCCCGTTCCCGTTCCAGATCCCGTTCCTGCTCCCGGCAAACCGCCAGCTCCCCCAGGCACGGTGGCGCCGCGCAACAATGCCGAAGCCGTCAGCCATTTCCCCGGTGTGGTTCCTTCGGCACCTCCCGTCCCGCCTCCACCGCCGCCCCCAGTTCCCCTGCCACCGCCTACACCACCGCCTCCTCCAGTCCCGCCTCCACCGCCGGACCCACCTTGTCCACCAGTCCCGCCTCCACCGCCGGATCCAGGACCGAAACCGCCACTACCGCCTACACCACCGCCTCCTCCAGTCCCGCCTCCACCGCCGGACCCACCTTGTCCACCAGTCCCCGTTCCCGTACCGCCACCACCTCCGCCCGACGCACCGCTGAAATCCCACAAGCTCGAGCCGCCACCTCCGCCGGTTCCGCCGCCACCCGTTCCACCGCCGCCCGATCCTCCGCCACTACCCAGTCCGAATCCCGGCCCAGGGCCGCCGGATCCATGCCCCGGCCCGCCCATTCCGCCACCACCGCCGCCCCCGGACGCGCGCATACTCTCCGCCGCCAGGATCATTTGCAGCATTTTGTTCGGGTCTTCGAAGAAATCCTTGAACTTGTCGCCCGCCGCTCCGAGCACCTTCTGCGTCAGTTGCGCCGCCACCTTGATCCCCGCCACGGACGCATCTTCCGCCACGTAGCGAATCTCATTGACCTTGATGCTCGTATCTCCCGCCAGCGCGCTTTTCAATTGTTCGGCAAGAGAAGTCGGCTTGGCATTTCCGCTTGGGAAGGCGCGCACAAATCGCGCGAATTGCGGCTGCGTCAGCAGCGGGGAAAAATGAATGCTCGCGATTCCTGAGGAGATCAATAGCTGCGCGAAACTCCGCTCGCCTGCAGCTGAACCGAGTGGCACGCCATCCAGCAAGATCTGCGTTCCTGACGCTCCAAGAAGCACGCCGCTGCCGCCGCTGTCATCCAGCGCGTTGCGCAGTTCTTTCCACGTCGTTTCAAACTGCTGCGACGTCTTCGCGTGCCCAAACTCGTACAGCCGCGCGAATTTCAGCAGAATGTTCAGGCTGCGGACAAACGCCCGCGCCCCGCCTCTTTGTTCCTGAATCATAGCTCTCGGCGCTGGACCCTGCCCTCCTCACGCTCCCCTAACAGTAGATTCACCCGCGCCCCGAGACAAGCCTCCCGCCACTCCCTGTACCCATCTCAATAACAGATTCCCGTACCATTTTGGGAACATTGTTGTCTCTAGATAGCAGTTCCGCCCACGCTCGGCCGCATCAAATCGAATGTCCTTGGCCTTGCATCCCCATCAATGTTCGGTGCATCCTAGAAACCAAATACCAATCCCTCGGTCAAGACAGCGAAGAAATCTGCCTTGTCCCTCCAGCCCAATCATAGGAGGAACCACATGAATCGTTCGACTCTGACTTTCGTCGCAGCATTGGCACTGGCCTTCGGCGTTCCTGCTTTCGCTCAACGCTCGCATCCAGGCGGTGGACCGCCTCCGGGACATGGGGCTGCTAGCGGCTCCAGCATGAGCGGGTCCCATGAAACTGCCGCCACCACCCATGCCGATATGTCGCACGCTTCGCCGAGCGACGTCCTCAGCCACAACACCGCTATCGCCGGCAAGATCAAGACACTGACGGGCCAAGACGCTCAGTCCGCATGCGGCGGCTTCAAGAACCTCGGCCAGTGTGTCGCGGCCGCGCACGTTGCAAAGAACCTGAACATTCCCGGCGGCTTCGATGCGCTTAAGGCAAAAATGACCGGCACCGGCGCCATGAGTCTTGGTAAAGCCATTGAAGCGCTCGCTCCCAGCGTCAATTCCAAGTCGGAGACCAAGAAGGCCAACAAACAAGCGTCGGATGACCTAAAAGAGACTAATTCCTAAATCAGCAGCGCTCTACCGCAGCACGGCCTGAAAATCAGGCCGCCCACTTCCTGTGAAGATCGCTCTCGAGTCGTGCTGCGTTCTATTTCTCTGCTTCAATGCTTTGCCGGCTCCGAAGCCGCCACTCGCTTCAGACGCAGTGCGATTCCGTTCATGAACTCAGGAGACTCCAGGACCATGCCTCCACCTGTCGCCTGGATGTCTTCCGGCCGTCCGATGCTTCCTGTTCGTACATTCACCCACGCGCCCGAATAATGTCCCGCCGGCAAATCGAGAATCACCTTCGTTGGACCATCTCCATCAAAGTACATTCCATACTCCTCGCCCGGATTCGAGAGCGCGCGAGCCACTGTGCCACCAGCATACTTCACAACCTGAAAGTCTGGATGCAAGTCCGCCACCTTGAACGACTGCAAGAATTCACCCAAAACGTGTAACTGCCTCCTCAATCCTTCACTCCCGCCACCCGGCCCATTCTGTTCCGCGTCCATTCCATCCTCGTGACCGGCAGAAAACGAATAGTCCAGTGCGTCAAAGATGCCCCCTCCAGACAACATAAAATTCCACGCCTGCCTCCGGTACATCTCGTCATCCCGTCCCATAAATCCCGTCTCATCGTAGGAAATCGCCTTCGCCAATCCGTAGTTCCAGGTCACCGCTTCCGGATACGCGTAGTGGAAATTTGCGATGCTCACGCCCGGCAGCAGCTCCAGGATGGGCAAACGGAAGTTCGAGTAGTTCTGCGCGATCAGGTGTTTGTTGGGGAGTGACGCTTCTTCCTTCGTAATCCATTCCACGACCCTCCCTTGCCAGGCCAGCGAGAGCTTATCCGCCACTTCAGCCGCGTTCGGAAATCGGTCGCGCGCCGGAGGCTGCAGGAAAGGATTGACCGTCCCGATCACGCCTCCGGGAGCGGGGCGGTCCGACCATGGCTCGTTCTGGATCTCAAAGATAACGTTGTCGAATGCATTCGCCTCATGCGCCAGCTTGCGTACATATCGTTCCTGATACGCAAGCACGTTCCCGTTGTCCAGTGTATGCAGTTTCTTCCAATCCAGCCCCTCCGTCCGATTTACGTTGTTCATAGGATTAAAGACGCTCAGATTCCATTGCGCATCGCCGTAGTGCGACGAGAACAGGCTGATCTCCACTACAATTCCCCCCTCCGAAGCCTCCGCCAGAAAATCATGCAAGCGCTTGAAGTACTCCGCATCCCACCGCTTCAGGTCGAACTTGTTTCCTCCTCCCGCATAACCCGGCACATCGCTTCGAGCCCACGGCGCAATAAATCGTCCCGGAGCCGGAGCCAGATCGTTCCGCACAATCCCAAATGACTTCCCCGGCACTTCCACGTAACTTCCGCCGAAAAGCCGCGTGTAGTTGAGTCCATCCGCCTGAAGCGTCGTCAGGTAACGCCGGTAATCAAAGTCCGCATTCATCACCGCGCCGTAATGCTCCCCGCTGGTGATGAACACAATCGCCTTCCCCCGAAACAAAAAATAGTGTGGATTCTTCGGATGCAGCCGCACCGGCCCCTCCATCTCTGTCCCCGCCACTCCACCCCAAGCCGCCAGGCCCACAACGATGACGATGGCCGCCGCATAAACTTTGTTCTTCATCATTTCCTCGCAACCCTGATCATGACTCTACGGCACCGCTTGGCACAGTCCGCACTGCCCCTGGCACCTCCGGAATCCAATCGAACGAGCGGTCTCAACTTCATGGAGGATTTCCAGAGTTACTTCTGACCGGCGACTTCATTCCACTCGCGCTGCCCGCGTTCGAGCACGGTCGGCAAGTCTTCCCGCAACAGAAAACGCTCCTTGATCATGTTCATGGCCGCCTCCGCAAACTTGCCCATGTATTGCTCGCGTGAAGCGTAGCGCTCTGCGACCGAAAGCCGGGAATCGCCGGATTTTTCCCGTTCCGCTGCGTTGCGAGCAAACGGCAGAAAGGATCCGAGGAAGCTAAGCCGCAGCTCGGGAGCGCCGATGCTGGGATCCCGCAGATTCCAGCCGGTGTAGGTAGCCAGCGGAACTTGTAATTCCGGCAATCGCACACCTCCCAAATCATTGCCGTCGGCATCCGTTTGTGGAACCAAGACGGCAAACGGCTTTCCAACCTTCGGAGGCTCATTGGAAACGATTCCTGATTTCCATTGCGGGCCGAAGTCGAGATGGTATGCCAAGTTCACTTCATGAGGTCTATTCACGCCGGGAATTCTCGGGAAAGTCCATTTGCCCAACGGAACCAGTGTGCTGTCTGCAATTTTCGGATAGGTGTTCGGCGGTGGTGGCGTTCCATCTTTCACCCACTGGTCCATATCCGTGATTAGTGCTCGCCAGAACCATTGGACGGGATTCGGATTGTGCCGTTGTTGTGCCGTGGAATCCGGCGAGCCACTCGTAACCTTCTGTGGCGGAAACGTGGCGGAAAAATGCTGCAAGCCGGCGAGAAAATAGATGCGCGCATTTTCACCCGGCACCGCGTCTTTCAAACCATCGCCGGAAGTATGAATCAGCGAAGCAGAACGACCCCAGTATTCGTACGAGGTATTGGTAAAAAAAATCTTCGGCGCTGCGTGCGACTTGCTTGCAGCGTCCAGAAGTCCTGCCGTTTCGCCCGTCTCCGGGTCGCTTTCGGGGAGGTCCGTGTAAGGAAACAGATCGGTCGGAAAAAAAATGCTGGACAGGGGTTGCGCGTCACGCGAGGGCTGCGCGAACCGATGATTGAAACTGCCACGGCCGGCACCGGCAACATGGGCAATCACGCCATCCAACACCTGGCGGCCTTGCTCGTCCGTGTTGAAGTCCTGGTATAGGAAATGGCGGAGGAAGCGCCCGCTCTGCGAAATTCCTACCGCATAGACGCGGTGAACTGGAGCTGTCGCCTGCGGATCGTATTTAAGATTAGAGAGAAAATCTCGGACCGCAGCCAGCCCGGCGCCAGCGACCACCGGGTCTTTCGCCTCATAGACGACCTCATAAATTTTGCCCGGCAGAAACCGCCCATGTAGATGAATGAAATGAGGATCGGCCGTAGGTTTGCCCTCCACGGAATGGCCAAAACTCCACTGGCTGCGAGAGATGGGCTGCCGCGGACCATCGGGCGTGTCACGCACGCTAAGGACATTTCTCGCGCCGGCAGGATCGTAGACCGGATAACTTTTTCCCCCGCCGGGGCCTAGCAGGATATGACCCAGAGGCATGTCGTCTCTTTTTTGGGATGGCGTGAAATCGGAGCGCACCAACCCGCGAATTTCTTTTCCTCCCGGATCATGTGCCACCGGCGCAGAGAGTCCGAGTTTTTGTCCGTCCTCCGCGACATCAAACTGCCAGCCCAGCCACGCAATCGTGTACCCTTCACGCAACAGGAATCCGTCTCCAAACTCCGCGTTTGGGTCAGAAGAATTTCCGCCGTTCACCAGGCGCAGAATTCCTCTTCCACCGCGGTTCGAAACTTCAAACAGCACCGCGTTGTTTCCCTTGTTCATGTCCTTCGGTTTGTAGAGATATAGGTCTGCGGAAAACTCCACTTCCCCCTGGGCGTTGCGCGGAGCTCTATCCAGATCCACAATCTGCCGGTTGTGAACGTTTTCCGGACTGACCGCAAAGTAGACGCGGCCGATAATCCTCTCGTAGCCGCCAGCCAACCCGAACGCCCGCCCGTCTTTAACGTCAGCCCGAGAGAGTATCTCGACGCGCGTAACCCGGGAGCCACCAGAAGAAGCAAAGACAGCGAGAAGAGTA
>Ga0137389_10001284_pt1 | contig 14609 bp, 7 predicted proteins | sample 15con2h14BmetaG_FD_104645 | JGI IMG/M metagenome (GOLD analysis project Ga0137389, IMG submission 104645) | Vadose zone soil microbial communities from Angelo Coast Range Reserve, California, USA - 15con2h1.4B metaG | ecosystem: Environmental > Terrestrial > Soil > Vadose zone > Saprolite...
GCAACGAGGGTGCCCGCGGCGATGCGAGGATAGGCACTCGGCGGAGGCGTCTGCGCGCCACGAACCCAATCGTCGAGGTCGGTGATCAGCGCTCGCCACAGCCAGACGACGGGATTGGGATTCTGCTTCTGCTGGCCGCGCAGGTCCGCAAGCTCGCTCAAAGCAGGGGGAAACGGGCCGGAGAAATGCTGTAAGCCGGCGAGGAAGTAGATGCGAACGTTGTCCGGGGGCTCGACGTCGGCTTTTCCATCGGGCGAGGTGTGGATGAGGGAGCCTGCCCGGGACCAGTATTCATACGAGGTATTCGTGTAGAAGATCTTCGGCAACGTCTTTGAAGCGCTGGGCGCGTCCAAAAGCCCCTCCGCGACGCCGCCATTCGGATTTTTCAAAGGCCGGTCTGTGAAAGGGTAGAGATCGGTCGGGTAGAAGAGCGACGACATCGGCTGACCGTCCCTCGAAGGTTGTGCGAACCGATGGTTGAAGCTGCCCCGCCCCACCCCGGCGACATGCGCGAGCACCCCATCGAGGACCTGGCGCCCTTCTTCGTCGGCATTGAAGTCTTGATACATGAAATGGCGGAGAAATCGGCCGGTTTGAGATATTCCGACTGCCTCCGCGCGGCGGATCGGCGCCGGCGATTTGGCGTCGTATTTGAGATAGGAGACGAAATCTCGGACTGCGGCGAGCCCCAGGCCAGCGACCACCGGGGCTTTCGCCGCGTAAATGACCTCGTAGATCCGCCCCGCTTCGAATCCGGTCTGGAGATGCACAGATCTCGGGTCATCGACCAATTTCCCATCGACCTCGCGCGCAAACTTCCACTCGCCTGGCGGAATCCGCCGGCGCTGTCCGCTCGGCGTATCCCGAACGGTGAGGGCGTTGCTTGGATGGCGCGGATCGGAAACCGGGTATTCCGCGCCGCCGATGCGGCCGACGATGAAATGGCCGAGTGGATGATCCTTTGTTTTTTTGGCAACCACGAAGTCCGAGCGAACCATGCCCGTCAGGGGCGCCGAGGCAGTGCCGGCGGTGGGCGCGTCAAGGCGCATCAATCCACGGTCGTCAGCGACATCGAATTGCCAACCCAGCCATGCCACGGTGAAGCCCTGTCGCATCAAAAAGCCGTCCCCGAAATCGGCGGCGTGGATCGGATCCACCGAGCCGCCGGCGCGGTTGATCAAACGAAGAATCCCCTTCCCGCCCCGGTTGGGTATTTCCAGGAGAAGCGAACCATTTCCACGGCCATTGTCTTTTGGTCTGAGAATGAAGATGTCCGCGGAGAACTCGACTTCGCCCTTGCCGTTGACCCGGGCCTTGTCCAGATCGACAATCTGCTTGTTGTGAGGATTGTCCGGGCGCACCGAGAAATACGCCTTCCCGACGATCTTCTCGTAAGGCCCGGCCAACCCGAAACTCTTGCCGCCGATCAGATCGGCGCGAGACGAGACTTCGATTCGCTCGAGACGAGCCTCGACGTTCGCGGCCAGAGCGACGATCAGCAAGGTGAGCGTTGGGCGCAACCAGGATCTCCTTCGTCCCCGAGCGGCTCAACGGGCCGCGGGCGCCCGTGGATAACAACCCAGGAGGCGGACGCTCTCCGTCACTTCCCCCAGATTCGCAAGCGCGCGAGCGACCGGGGGATCGGCGCTGTCGCCGAGCAGGTCGAGATAGAACGAGTACTCCCAGGGTTTTCCCTCGATCGGTCGCGACTCGATCTTGCTGAGATCGATGTCCCTCAGGGCGAACACCGCGAGGGCCTTGAAGAGTGCTCCCGGCCGATTTCCCAGCTGGAATACGACCGAGGTTTTCCTCGCGCTCGCCTGGTCGGGCACTTTGATTTCCAGGGCTTTTTCGGGGCGAGCGAGCAGCAAGAACCGGGTGAAATTCTGAGCGTGATTTTCGATCGCCGAGGAAACGATCTGCGCCCCGTGGACGGTTGCCGCCGAACGCCCGGCGATCGCTCCTTCGTCGGAACGCCGGCGCTCCATCACCATCTTGACGCTTCCCGCGGTGTCGTAAGCCGGCACGGCCTCCATCTGCGGATGAGCGCGCAGAAAACGCTCGCATTGGGCAAGGGCGACCGGGTGCGAATAGACGCGCCGCACCGCCTCGAGAGGGACCCCCGGCGGCGTGATCAGGTGGTGGACTATCTTGAGATTCGCTTCGCCGACGATCGTCAGCGCATGCTCGAGCATCAGGTCATAGTTCTTGTGGACCGAACCAGCCAGGCTGTTCTCGATCGGCACCGCCGCGCAATTGGCGTCGCCTTTGGCGACCGCCTCGAACACTTCTTCGAAAGTCCGGTGCGGCACCGCCTCCGCTTCTGGCCCGAGCAGCGTGCGCGCCGCCTCTTCGCTGTACGCCCCGCGCTCGCCCTGGAATGCGACCCTGATCGTCGACCTGTTCAAGGAAGGCATCGAGCGACAATACGCTGGACCTACCTGGAAGGACAAAGGTAGTTTTCCACAATCCGTGGTTGATTCAGTTTCCAACCCACGCGTCTTTCTCCTCTCGCCAGCGAACTGCTCCGGCGAGCGCGCGCGGCTGCTGATGCGCTCCGGCGCCAGCTTCGCGCTGCTCGCCAGCTGCAGTCGAGCGCCGGCGCCCGCTTGAGAGATGTCTTTGAATTCATGAGCGGGCTGTACTTCCGCGGAAAGCTCGCCTACGTGGATCGCTTCGCTCGGCCGCCGGCGCGGGGCGCGGGGGCGCTGGTGATCACCGCCGGGGCCGGCTTGCTCGACCTGGATCAAAGGGTCGGTCCCGACGATCTGCGGCGCTTCGCGGACGTGCCGATCGATCCGAGGGATCCGCGTTACCGGGCGCCGCTGGAGCGCGATGCGCGGACACTGGCAAAGAGGCTGGGGGCCGGAGGTGAAACGGTATTGCTGGGCAGCATCGCTACCCGGAAGTACAGCGAGATCTTGCTCGGAATTTTCGCGGAGCGGCTCCGCTTCCCGACCGCCTTCATCGGCCGGGGTGACATGAGCCGAGGCAGCCTGATGCTTCGCTCCGCCCGCGACGGCCTCGAGCTGGAATACCTGCCGGTGCCGGGCGAGCCGGTGCATGCCGAGAAAAATGGGGGCTCCGGTCTGGCTGCGAGCTCTGAGCGAATCAGAGACCGTCGGTTCCAGTAATTGCCGGCGACTGGACGGCGACCGGTTGACGCGACATCGCAACCCGGTCCTTGCCTGCCCGTTTGGCCGCGTAGAGGGCCGCGTCGGCATCAAGAAACAAATCTTTGTCGTCACCTCCAAAAGAGTGCATCGCCACCCCGGCCGAGGCGGTGATCCGCTCGGGTGGATTGGTGTTCGGAAGGGGATTCTCTTTGAGACCGACCAGAATCCGCTCGGCGACGCGACGGGCGTCCTCGAGCCCGGCACCCGGACAAATAATCGCGAATTCCTCTCCCCCGATCCGGCAGGGGATATCCACCATACGGATGGATCGAGAGAGCACGCTGGCACCATACGCGAGCGCGCGATCCCCCGCCGCGTGGCCAAAGCGGTCATTGATGCGCTTGAAGTTATCCAAATCGATGATCACCAGCGCGAGGGGCTGATTCTGGCGATCCGCGCGGGCGAGCTCCACCGGAAGCAGCTCGTTGAAGTAGCGCGCGTTGCGCAGCGATGTCAGCGCATCCGTGACCGCGAGTCCTTGTAGCTCGGCGTTGACCGCGACCAACCGGTCCGCCACCAACCCGAGAAAGACGCCAAAGGATGTGAAGGCGATCGACGTCCCCACCGCAAGATACAGATAAAAGAACCGATGAGTTTCGAGCTCCGCCCCGAACCCCGCTGCCGCCTCACCGGTCAATTCTCTCAACAGCAGGCAGCCCAACGGCGCGCCCAGGGCCAAGGCGAAGCCAAGCCCGCCATACAAAAACCATCGACGGACCAAAACCCAACGACGAACCGAATTCACCGGGCCTAGATCAGCAGGGGAAGACAACGAAAGTAGAGGGGACACTGGCTCCTGGTGAGAATACATACTTCTGGTCGCTTCGGCCTTCAACATGGGTTCTCGGTAACTTGACGCGTCGTCGCTCGCCAAGCAACTGGGCCAGACGTGGGTGTCTGCACTACTTGCGCCCGAAATGGCCTACTTCCAGACGCGGCGGTCCACGATCTTCTTTGAGCCGGGGGTGATCGCTCCCGCCGCCACGATCTGGACTTCTCCGCGAACCTTGAGAGCGTCCTTCAGAGCCTCCGCCAACCGGGCCTTCAATGCGGCTGCCTCGCCAACCTCCGAGCTGAGGATCACCAGATAGCTGAGCTGATCGAGATGCTCCTCGCGGGTGACGATCGCCTGGAACTGAGCAACCTCGGGAAACCGCTTGAACACCTCGTCCAGTTGGCTACCCCGGATAAACATCCCTTTGACCTTCACCGCATCGCCAATCCTGCCGAGCAGGCCGGTCAGCTTGGGCGCTGTCCGGCCGCAGGGGCAAGCTGCTGGTTCGGCGAGCGAGGCAATATCGCCGGTCGCGAACCGCAGCAGTGGGTAGGCCTCGTCGAAGATCGTGCCCACGACCTGCCCCGGCTGTCCCGGCGCCGCCGGCTGGCGGGTCTCGAGATCGAGCACCTCGACGATCGCCTCCGGTTGCAGGTGCATCCCCTTCTTCTCGGCGCATTCGTAGGCGAGCAGGCCCAGATCCGCGGTGCCGTACCCTTGCACGACCCGGACCCCGAAATCCCTCTCGATCTCGGTCCGCAAGGACTCTGGAAGCATCTCCGCGGTGACGAACGCCGATTTAATCCTGAGTGGCGTACCCGCCGCCCTGGCCTTGGTCAGCAGCGTGTAAAGGAAGCTCGGCGTCCCGACATACCCGGTGACCCCCACGTCCGCGGCCACCCGTATCTGGAGCTCGGTCTGTCCAACCCCGGCCGGAATCACGACGCAACCCAGGCTCCTCAGACCGGCATCCATCATCAAACCACCGGGCGAGAGGTGATAGGAGAGCGTGTTTTGCACGATGTCCCCCGGCTGAAAGCCAGCCGCCGCGAACGCCATCCGCATTCGCCAGAAATCGGGCCGCTCTGCCTCCGGCACGTAGTTCGGACCTGGTGACATGTAGATTCGTTCCAGCTTGGACACCGCGGCGGCCAGCAAACCGCCGAACGGCAAATCAACAGCCTGCAATTCCGGCAGCTCGTCCTTGTTGGTGATCGGCACTCTCGGCAGATCCGCCAGTCCGGAGATATCGCTGGGCTTCAACCCCGCTTCATCGAACCGCTGTCGCACCCGGGGTGCGTTTGCATAGGCGTGAGCAACCACTGCCCGCAGCCGCTCACCCAGGTACGCGCACCGCTCGGCGGGGCTTTGCATCTCCAACTCGGGGTTCAATACGCCGCTCGGACGGAGCGTGGTCATCTGTCGACCCTCTGAAACTCAAAGACAGCCAAGCCTTGCGAGGCTTCTAGCACCGCTTGAGGGCACTCGTCCCGAGAATAGGCTCGCGCCGGTGATTGGCTCCGCTTAGACGCGCGGCATGGCGAGGCCGCCCTGACTCACCACCCTGATGTGCGAGTCACGAGGGGGAGAGAATCGCCTTCCACGGGCGCAGAGGGTTAAAGTGGGTGCGGCGGCAAGCGCCTTGGACGGCATTCGAGGCGTGGAGCCCAACGCGAAAGGCTACCCCATGCCATTGACCGCGATCATTGTCGACGACTCGGCCGTCAGCCGTGCGCTCTTGAGAGCCGGCTTAGCAAAGGCCGGCGTGGAGATCGTCGGTGAAGCAAGCGACGCTGAGCATGCCTTGAAGCTGTACGAGGAGCACAACCCGTCGATCGCCATCTTTGACATTCGCCTGCCCCAAACAGACGGGATCACCGCTGCCACCGAAGTACTCAAAGCGCACCCGGGCGCAAATGTCGTCATCTGCACCGCCGCCGCCTCTGAGGAGAAGATTCAAGCCTGCCGGGAGGCAGGGGTTCGCTATTTCCTTCACAAGCCAATCAGCTCAAAACAACTTGGAGAATTGGTAGACCACCACCGTACACACGCTTCCGACGATCACCTCCCGAACGAATCTCCCTCAACGTCGGACCCATTCTTGCTCGATGATCGCCTCTCTGGAGTGGGTTGGTTCTTCATGGGGGATTGATCCAGGCCAGAAGCACCGCAAACCCATCTCCGCCGGAATCATTGTCTTGTTGGGGATACTCCTCCCAGCTCTAGTTTGATCAACGCCTCATCCAGCGCCCTCGCCCTGTCCGCCAGGAGCGCAAATCTTTCAGGACAACCGACCATCTGGCCAGTTTGGGCGAGCTCTTCGAGATCCGCAGCAATCACCGCGGCTCCTGCGCCCATCGCCAACATCGCGCCCCTCAAACGATGCGCAGCCGATTCGATGGCCTCGCGATCCTGTCTCTCCACGCTTTTGCCGAGTGCGGTCACCATCCCGGGCGACTCGGCCAGGTACAGCGTGACGATCTCACGTGCCAGCTCCGCATTCCCGTCAACGCTGTCGAGCAGATGTTTGCGGTCGTACGCCATTTCGGATTGCCCCCCGTTCGGCTGGGGAACGCCCAGGTCGTGCCCATCGGCACCCCGAACATGGGTGCCGTTATGGGGAGCGCTTGCGATTGCCAGGCTGGAAGCTCTCTCCAGCTCCGCCTCGAACCAGAATGTCGAGCCCTCCGCTGGCGTGCTCGATCCCTCGATGCCGTTTCCACCCAGCGTCGACTTATGTTTCGAATAGTCATTGAGGAGCTTCCCCAGCTGCCCCTCGCTCAGCCCGCCACCGCTGTCCGCGACCCGAAAGCGAAGCCGCACCTTCGACCCCGATTCACTCTCCTTGGACACCTCCAGATTGACTTTTCCATGCGCGGTCCAACCCACCGCGTTGCTGATCAAGCTCGTCAGCAGTTGAGCGATAAGCTCTTCATCGCCGAGGAGCTTGTTGGGTACGTCTTTCGAGACTCGAACGTTAAGCTGAATGCCCTTGTCCATCGCCGCGGCGCGCAGCGGCAGCGCCGCGCCGTCGATCATCTTTCGAAGCTGGAAACCCGACTTTCCCGCAGCGCCTTCGGGCGCGCGAGCCTCTTGCTGCGGCTTACCCGGCTTTTGCTCCGCATTCGGACACCAGCGCTCGATTGCTTCGGCCAACTTCTCCTTTTTCAATGGTTTCCCGATGTGATCGTCCATCCCACTTTCCCAGCACTTCGTTTGATCCTCCTTCATCACGTTCGCGGTAAGAGCCACGATTGGAATGCGCTCGCCGGTCGCTTCTTCTCGCTTTCGGATCGCCCTCGTGGCCTCAAAGCCGTCCATTTCCGGCATCTGGCAGTCCATCAAGATCAAATCGTAAGGCGCCCGGCCGAGGGCATCGAGCACTTCCCGACCATTGGCTACCCCCTGCGCTGAGTGCCCCAATTTTTTCAAGAGAGCAACCGCCAGGAGTTGATTTACCGAATTGTCCTCCGCGACCAGGACTCGCCGCGAACTGGTCACTGGCGCCGGCGCGACTTCTCCCTTTTCGGACGGAGTATTTCGAGAATGGCTGGGAACCCCGTTCACCGCGCTCGCCACGATTGCGTTGTACAGCTCCGACTGTCTCACCGGTTTCGTGAGGTAGGCGGAAAACTCTCGTCCAATCGCCGCCTCCAGATCCCGGGTGCGATCAAACGCGGTGAGCAGGATCAGACGGGTTTTTGCCAATCGATCGTCCAAGCCGATCTCCTTCGCAAGGGCGTAGCCATCCATCCCGGCCATCATCCCGTCGATGATTGCCAGGTCGAAGGGCTTCCCGGCGTCCGCCTGCTCCCGCATCAAGCGAAGCGCTTCTTCTCCGCTTGCCGCGACGCGCGAACGCATGCGCCATCGTTCCAGATAGGCGCCGACGATTTCGCGCGCCGTTGGATCGTCGTCCACGATCAAGATCTCGAGGTCCTTCAGCGCCTCGCTGCTCTGTTCGGTCACCTGGGCTGCGTTTCGGGAACGCGCCAAGCTCAACCTGAACCAGAAAGTCGAACCCTTGCCCGGCTCGCTTTCCAGGCCGATGGTTCCGCCCATCATTTCGACCAGGCGCTTGCAAATCGAGAGCCCCAGACCCGTTCCCCCGTACTTGCGGTGGGTCGTTTGGTCCCCTTGGGTGAATCGCTGAAAAAGACGATTCTTCGTCGCTTCGGCGAGCCCGATTCCCGTGTCCTTGACCGAAAACAAGATCGGAGTCGGATCGATGTCCGTCGCTTCGGCGACTGCGCGCAGGACAATGGAACCCTTTTCGGTGAACTTGATCGCGTTACCGATCAGGTTGAGGAGAACTTGACCGATCCGCCCAGGATCTCCCTCCACCGTCTGGGGAATCTTCGGATCCACGAACGCCATCACCGACAGGCCCTTGGCCTGCGCTCGAGAAGCGAGGAGATCCGCCTGCCCCTCGATCAATGCAAGGAGATCGAAGTCAATGATCTCTAGAGCTAAGCGGCCTGCCTCTATTTTAGAAAAGTCGAGTATGTCGTTGACGATTGTCAAGAGAGCATTCCCAGAGTCCAAAGCCGCCTTGCAGTACTTGCGCTGCTGTGGATCGAGGGGAGTGTCAATCAGCAGATCAGACATTCCAATGATGCCATTGAGCGGCGTGCGAAGCTCGTGGCTCATGTTGGCGATGAAATCGCTCTTCGCTTGGTTACCCGCCTCCGCTGCCTCCTTCGCCTTTCGCAAGTCTGTTTCGGCCTGCTTGCGCTCGATCTCGGACTTCTTTCGTTCGGTGATGTCGGAGATGAAGGCGGTGAAGAGACAGCTGTCCTTGATCTGAATTGAGCTGATCGACATCTCGACTGGAAATACTTCTCCGTTGCGCCTGAGCGCCTCGAGCTCGGTCGCTTGAAGGGGCGCCGGTTGCGGGCCAGCGGCGAAGTACGCCTGGATCCCGCTCAGCTTCCCTCCCCGATCTTTGGGCGGGATGATGGTTTCAACCATCGGCCGCCCGAGAACCTCCGCCTTTCGCCAACCGAATATGCTCTCGGCTTTCGGATTCCAGTCTGTAATACGCCCTGAAACGTCTATTCCAATCACCGCGTCCAGGGCTGAATCGAGAATCGCCCGAAGTCTCGCCTCGCTACGGCGGATGGAAATCGCATTCTCCTGCTCAACCAGCAATCGAGTTCGCTCTTTTGCGATGTAGATGCGTTTCTGTTCGGCGATCGCCCCCCTCCTCGTGCCGTACCAGACGAGACCGGTAATGATCAGGACGTTCGCCATCGCCGACAGAGCTTCCCGATAGGCGGCGTCATAGAAGCCGGCACCCTGCCCCTCGCGGACTGCCACCGCCAAGCCCAGCGCCGAGACGGCACTGCCAAACAGGACGCGCCGGCCGATCGTTCCCGCCAGGGTGCGACTGGCGAGCACGGACATCAGGCCCGATTCCGCCCGGCAGAACAGAATTCCGAATGCCAGCACATGAAAACTAAGCAGCGCGGTAACCGAATTGGCATGGGGACCGACCAGGGGAAACAGCCTTGCCCCGTAGATCTGTGCGGTGACCGAACAAAGAGAAACGAAGAGGGTGATCAGTGCGAGGAATTGCGCCAGTTGGTGCGCCTTGGTCGATCGCCGGCTCGACAGCCACAGCCCGAATCCGAAAAGAGCGAAGTTGAACGCGGTGTTGGCGTAGGTGCGGCCCGGGTATTTCGATATTCCTGACAGATCTCGCCCGAGGAGCTCATCGATCCCAAGGTTGATCCCCGTCGCATGCTCCGCCAGCGTGAGCAGGCTAATCAGCACGACAATCGCGGCACAACCATCGCGTGCGAACCGCTGCACCGGCGTGGCCTCGCGGTTTTGTAGCAACCAGAGGGAGATTCCGCAGAGGAGGCAGGTCAACGACGTGTTGGCCCTCATGCTTCCAGGTAAAAACGACTTCAGGGCGGGATGAATCAGGTACCCGCCAAGTACACACCCCCCGAGAAAGATCGCAGTCGCCGCCAGGGGGCGCACCCACCGCGAGAATACGTTCTCGGAAGGGGCTTCGATCACCTGTGAGCTGTCTGGTTTCTGCATACTCGCAGTCGAAGATTTCCGTCTCCACCACTGAATAAAATGAGTGATTCCGGTATCCATTGTTTTATCCTGAAAATGAGGCGGCATCTCGGAACACCAGGTTGAAATGGTGTTTCACAAAAGCACGACCGAAGTCGTCGCCGGTGTGCGACCTCATTTCTTCACCGCTGGACCCACCAAAGCGGACTTCTCACCGTGACCGGGTAAGGCCGGAACGTCCTCCGGATTGAGCTCCAGCTCAGTCAGCGCCCGATCGACTGCTTTCGCCTTGACGAGCAGGCTTACGAGCGTCTCGCGGCAGGCCTCCACCTCTCCGCTGGCGGCAAGATTCTCCACTGCCTCAGCCACCGTCGCCGCGCTTTTGGCACCGATCGCCAGCATCGCGCCCCGCAAACGATGCGCAGCCGTCTGAATGCCATCCTTGCTTTGCCGCTCGACCTGCATGCTCAGCTGGCCAAGCAACTGCGGCGACTCGAGCAGATAACTACTCACTATCTCGCGCGCCGCTTGCGCATTCCCCTCTACGCTCTGCAGCAGATAGTCCACGTCCACTGGAGGAGTGATTTTGGGATTGCCTGCCGCGGGACGTTTCTCCGGGGGCCTTCCGCGGCCCTCCGGGTTGAGCTTGCCGGCCAGAATCTTGTCTGCCACGCGTTTCTTGTGCCGGCGAGTCGCCAGCGCGCGTTCAATCACCCGTTGCAGGTCGATCAGCTTGATCGGCTTGGCAAGGTAGTCATCCATTCCCGCGGCAATGCACTTTTCACGGTCGCCCTTCATCGCATTGGCGGTCATCGCCACAATGGGCGGGCCGGTGGGCTTGTCCTTGCGAAGGGCAGCTGCAAATTCATAACCGCTCATTCCCGGCAGCTCGCAGTCGGTGAAAATAATGTCAAACGTCTTGGTATTGACCGCCTCCAGCCCCTGGACTGCATCTCCCACCGCTTCGCTGTAGTGACCGAGCCTGGAGAGCATCCTCGTTGCCACCTTCTTGTTCACTTCGTTGTCCTCGACCACCAGGACGCGAAGCCCAATCGGATGGATAGGGGTGTGAACCTCCGTCTCGCCATTCAAGGGAACCGGCTGCTGAGCCCGCTCCAGCTCGACGTTGAACCAGAAAGTCGAGCCCTCGCCCAGCACGCTGCGAACCCCGATCTCGCCCCCCATCAGCTGGGCAAAGCGCTTGGCGATCGAAAGGCCCAGTCCCGACCCTCCGAATTGCCGCTGGGTCGAGACACTCGCCTGAGCGAACTCCCCGAAGAGCTTCGCGATCTCCGACTCGCTCATTCCAATCCCGCTGTCGGTGACCTCCCACCCGACCCGGATTTTCCGGCCCGTCTCCCGCACCAGGGAAACCGCCACGGTCACCTTGCCCTCCCGGGTGAACTTGACCGCGTTCCCGATCAAATTCGTCAGAATCTGACCTAAGCGGAGAGGATCCCCCCGCAGGTCGCGGGGAACCTCCTGGGCGACATGAAACTCGACCTCGATTCCTTTTGGCTTCGCAAGCGCCCGCAGCGGAGTGACCACGTCACGAAGGACCCGATCGATGCGAAAATCGATGCTGTCCAACTCCATTTTGCCCGCTTCAATTCTCGACAAGTCTAGAATTCCGTTGACCACCGCGAGCAGGGATTCAGTAGACGACCTCAGCGTGTTGGCACACTCCCTTTGCTCCTGATCCAGCTCGGTGGCGGCGAGCAGTTCGAGCATTCCGACGATGCCGTTGAGCGGCGTTCGGATCTCGTGACTCATGGTCGCCAGATAAGACGATTTGGCTTTGGAAGCGCCCTCCAGAGCGTCGTTCTCCAGCCGCAAGTCCCGGGTGCGCTCTTGAACTTTCCCTTCCAGAACTTCCTGTGCCTTCTTTTGGTCCTCGATGTCGGTATAGGTGCCTAGCCAGTTGACGATCGCCTGATTCTCATCGCGCGCCGGCAGCGCGCGGCCCAGGTGCCAGCGGTAGGAGCCGTCTTCGCGCCGGAGGCGAAACTCCATTTCGTAGGACCTGCCCTCATCGAGGGCGGCGGCCCATCGCTTTCCATCCTCGGCATGATCGTCCGGATGCAGCGCGAGGCGAAACGCCTTGGCACAATCACCATTGGGTTTATCGCCGGTGTATTCGTACCATCGTTGGTTGAAGAACTTGGCAGACCCTTTTGCATCCGCGATCCAGGCGATCTGCGGTATCCCCTCGGCAAGCAGTCGAAATCGCGTCTGTGTTGCGAGCAGCTCGGCCAAGAGGCGCTTCCGATTCGAAATGTCTTCGAAGGCGATGAGCATTGATCCGGGCCCCTCCTCTCCGTTGGAGATCGAGGACGCGTTCAACTCCATCCAAACTACCGTTCCATTTTTTTGAATGAATCGACTCTCGAAAGAGGACGTCGCCTGCTCATCGGACGCCAGCTTTGCAAATTGAACCGCCGCGCCATCCCTTTCTTCGGGATGAAGCAACTGCTCAAAGTCGCTGCGCTTGAGCTCGTCTGGACTGTATCCAAGAATGGAGCAGAGCTTTTGATTGACCAGCAGCCAACGCCGATCGGACCCGAGAAGAGCCAGGCCGAGTGGAGCGTGCTTGAAAGTAGCGCGAAATCTGTGCTCGCTTTGTACCAAAGCCAGCTCAGCGGCTCGACGATGCCGGACATTGCGATTGACAAACAAGGCGGCAACGACGACGAGCAGAAATACAAATACTCCTCCAACGAGGACGACCGGGCCGCTGTCGCGGATCGAAAACGCTAAACCAGCGCCAAGGGCGGCGACGAGCCAAACCAAACCAAACCCTAAAGTGATATGTTTCATCGAGACGCGATCGAAAGGGATCGCCCAAGACTATCGACTCGGTGTGAAACATTCACCACGGACAACTCGGAGCCTGTCACGCATTTGTTGCTCTGGTCATCCCTCATTTACCCAGGACACACCGGGGTGGGTTCTCTTACCAAGCCATCAGCGCAGAATTAGGTCGCATTTCACCGACCCCTTCTCTCGCAAAGCACCCCACCGTCGATTGGGGTGGTCATGGGCGCCGAAGCGAGTTGCGGGGATCAGAATCCGACTCGTCGTGCGAGGAATTACGTCAAGCCACCCCAGCCCGCCGATCCTCTTCCTGAGGACCAAAATTCACATGGGGTTGTGGCGGCCGGCCGCGCGGTTGTTGGCTCGGCTACCGGACTAGGTGTCCCAGCCAACACCGCACATGAAGTCGTAGCGAAAAGACTTCGGCGCAAGTTGCAAAATTCTCTTTGGCGGCGATAGGCTTTGTGCGTGTCTTGGGGGTTTCTAGCAGCCGCGGCAACACCATCCTCGTGGAGGATAGTCTTTGACCATCCGTCAAGACCAAGTGGCAACCGTTCCGGAAATCCTGCCGGTCGGATTCCAGCGTCGGGGCGATCCATCGGGCATCGCTCCCCGGCCATCTTCCCTCCCCACGGCACAGGACTTGTATCAGTTAGCCAACACCAGTTGGCGGAAGGCGCTTGCTACCCAACGCAGTGAACCAGGTGCACGTTTCCATGACACAGACCAGCGACAGCATCCAGTTGATTTCTTCGCAGCGTGACGGCCCGATTAGTCCAGGAGCGACGATGGTTGAGGTGGCGAATCGGTTGGGCCATCGGGTTCGAGAGTTGCGCCGGCAGCTTTCCAGCACCCAGGAAGAGCTTGCCCACCGGGCGAAGATCAGCGTTTCCTTTCTCTCCATGGTCGAGCGCGGTGAGCGCTTGCCGCGGTTGGAGACACTGGCAACGCTCGCCGATGCCCTGGGGGCCTCGTTTTCCGAGCTGTTTACTGGCATCAATGAGCCTCGGAATGCGAATGCGCAGATTTTGCGCCCGCTGATCGCGTTCCTCGAAGGTCAACCCTTGAACGCCGATGACCTCGAAAGACTGCTGGTGGTGGCGAAGGCGCTCTTCAAGACCAAGTGAGGCTCTCTCTCGGATGCGCAAAGATTGCGCTCCAGCGGGACGCCTGCTTTCTTGAATCGAACGTCTGACTAATTCGACGATCGTCGGACTTCATCTTTGGGGGGCTTGGAATGGCTTGAGAGCTGGCCAGTAGCCAGCAATCGAGCCATTTGCGTCACAAGTCTGACTCCCCCTGGAACTGTTGGGCTCTCGACAAGGAGGAAGCAGACAGCCAAGCATCGAAAGTAGTCGAGCCTACTGAAGATCCGGACAGGCGCCGAATGCGGCGCGGTGGACCCGCCGATCGGACGTCAATTCGGGATGGAAGGTGGCTCCGGTCACGTTTCGTTGCCGGATGAGGATGGGTTCCCCGTGGAGCGAGGCCAGCACCTGGACCTCAACTCCGGTCTGCAGAATCCTCGGCGCCCGGATGAAAACCAGCGGCATTGGACTTCGTTCCCCCGAGGCGGCGAGGCGAAGCTCGTCGGTGGTCGCCTCGAAGCTGTCCAGCTGCCTTCCCCAGGCGTTGCGCGAAACTGTCGCATCGATCCAACCGAAGCTGCGCTGCTCCGGAGTGGTCACTCGCCGGGCGGCGAGAATCAGGCCGGCGCAGGTCGCAAGAATCGGACGACCGCTCGCCGCGAACTGCGAAAGGGCGCTGCCCAGGCGATGGCGGTCGATCAAAAGCAGCTGCGCGGTGCTCTCACC
>Ga0137389_10001287_pt1 | contig 14602 bp, 12 predicted proteins | sample 15con2h14BmetaG_FD_104645 | JGI IMG/M metagenome (GOLD analysis project Ga0137389, IMG submission 104645) | Vadose zone soil microbial communities from Angelo Coast Range Reserve, California, USA - 15con2h1.4B metaG | ecosystem: Environmental > Terrestrial > Soil > Vadose zone > Saprolite...
ACTCACGGGGCTGACTTCTGGCTCGGCCTGTTTCGCGAGCTGCGCGTGGGTACTGCCGGGGGCGTGCTGGCGACTATTGCGGTAGGCTTACTAACATGGCTTCTCTTCCGCTCGTGGACGTTGGGTCTAGCTATTGGCCTGGGCTTAGGATTTACCTTGTTGATAGCGGCCATTTGCGGTCTCGTTTTCCCAACGCTTCTCCAGCGTCTAAGACTGCGCGGCAGCCTGGTGAGCGCTCCACTCATCGATCCTATCATTGCCGTGATCAGTCTGAGCATCTTTCTGGTGGTTGCGCTCTGGTTGATCGATTTGCTGCATGTGTAGCTGTGAGAGGTTCCGGCAGTGAAAAAATTTGCTATTGACAATACTCACTACTGCTTGATATACTTCCTTGCGTAGGACAAGTGAAGTCTTTTGCATCGCATCCGATGCGCTTCACATCCAAATTTCATTCCTCGATAGCTCAACGGTAGAGCGGCCGGCTGTTAACCGGTAGGTTACAGGTTCGAATCCTGTTCGAGGAGCCAAACGCCCTGGAAGCCAGTTCCAGGGCGTTTTAATTGTGCCCGTCATTATGGCTGGTGATCGTGCGGGGGGACCTCTGCCTGGGGTGAGAACGCCACTCCCCCGATGACCTTCGCCAGGGCTCGCAGTTGCTGTTCAGAGCCATCGAACGCCGTGTAGCTAGCCACGCGCAAGGCGAAACGGATGCGATGCGCAAATCTGGCCAGGAGCGCATAGACCTCCTCCGTGAGAAACGATCAACCTATCCACTTCCAGGCTGTAGAAAGCTACACAGATAGTTACCAATAAGCATGAGAGCGCCGGTATCTCTTACAGTAAAATCGGTCGTTAGCATAGGATAGGTTGGTATTCCCCCGCCCGCTGGAACTGCAGGTTGTGCTGACATATCATATATTTGTCCTTTTCCTGCGCATAATTGTGTTCCTTGTGGGTTTGAGTCGTCATAAAAGATCAATGTAGACCCATTGCTTTGTGGAAAGCCATACGTCTTAAAATTTGAGCAAATCTTATTTGCATCTGACCCGCTAAATGTCATATTTGCGGCATATCCATACACTCCAACAGAACAACTACTTGCGCTTCCATTTATTAATATAATGCCTACAATGCTTGCAGCACCAGCTACAACAGCAACCAGTAGAATTACCAGCGTCTTTGTGTTTTTTCCGCCCATATTTTTATCCCTTTGAAAGCCAGGTTGAGGCGGTGGTGTTGGTGTTGGTTGTATTTGCATTGTAAAATTCCCCCTAATTTTAAACACATTCTTACTCTACTAATTTCAACGAAGATTAGTCATGTTCTATAACCTTGATCTGTGACAAAAAGATTGTTTCTGTCATCCCAACGTAGCCAGAAATGAGAGAGCTAACCTTGAAAGCGCGTGGTACGTTATTAGCATCGTTATAGCCGCTACTGCTTCTGTAAATGTGAATGACCTTAGCCCGCCATATTCTATTCGGATGTGTAGGCAAATCCCTTGCAGCTAATGTGTACCGAACGATGGAGCCTAACTTGATATCGTCGGACGCTGGCTCAGGTAAAATTTCAGCGATATCACTTATGTAGACGTACTCGCGTTCTCCCTCATACCCGTATTCAAGCACCTCAACCCTTACTGCACCTAATGACTGTAAGTGTGTTGCCGTTATCCTACCGTAACACGTCTCAGTTCCCAAACAGTAGCGAATAACTTTACCAATATCCAATTTACTTACATCAACCCTGGCCTTGTTGGTGTTGGTTAACGGGTCATTCGGTGTTGGGTCGTATAGCGTTGACATTTTCTTATCCTCTCTTTGCTTCTCTGCATTCTAATATGCATATCAGAATATACTGTCTATAGTATGCATACTAACATGTTCTTGTGTCAATAGGCACATTGCGATAGAGTAAAGGGCATGGTTAAGTTGAAGATTAAAGAAGTAGCAAAGAGTCAGGGCATTAGTATGTCAAAACTGTCAAGGCTCGCTGATGTCAGCTACAATACTATTCTTGCCATCTATCAGAACCCCCACCATGATGCTTCGCTCTACATTCTTGACCGCATATCTCAAGCCCTAAAAGTTTCTATCTGCGATCTTATTGAACAGACTCCCGACAAGGACTAATCTTGACGCTTTTCAGGGGAAACCGATGGGCGAAAGACAATTCACGCTGGTTGCCCGTATCCGCACGACGGATCACGCAGCTCTTGGGGCCGTGCTGGCGAACCTCATCCCGCACGGCGTCATGACTCCAACCCCTGATGGATTTCGCGTGGAGGCGGAACTGGAAGGCACCAGCGCTCGTGACCTCAACCGCATGCTCCTCTCGGCGCTCCGCCGTGTTGATCACCGGGCGACCCTGCATGCAGCATGGACAAGCGAGGAGACTACTGAGCACTTTTTCGATTACACAGCGCGGGGAACGCACTTGGCCCAGACACCGGAGACGGACCGCGAAGCGAATCACTAATGCGACTTTTGCGAGGCACATAGGGGCATTGCGAGATCTCATATTAACTAGATTCATCGCTTCTGAGTGTTCCAGGCGAGTCTGCCCCGTTCAGTGACGATATTGGGGAGTATCGCCGTCGGCGTCGGCGGGCGCTGGTGGAGTCGCTGGCTGATCTTCGTGAGGGCAAGCGTCTGTATTCGCGGCGAGTGGTGAGTATTTGGGCATACCAGCGCAAGCGGTTGTGTAAGGCTGGGTAGTTGAGGTATAGCCTACAAGCAGCAGCGTAGGTTAGAGTCTGTTTAATAGAAAGAGCAAAATCCCTGGCACATCCACTATCAGGGATTTTGCATTTCTTCAGCCATAAGGATAGCTAACTATTTTTCTAGTGCTTTAATCAATGTGACAACAGCGGCGGCCAACGATATGATAGCCACCAGTTTCTTAATGTCGCTGATCTTCATCAAGTATAACCTCCTTTCCGTATAGATATTCACCCTATAAGCTCCTAATTAGCCTGTTGACCCATGGGCTACTACAAAGTCAAGTAGCAGGACGACTGGGCGAGGGTCCTCTCATGTTCACCTGCTGTGCTTCTTCCCAGCATCAGATCGTTTCTTCCGCCAGGTGCCGTCATTGTTGCGGGCTCGTGGTGCCAACCCATTGCGTACATATGGCCCCTGATTCCTGCCAGCACGCCTATCCGCCTTGTCCTTGCTACCAGCATTGCTCTTTGTCCTTTTAGCTATCAAGATTCTCACCTCCTTTGTGAAAGATTGTAAATGATCCGAATAGCCCTTTTCAATATCTATCAATAATTACCACGTGTTCATTAGTATGTCTTATTTTACAGGGATTGGCAAGACATTTTGATGCATAAACTACTCAATTTCGCATCGACTTGTAAAACAATGAAATATCGTCATATAACCTGACATTTTGCGTTGACTTGTAATCGTTTCTGTACTATAATCAAGTGCATGAGTACCTCCTTATCACTGATGACAACAGAGCAACTGATTGACGCCTGCGCGCGTCAGGATGTTCGCGTCAGTACCACTCAGCTTGGACGTTGGGTGCGTGCAGGTCTCATCCCAGCGTCATTGAGAAAGCGACATGGTCGTGGGCGTGGATTAGGGACAGAGTGGCACTGGGAAGCCGAGTGTTTGTCGCGTGTCATTCTTATTGCTCAAACATTGGCTGCTGGCGACCCGTCATTTCAGCGAGCTGCTTACATTTTAGCCGCATCTGGCTATATACCTAGTGCAGAGTATTTGCGACAAGTTCTGCTCGACCGTTTAGCAGTCTATGAGCGATTTCTGACCAAACGGCAGCCTTATCTTACCGATGATCGTCCGGTGGCTGAAAAGCAGAAACGATTGACTCGGAATATGCGACGAAAGGTATCTGCCATGCCAGACTCGGTATTCCAGCCTTTTACTACATTTATAGGGGCTCTCTTAGGGGTAATCTCCCTCGATGACCCAAACGTCTCAGACGAGATGAAACAGCTTCAGCAGTTCTTCTCGATTCCTGCTTTGCAGCAGCGGCTGGAAACGATTGATGAATCAATGCTATTAGGAAAGTATGAAGAGGCAGCGAGTATGCTTTCTTCATTTGTACAAGTAATGTTGATTGGTACAAATTTATTTGTTCTGCCTCTCCTAAGACAACAGTTACAGAGTGGCGGGCGTGATACGTCAGGGATCCCAACAAGCATCGATCCAAGGATGATCCTGGAGAGTATCTGGTTGGAGGCTGGGCACATCCTGGTCACTTCTAATCAGATGGTTGGGGAACTTCGCCTCATACTTACAATCTTTCTCACCGCTGTTCCAACTGAAAATACTTTACTACTAGCTGAGTGGAGTAGGACACTTCTAGATATCGTCGTTCGGCTTTTTAACCATTTCGGTATCTCACCTGGGCCGCTAGTTAGTCTCTTTGAAAGTACTGGTGCATCCTCGATGCAGTCTGATACTCGGCTTAACAGCTAGACTATCTTTCAGGGTGTTAATTTTTTGTGTCAAATCGTAGATAGGAGCATATTTTGGAATGCAGTTAGTTTCGTTTCAGATCAAGGAATGCTTCGGATTTCGAGATTCTGGTCTCGTCGATCTAAAGGATCCAGCAAATCTCATTTACCTTTTGGGCCGCAATAGTTCCGGCAAGACTTCTTTCCTTACAGCGCTAGCGCACTTTGCACCCAATTTAACACCTCAAGCACACCCTAACTTTGTGAATTTCGATCGGTCCACTCAACTATCCTCACTGGCTGGTAAATATGAAATTCGAAAAGGTGATCTCAGCGTAGATATTTTTATCGAAGCATTTCTTACCAGGATGAATTCATCTAACCAAGGAACTTCTGTTACGATTAATAGCGCTGATTATAAACGACTCAGAGACAGATTAGCGGAGGAGCTTCGAACGCTCTATGGAGGGTTTATTGAAAGGACCATGCTTGCGGACAGCATATGGGTTTTGCGCGTCGCTTCGGGTGAGTACCAGTTTTCATCTGAAGCGAACTTCAAAGACTACACCGCACGCATAAATCAACAGATACCCAGATTACTGTCCGATGTACCGGCACAAGTCAGCGTGCAGGTGAATGGGAATAATCAGATATACATCGGTGGAAGCTGGCAACCGCTCTATCTACCAACCCCTAAAGAAATTGAGAGCCTCTTTGCATATCAGTTACCTAAGATTGCCTGGTTTGGTAAGGAGTACTCTCTCCTCGACGGGTTGCCCGATAACATCAAGATCGAGCACCTCACTCAAAGCCCGGGTGAATTGACGACCGCGTTGATCGAGTATCTTGGCAAGCCCCAAGTAGAGCGCCTTCTCACGATGCAGAACCCGCTTAGGCGACGAGAGCTTGAAACTGAGCTGCAAGGAAAGATCGATAAGCTCGTGAAGGAAGTAAACCGAGATCGTGCAGCGGGTACAGAGTTACTTGCAATTAACTTGGATCGTGTGGATGGGCTTCAAGTAACTGTCTTCACTGGTAATAAGTCGTCTTTCTACCGGCACTTAAGTGATAATACCAAGATTCTCTTTGCATATCATCTCTACGCAACTGTCCATAACCTTCAAGGCGAGATCTTTCTGTTCGATGAGCCGAACAATGGTTTCCACGCGACAGCACAGGAACGGCTTCTTGGATTTCTACGCAATCTGGGTGCAACAGGCAACTTAGTGATCATCTCCACGCATTCAGAGCATCTGATTGACCCCGATCACCTCACAGGTATACGCTTGATGGCAACAGATAGTCAGGGATATTTGAGTGTACGAAACAAGTGGTATGAATCAACGAAGGGCCACGGCGATTTTCTAGCGTTACGCCCAATTCTAGATTCTATCGGCCTACGCTATGGAGCGAATAACTTGACCATACGCAACAAGGTGATTGTGACGGAGGGAGTCACTGAGCTTCTATACTTGTGTGCATTTCGCCAATTGCTTGGCTACCAGTGTGAACTACACATTGCGCCTGCGACTGGAGACGCGACAATTATGCCCCTGGTGGCCCTTCTCATCTCACAGGGATTGCACTTCAAAGTGGTGGTAGATACGATCGTACATGGTAAAAGTTCCAAAGATAAGCTCCAAGAAGAGTATGGCATTCCAGATATGTCAATATTTGAGGTGGAAATACCTACCGGGTTTCCTCAGGCGAAAGGATCTGGCATCGAGGATGTATTCTCCAAGGCCGACTTTACCAAACTACTGACTAGTACGGGGAATACACCTAGAGCTGACTTTGAGACGCTATCCAATAGCCAGTACATGAAAAAGCCAGATGTCGTGCCAAAACGCGTTGTGGCCCACGAATTCAATAAACACGTCACCAAGTACTATAAGGATGATTTCGATGAGGAGACGCTCACAAACATGCGCCACATACTCGACTTCTGTATGAACGAGGATTGGTTTTTTCTCTCTTGACCATTAAAGGTGTAAGAATTTGTATTGTGCTTTTCATATGGTACACTATTCCTTGGAAGCAATGAGCAACCGACTATGTACGGTTATGACCAACTAACATTCTCGTGCTTCCACATTTTGCAGTAGTATGAACTGGCTTCTCTGGCCGTAGTAAATCAACCGACCGGTGTTTTTGTAGTAGACTGCCTGTTAACCGGTAGGTTACAGGTTCGAATCCTGTTCGAGGAGCCAAATGCCCTGGAACTGGCTTCCAGGGCGTTGTATAAAGCTTCTAATTGGATGCGAAAAGTGTAGGTTCTTCGAGGAAGTCGTCATTATTAGTGGTATCCTCCAGGGATTCTGAATCTGTGATATTCTCTGCATCCTCTGATTCGGACAGAAAAAGTTCAGGTGTAAATGTAGCTGTCTCTATACGCTTTTCTGCTGCTCTAAAGTAGACAGGGTCTATTTCTATTCCTGTAAAACGCCTATCGAGTTGTAGAGCTGCTACTCCTGATGAACCAACTCCCATAAAAGGATCAAAGACTAAATCTCCTGGATTCGTTGCTAATTTTACCAAACGACTGAGTACCTTGATCGGCTTTTGTGTTGGATGAACAGGATTTTTTAATCTCTCCCTTCCCATGCATATGGAGCTTTCAATGAAGTTGTGCATATCTTTCTGTTTGGTAAAGTTCCAGGTATGCCCTTTATTCCAGGCACATACTATAAGTTCGCAGCTGTTGAGAAAGCCCGCTCTTCTCAGCTTGGGTGGGGGATTTGTATTATGGGTAAGAATGCCAGACGCAAGTGCAAACGTGTGTGGTTCGTCTTCAACAGTTACATCATAGAAAACTTCACAGTATGTAGATGAGATAGCAACAACCTCGCTTCGATGTCTCTCATTTACATGCCCATTGTTCCACATGCGAATTGTCCCCATATACTTCGGGAACATAACACCACGCATCCTTCCATCGGCAGCCTTAAGTGTCAAATGGTACCCAAGACGAGCACATAACACCCTTATATCCCTTGCGAGGGCATCATTTCGACAAAAACTCAGTCGCCACCTATCATTGGGGCGATCATAATTTCCATCACCCTCTAGATATCCATCTAGAAGTGACTTCAAGAAAAGATTCGACCGATGCCAGCATGTTAGCCTCAAATGTTTTGTTTTTGCTGTATTCCCATCAACATACTTTTTGATGACCTCAACAAAGATACGCCCCCAGACAATCGTGGTAACCCCACCGCCATTGGTATAACTCTTCGTGTCAGACGTAGCACCAAGCGCTCTTGCTGTCCTATCAATGCGTGCAAATCTCTTCGTTTCCTTCATATGCCCGGCAAAGAATACGGTGTCCCCATCAGTACCTATGTTTCCCTCGGCAAGATACATGCCAATTAACCAGCCAACATCTTCATCTGGGAGAAGCACAGGCATATCCGGCGCATCTGGTTCAGGTAAGCAAGTTGTCTCAACTATATCACCTATCCTCAAATCTTCAGTAGCCACTAACCCTCTTGTGGTAGGCCACCTATGTTCTCTAGTTGCGGTAACTTTCTCACCACTTCTAAACTCCACCGCTAACCCTTCACTCCCTGGTTGTGCAGCATCCCATGAGAGCACCTGCGTCCATTTTTTACCATTCCATAGCTTTACTTCCTGTGGCTCCATCCGCACAAGGTCTTTTAGCATTCTAGGAGCATCACCTTGCGACGTTCTAGAATACAGAAGCGTACCAGAAGCGAGGCATTTATGCCATACAATGAACTGAAATGTATCGAAGACAGGGTCAAAAACCTGATGCCATTGACCTATCAAGTTATAGCTGGTGAATGCAAAAATAGTACCTGTTGGTTTAAGTATTCTCTTGAACTCGTCGAGCCATTCAGCAGGATTGAAGATGGTTGTATCCCATTCAGCAACATCATTGTTAAAATCCTTTCTCCAAGACATTTTGATGTTGCCAGTAGAGTAACGCCCTAGATTATAAGGCGGGTCCGTTAAGATCAAGTCAATAGATTGATCTGGTATTTTTTTAATCTGTTCGGAGCTGTCTCCTAAAATTAGATCATATTTGCTCATTATAATGCTGATTCATGATCGAAGGCGAAACAAGCATTACACACTGGCGGGAGGTATAGCCCGGCCAGGGTTTTAGGGTGACTGCACCATTGCCGTTGTGCAGTCGCCCTTAAGTTTACTATCCTTGCAGGATTTTCCGCTTTTCTGCCTCGAATTCGTCATTGGTCAGGAGGCCGGAATCGCGCAAGTGTCCAAGTAGTTGGAGCTGCGCAAGTCTTTCGTTTCCACCGCTGGCTGCTGGTGCCTGCTGGTTTGCCGGTGGCTGGTACTGTGGCGTTTGCGGTGGCTGGTATTGGGGGGCCTGGTACTGCGGCGTTTGTGGCGGCTGGTATTGGGGAGCCTGGTACTGTTGCCCAGGTGCTTGCTGTGCCGACTGCCTACCCATCAAGTAGCCTATCCCGCCTGCCGCCAGGTCGCCCAGGAATGACCCACCCCCACCCATACCCATGCCCATCCCGAAGCCTCCCATGGGGAATAATAATGGGAAGCCGCGTCTTCTCATGTATGGTCCCCCCCAAAATGGTCCTCTTCCGTACATATGTAATCCTCCTCTGCTTCTCTTCTTACCAGGATTAAAAACTCTAGCTCTCCTGGCTTTGTTGCTGAGCTTCTTTCAATTCTGCTTCGAGTTGCTCCATCGCTGCCTGTGGTACCATCCCCCCGGCGAGGAGTACAGCATCTGCCCTGTTGAGGCCTTCTGTCAGCCTGACGATCCACGCGTGTTCCAACAGTACAATGACCGCCGAGGTGTCGGGGGGAATCGCTTCGGTGAGCAGCGAGATGTCTTGTGGTGTGAGTATACGCATCAGGTCTTCTTTTATAGGGTCAAAGGCCGCCAGTTCTTCATCGTTCAGATCGTGTACCTCAAGTGCCTTGACCGTACCGTCGGTGTCCTTCCTGACAAAAATCAGGTCAACCACCCGGATGAGGCCTTTCTCCTGGATGGAGCTCAATTCAGGCACAATCTCGCTCGTGAATCGATCACCTTTACATCCGATCACTACGAATTCAAGTGGGCCTATGGTCATATTCTTATCTGCCTTTCAAGATGTGTTCAAACATATTTGCTTCCTCAAAAAAAAGCAGAGCAGCGCCTCCCGATGTGCATTGCTGTCGTGCTGCTGAGCGATCGATCTCTCTAATGAGAACGAGACAAAGCCGCTGTTCACCGTATACTGACCCCCAGTGCAGGTATTGTACCATGCTTCCAGGGCAAACACCAATTTAATCGACCACGCGGATTACGCTTGCTCATTCTCTATCTCTACCAAAGGCCGAGCATTGCGCACATGCCCATTTAGAGTCGCCGCCAACGCCAGAAGCGCCAGGCCAACCGAATCTATTAAAATCGTCTGTATCACACCAACATTTTGAATGAGCACTCCGGTCAGCGCCAATCCCAGCGGCTGGCCACCAAATGCGATCAGGCGAAACACGCTGTTCACACGCCCTTGTAACTCGTCGGGGATGAGCGCGCTGCGATAGCTGAACTGCACCACGTTATAGAGCGGTCCCGCTATAAAAGCTGCAGCCGTAATGATACCCAGCACAAGTGGATTCGGCGCAATGGCATAGAGCGGCATGAACAGCGCACCGAGCCACACCGTACCGATAATCGCCTGCCCAAAGCTGAGCCGCTTCTGAAAGAAAGGTGCAGCTACGGCCCCTATTATGCCGCCTATACCGCCAATAGCAAAAATCAGTCCGATGATGAAGGAAGAGGCATGCTGCCGTTGAGCCAGCACAATGATGATCAGTATAAAGCCCGATGATATCAGATTATACCCACCTGTGAGTATCGCTATGAAGCGAATCAGGGGATGGTGCCACAGCCAGGCAAGCCCCTCGCGAATCTCGACCCATAACTTGCGTCGTGCAGCTACCCGCTCCTTCTGAAACTTTACCCTGATAAAGAAAAGCGAGCAGACCGAAACAGCATATGAAATAGCATCAGCCAGAAATGGCAGCATTCTCCCTGCCGTAAAGAGCGCGCCGCCAAGCGAAGGGCCAACCAGTTGTGTGACCCCATCGGTAGCCATATTCTGAGCGGTAGCAGCAGGCAACTGCTCCTTTGGCACTACGCGCGGTAGACAGGCTGCCTCCGCGATATTGAAGAAGACGAACAGCGTACCTTCGATTGCCGAAACCAGGTAGAGTTGAATGATTGTCAGGTGCCCAATGGCAAGCGCAACCGGAATGCTCGCCAGGCTAAGCGCCCGCCCGGTATCGCAGAGAATCATAGTGAGCTTGCGATCCCAGCGGTCGATCAATGCCCCGGCAGGCAGGCTAAAGATGAGATAGGGCAGAGCGCGAAGTGCTCCAGCAAAACCCGCCTGTGCCGGAGAGCCGGTCAGCGCCAGGATCAGCAGCGGGAAGGCAAGTGTCGAGACTTGCGTGCCCACGTTGGAAACCACCTGGCCGCTCCATAGCAGCATAAAGTCTCGATTTAGCCACAATGATCTCGGTTGCCTGGGAGTCACATCTTTCGTGTTTTTCGCATTATCAGTGCCGAATGCATCATCCCTGGTAGTAGACATGAGGGTTTCCTTTCATAAGTTGCAATATGCTTAATAAAATTTTCGCTTTTAATTTGGTGAATTTTTGCTAATTATAAGGAAATATTAACATGCCTTAACAAAACTGTCAAATATATTGGTGAATTACATCATTTGATTGCTAATAAATGAAATTCTATTTGCTCTTAGCGTAATGCAACGCCATACTTTCAAGATGTAAGGTAAGGTTCAAATGCACGTGACGGTTCCTACCCAGCAGCAAGGTCCAGCCCTGTCATGCTGAGCGCAGCGAAGCATCTCGCTGCCGCTCGCGACAGACCCTTCGCGGAGTTTATCCTGAGCGAAGCGAATGGGCTCATGGTGACAGGGTGTGACTGTTCAAACGGTCAAGTACTTTTCTTCAAATTGAACCTTGCCTAAAGAGAGCGCAACCCACCACGTTTTACGACAAAGACATTGCCTGGTTCATAAAAGCGTAACGGATTGCGCCCGAAAAAAGGCAAAAAAAGACGCTCCCCCGAAGAGGGAACGCATTAAGCTTACAAAATAAATTATAACATATTTATGAGGAAAAGTCAAATCGAGCGGTGGAACGGTCTTCCTGCCGAACGCCTGGCATGCTATAATACGCACGCAGGAGGTAGTTGGGGATGCAATCACAAGAAAGGGAGCGGGAGCCATGATGCCGAAAACGATTCAAACCATGGCATGGGCGTACCAACAAATCTGTGCTGGGGAAGACCCCTGGACGGCTCTTGGGAACTTTACGAACGCATGGTATGACTACGCCAAGCACATGCGTGCCGCCTTAGTCAGTGAACCACTGGGAAAGCCGGAACCGGCCGCGGCGCATACCCGCCATTGGGCAGCCTTTTGTGCGGCCTCGGTTGAGTTCCTGTGTGACCGCTATGGGGTACCTTGCCCAGAGTGGGTCTATGAACCTTGCTATACGCTCTCCACCCCCTGGTACGGGGACAACATCATCAATCTTGCCGACGCCGTGGTGCTCCAGCATCGCATTAAAGCTACCCCAACTCCATTTGCGCGGCGGAATGTCTTTTGCGGCAACCGGCTCTTTCAGAATAAGTATGAAATGTATGAGTGGGTACAGGAAGCGCGCTTTAAAGGCATGAGCAATCCTCGCGAAATCTGGCGCTATGCCCGGCAGAAAGAAACGGCTCTTCATGGAGCATGACCTGCCTCGCCACCCCACTTTGCTTCAGGAGAAATCGGATCTTCGTCTTTACCACCGCTGCTACCTTCTCTTTTGTTCTCGCTCTTCCTTCCCTTTCTCCTCTTTGACTTATGGGTAATCAGCAGAATCACTTTCACAGGCTGAAACTGGCTGGTGCAGGCTGGCGAGTTTGCTCGCCCGTCGTAGCTAAGTCTGTTCCCACCTGGCTAAAACCGGCATGCAGTTCCTTCCAGGTCTCTTCTCCCCCCATATGGTAAACCGTCACTCCTGCCAATCTTGCCCCCAGGGGAGCATCTCCTATATATAATATCGTTACCGCGTGCCCCGATTGCTTCAAGCGCGCCAGCGAATCCAGCAAAGGATCGCTGACCGTACTTGTGACCACAACAACGGTCGCACCAGCCGGTAGCCGAACGCGCTCGACCTGTATCAAATCCTCAATCGAACTGCCAAAGTACGACTGGATGCGTGCCAGCACCTCCATGATACGCTTGCGCTGCTCTTCGTTGCTGGCTGGCGGCAAATGTATACGGCGACGTTTCAATTGATCGGCAACGACTGCCTCCAATGCTTGTTCCTTCTCTTCTCCCTCCTGGTGAGTAGGAGGCAGCATACCCATTTCCGGCATATACATCATAGTGTTCGCGTATAAACCAACTGCAAACCCTTCATTAAGCGCCCAGTCAGCTACTGAAGCAGTTGCGCAGATCGCCAATTCCTGGAGTTCAGGACGGATGCCGTACCACGCATCAAGCTGTGAGACCACGTTGAGAAAGAGGACGAGCGTATATGTTGTAGTTGGCTGGTAAACTTTGCTCTGCAGTTGCATCATGCGAGCGGTGGCTTTCCAGTGGATGCGCCGCAAATCGTCACCATACATGTAGTCACGCACACCTATTACGCGCGAAGGGTCTTCTAACAGGCGACGCGGTGCGCGGTTGTCTCCAAATGGATGGCGAGAAGGCAGGCCAAAACGGGTTATCGGGACCACCAGTGGATAGACAAGCAGATATTGCCGGTTGGAAAGCGATTCCTGGCGATTGAGAAAGCCAAATACATCACCACTACGTACCACCGTTGGCCCAAACGTATGTACGCCTCGTGCGTTGCAAAGCACAGTGTATGGCCTTGTCACCCGTTCGTACCAGCGCAGGCTGAACAGACTCTCCAATACCACCATATTACTGGTGGTGCTGACCCGCAGTTGACGGCCTGTAAAGGTCAGTGTTCGCGGCACGCTATCTTCGATCTCTAACCACGGCAGCGGCAAGAGCTTGGCATTCTCGACAGAGAGCGAGAGTGTTATCTCCTCGCCAAACAGGACGCGCTGCTCGCTAAACTGGCGCTGGTAGCGCAAATCTTGCAGGCAATACTTTGCCCAGGTATCCGTAGCCAGGAGCACCAGCGCTCCCAGCAGTCCAACCACCAGCAGCAAGGGCTGGCGGATAAGCAGGCTCATAATAATAATGGCTATGCACAGGTAATACCACTGCTTCTTCATGACTCTACCGGCACGGGAACGCTATGCAGTACATCCTCTATAATTTGTTCCATCACGCGCCCATGCAGGCGCGTCTGACTGGTGGCAATCAATCGGTGAGACAGTACCGGGCGAGCGACGCGCTTGACATCGTCAGGAATAACATAGAAGCGCCCATGTATGGCTGCATATGCCTGTGAAGCGCGATAAAGAGCAAGGGTACCTCGTGGACTTACACCCAACTCGACCCCGCTGTGATTGCGTGTTGCTCGCACCAGTTCGACAATATAGCTTTCAACGGCTGGTTCAACGCGCACCCGGCGGATCATCCTCTGCAGCACCTCCAACTGCTCTCCGGCTAGCACCGGTTGCAGCTCCTGTAACGGTTGTTCTTCTTTGAAACGCTGCAGGATCAGTCGTTCCTCCGACTGGCTGGGATAGTCGAGGTGCAGGCGCATCAAGAAGCGGTCAAGCTGCGCTTCGGGCAAAGGGAAAGTACCTTCCAGTTCGATTGGATTTTGCGTGGCAAGCACAATAAAAGGACGCGGCAAGAGCACCGTCTCACGTTCTACGCTGATTTGACGCTCTTCCATCGCTTCCAGCAGCGCGGATTGGGTACGTGGTGTGGCGCGATTGATCTCATCGGCAAGCACAACCTGAGCGAGCAATGGCCCCGGGCGAAACTCGAACTCGCTCTTCTTCTGATTAAAGAATGTGATGCCGGTAATATCCGAGGGCAGCAGGTCCGGCGTAAACTGAATACGTTGAAATGTGCACCCGAGCGATCTTGCCAGCGTTTTTGACAGGGTAGTTTTGCCAATCCCCGGCACGTCTTCAAAAAGTACATGTCCTTCGCAGAGCAAAGCGGCCATCAACAGGTCGATCACTTCCTCTTTGCCCACGATCACGCGGCTGGCATTCTGGCG
>Ga0137389_10001289_pt1 | contig 14596 bp, 10 predicted proteins | sample 15con2h14BmetaG_FD_104645 | JGI IMG/M metagenome (GOLD analysis project Ga0137389, IMG submission 104645) | Vadose zone soil microbial communities from Angelo Coast Range Reserve, California, USA - 15con2h1.4B metaG | ecosystem: Environmental > Terrestrial > Soil > Vadose zone > Saprolite...
CCCAAGACACAATCCGCGCTGCTCGAGGCCTTGAATGAAGGGCAGGTCACGGTCGACGCACACTCATATCAATTACCGCAGCCGTTTCTGGTGATTGCCACGCAAAATCCGGTGGAGCATCACGGGACGTATCCCCTGCCGGAATCGCAACTGGATCGCTTCCTGATGCGCGCGCGCATGGGATATCCCGAGGCACACGCCGAGCGTGAAATTTTGCGTGCCGAGGTCGGCGCAGAGCACCTGCAGGATCTCCGCCCGATTCTTACCGGCGCGGACGTGCTCGAGATGCAGCGGGCGGTGAAACAAATCCGCGTGGATGAATCGCTGGTCAGCTACGCTCTCGAGATTGTCCGACGAACGCGAGAGTCCGAATATTTGTCGTTAGGAGTTTCCCCACGGGGATCGCAGGCGCTTTATCGGGCCGCGCAGGCCATGGCCTTCCTCGAAGGCCGCAGCTTCTGCACTCCGGAAGACTTCAAACCGCTTGCCGTGCCGGTGTTTGCGCACCGCGTAGTCGTCAACGGCCTTTACGCATCCACTCTGAAGAAATCAGAGCAGTCGGATCAAGTGCTGCGCGAGATCGTGGAGAACGTGCCGGTGCCCGTGTAGGAGCAGTGGTCAGTGGTCAGTTGCCAGTTCACTTCGCTACGAACCTTCCCGTGAGAGAATCTGACCGTCCCTGATGATTGCTGAAATCATCCCAGAAGCCTACGACGCAGTGGGGAGGCAAGTCTCTCGGCCGTTTGAGCATCGCCGGGGAGTACACCCGACGCTGCCCATGGGCCGATACGTAAGTCAACCGTTAGCGGTCCAATGCGCAACCATCGAGGATATTCGCCAATTTCTCCGCGGTTGCCGCGCGGTTTCCGATGAGGAACTGTTTGGCAAAGAGGACTACTGGCAACCGCCCGAAGAATTCGAGAACCGCAAAGCCGGTGACTGCGAAGATTTCTCACTCTGGACGTGGCGTCAACTGCTGGCGATGGGTTACGACGCTCGATTTGTTTTCGGACGACACGGACGCTACGGAACCGGCCACGCCTGGGTGATGTTCTTTCTGAACGACACCTGTTTTCTCGTTGAGCCGCAAGCCCGATTCCTTGGTGAGACAATGCCGCGACTCTCCACGCTAAGATACGAGCCGAAATTGTCTGTCGCATGGCACGATCATGCAGTGAAGTACTATGCCCACAAACACACCGAGACTCACCTGCCGTGGAGCCACCTAATCCGGCTCATTCCTGAGTGGACGCGCATTTGGGGCTGGTTTTGGTTGAGAGTAGTGATTCGCTTCCCTTACGCAATCGTGAGAAAGTTGTGGCGAAGGGCGCGCGGGGAACGTGCTGATATGAAAGGCGCGCAGTCCAAGTCGAAGGCGAGGCTATAATTCTCCCGCCATGTCCTTCCTGCGCTATCTCATGGTGCTCTCGCTGATCGTCTGGATCGGTGGGATCATCTTTTTCGCCTTCGTACTCGCGCCTACAGCCTTTCATGTTCTGCCGAACACGCATCTGGCCGGCAACGTCGTTGGACGGGCGCTCGGCAAGCTGCACTGGATCGCCATCATCTCGGGCGTCGTTTTTCTCGCGAGCTCCATGCTGTACAGCCGGCTTCTCGACGGAACGCCGCGCGTGTTCGCCATGCGCCATGTACTGCTCTGTCTGATGCTGGCCCTCACGCTGCTGTCGCAGTTCTGGATCATCCCGCGCATGGATACGCTCCGCGCGCAGGTCGGCGACTTCGCCTCCGCGACGGTTGATAATCCCGCGCGAGTACAGTTTGATGCATTGCATGTTTGGTCCACGCGCGTGGAGGGTGCGGTGCTATTGCTTGGGCTAGTCGTGGTTTACCTGACCGCCCAGGGACTGGCAACCCGCTAACGGGTCGAATCAGTTCGTAGGTGGTACGGTCAAAATCAAAACAGCAATGAAAGTAGGGCAGGCGCTGGCGATTGTATTGATCCCAGAGAATGGTCCACTGTGACAGCACGTGCGAGGAATAAGAGTAGCCGGTGTTGTCGGGCATCGGCCAGGGCAGGAGCTTTCCCTGCGCATCAAGCCGTACGGGACGGCCTGCGATGGAGGGTTCGTCCACGGTAGAGACGACGGGGAACGGTTTTTGTTCTGCCAGCGTGCTTGCCGTCAGAATTACCGCAAGAGAGATTTGCAGGAGCTTTGCAGGTCTAGCCACTTCGTACCCCCCGGGCCCGTAGGATCTCTGCGCCGTGATGTCTGAAGCATTATAGGGAAGTTGCGGAGCTGGAGCTGCATTTGCAGGCTCCGCGCAGTTGTTATGACGTTTCAATTCCATTGGGCCTGTTGTGCGACTTGGGCGCCACGGAGGAGTCAGTCCGATTGGGTTAATCGTGTAGGGAACTCGGGAGAGAAAAAGGCGAGGAAACTCGTTGCTGAGCAAATCCGAGATCTCGCTCACATCCGAGTCCATGAGTGAAATCGCGATTTTGCAACAACAGACATCCCCGGCTTCCCGCTCTTGAGCGCAAAGGCTATACTTGGCCCGATGATTCCTCTTCCCAAGCCGCGCGGCTTTTGGGATTACGCGCTTTTTGCATTGGTAATGACCGGCGCACTGGTGTTTTTGTTTTCGTTGGAGGCGAGTGACGGAGTTGGTTGGGCTGACGCCGCGTTTGCATTTGCTGGGGCCGTGTTGTTCGTTTTCGCCACCATCCTTGCTCGCCGAAGAGAGAAGGCGACGTGGATAGCGCGGCCGACATGGTACGCGTATTTGCTGGCGGCTCTCGGAGCTTTTGTCCTGATATTCGGAGTTACCTACGCAGATGCCTACATCCTTCATCGCAGGGACATCAATTCCAGCCGACTCTGGCATGATGTAGTTCTTGCGATAGTATTGATAGCCGGGACGCTGTGGTCATCACGAAGGCGACCTCCTGCAAGACGTCAGTTGTCGTAATCAGGCGAAATTACACTCAAAACCCCTCGATGAGCGCTATGGCGATGTTACAACAGTTGGGAAGGTCTGCTCAGGACCTAGCGCTTCGGCACCTTTTTGGCACTCGGACCGTAATACTCATGCATCTGTTGAATCGTCAAGTGTTGGGAATCGGAAAGCCCTTCCAGCAGCTCAGAGATGTCAACGTTGAGATCGTCGGGATACGAACTGTAATAGTCGGTGATTGACTGAACGTATTCCTCCATATATCTCGAATGCCGTTGCACTTGGCGGTGGCATTCATCAAACGCTGATTCCTGCGATTTTGCGGCAGCAGACATGGTCTTCACCGCAACCTTGCATGCTTGGTAAAAGCCGCGTTGGAAACCCAACGAATAGGCTTCAACATATTGAAGCTTCGTTTCCCCGTTCCATTTCAACCAACGGCCTCCCTCCGTGGATGCGGGAGCCAGACTTCCTTTTGAGCTGATCTGAGGCTCCGCTCGGGTGTCGCCTGTCTGAGCACAGGCAGAAAGAGCCGTTAAACAAATAAAAACCATTCCGATGATTCGATGCATATCCCCTCCGTAAGGGGAAGAATATACGCAACCGAACGCTGCCGCGAATGGACCACTACGCCAAAGGCGAGATGAACCCATACCTGTCGTAAACAGGCGTTAGTGCTCATTGACGAGGCGCGAACAATCTTGAGCTGCTCGGAGGAATTGGGATCAGGAATGGAAAAAAGGGCGGGAAAAATTGAAAGGGCCGTGACATTGGTTATGCTCTAGCCGCCAGCTCCTGCGAGGGAGCCAACAGCGTGGACGCATGTACCGTCACAGCCCCTTGATGCGATCACTGCTTTCGCAGCGCCTGACCCCGACTGCTCCTCGCAGAGTCCGTCGGATTTTTCGGGTCCGGCCGCCGTGGTAAGTTGCCTCGCCCGGCGAATCACCCAGTCTACTTCGGATCAGCACGTTTTAATTTGCTAACCCTTTCGACCGTCGACGGAAGCCACCTTAACAGAGCAGTAATAAAAGTCAACGCAAACTTTTGGTGCAACCTTGGGACTGACGCCTGTGTATAACGAAAGACGTAACCCCTTGGGGGGTCGTTATTTACTGGAATGGGAAATAGAATATACCCTGTTTTACACAGAAAATTGCACACTCGACCTGAAGCCTTCAAGAGCATGAAAGCGAACCAAATAATCATCTTGACGCGGGAAGCGACTGAGCGCATCTTGCAGATAGCAGAAACGCAGTGATGCCGGATCTTGTGGCCTACGTGGATGGTGGCTCCCTGGGGAATCCGGGGCCGTCGGGCATTGGGATTGTGATTGACGGCGGCGAGAGCGGCCCGGTGCGCATCGCGAAGTGGATTGGCCATCAGGATAATAACGTTGCCGAATATGTTGCCCTGCTCGAAGCCCTGCAATATGCGATAACCCTCAACGCGAAAACCCTGCACGTCTTCTCGGATTCTCAAGTGGTGGTGCGGCAGATGCGCGGCGAGTATGTTTGCCGCAGCCCGCGGCTGTATTCCCTGCACTGGACCTGCCGCAAGCTGGCGCGTTATTTGACCTTCTCGATTTCTCACGTCCCTCGCGAGAGCAATAGTGAGGCGAACCGGCTGGCGTATTCGGCGGTGCGGAAGCGGAAGCTAGGATAGGTTTCCCATCCTCCCTGCGGTAATCCCTTTGTGCGCAGAATTTCTTGACACCCGCCCTTGCCGGGAGCGAGACTCAATGTACTGCATCCTCAACATGGGAAATGAGTTGGCTGCCGGGATCGCGCCCAGGCACGGCTGAGGTTTGGGATGCGTTGTAGGGCAGCGCCAATGGACCATTACTCGATCCTCGACCGCAGCTCATCGCCGGCGATGGAGACTGGTCCGGAGCCGGCTCTGGAGAGGGATGTGCAGCAGCCCGGCACAAATCGGATGTCGCCCAGCATGTCGCCGAGTATGATTTCCGCGGCCATTGCGGCGGAGAACGGGACTTCTGCGGCGAATTCGGGCCTGGTGTCGGCGGGTCCCTCCCACGTCGGTTTTCCTTCGCACGATGGAGGGCGCTCACTTGCCGGGATGGCGCAACGCGATCTGGATGCCGCCCTGCAGCTGTTGGCCGAGCGCGCGCAGTACATTACCGAGGCCTCGGGCGCGGCTATCGCCCTGCGCCGCAATCAGCAGAATGACATGCTCTGCCGGGCCAGCGTGGGAACGAATGCGCCGGAGCTGGGCGCGCTGCTTTCCACGGAATCAGGGTTGTCCGGCGAGAGTGTGCGCACGCGTTCGCCCTTGCGCTGCGACGACACCGAACGCGATCCGCGGGTGAACCGCGAGGGGTGCCGTGATTTGGGAATCGCATCGGTGGTGGTGATCCCGATTGTCTGCGACGATTACGTTCTTGGAGTATTCGAACTTTTTTCAGGCAAGGCCGGAGCCTTCGGGGAGCGCGATATTTCTGCGTTGCAGCGTCTCGGGGAGATGGTTGAGACCGCGGTGAAGCTGGCGGAAACGGCGCAGGGATTGTCGGATCAGAACCGCACGGGCGAGGCGCCCGCGCCACATGTCCTGGCGGAGGCGTCCGACAGCGATGCCCAGTCCATACTTGATCCGGCGATATTCCTTGATTCGTCGCCAGTCGAAGAGCCCTTGGCGGATGCGCACACCGAAGGGGTAGAAACCGAGATATTGGCCACGGACTCATCGTCCGAAGAGGAAGCGCGGGGTGAGGCTGCCGTAGTGGCTGCCGTACCGGAGATTGCTGTGGCAGCGCCTCAGCAGGTTGCTGCTTCTCCTGAACCGCCGCCGAAGACTTCGCCCACTACAAAACCGGTGTTATGGTCCGCTTCGTCTCATGCTGCTCCCGAAATGCAGAAGCCAGCGCAGGCGGACCAGAGCCATGTGCCTCCGGTGCTGAGAAACTTGCATAAGTGCTGGGCCTGCGGCTTCCCGGTTTCAGAAGGCCGCAAACTCTGCGTGGAGTGTGAAGAGAAACAGTGGCGCGGGCGGCTCGGCGTTCCCGTGGCCGCTGCGGTGGGAAAGGATGTTGCGGTGGCAAGCGCAACGGTTGTGTCTTCGAATCAGGCCCTGGCAGCGGCTGCCGGGGCGGGGGCTCTTCCCGGCGCTGACGTTTTTCCTTCTGGGCAAATCAAGTCGGAGAAATCGCCTCCCGCTTCGGTCGTGCAAGCTGCGGCCGATACTGCTGAGGTCCAGTCCGCCGCTCCCGTATTCACCGGCGGTATGGAGTCAACGTCTTGGCTCTCTGCAAACAAATACATTGTCGGAGCCCTTCTCGTCGTGGTGATCGCGGTGGTCGTCTTCGTTGTTCTGCGTTGACCCTTGCTGGAGAGCGGGCAAATCCGAAGCCTCTTAGCGGGTTTCCTGGTGAGGTCGGTTAAGACCTCGGCGCTAGCGGATTGCTGAAAATTCACGTGCCGAGCGCGCGTACCTCAGCGGCTAAAGCCGCAGGCACTTACGGCGCGGCTAGAAGCCGCGCCCTTTCAAAGCAGAGTCGCAGACGGAGTTTCAGCAAATTGCTATCAACAAACTGCCAGACGCAGTGAGCGCAGAAGGCGAGTGAGAGTCCACCGGGTGAAGCCCTGCATTTGCTGGAAGCCCAGCCTTGGTGATCAGGCGGTGGGGAGGGTGAATACGAACGTTGCGCCGTGGTTCAGTTCGCTTTTGGCGCGGATTGATCCGCCGTGGGCGAGCATGATGTGTTTGGCGATGGCGAGGACGCGGCCGGTTCCTCCGGACTCGCGGGAGCGGGCCTTGTCGACACGGTAGAAGCGCTCAAACAGGCGGGGCAGGTGTTCGGAGGGGATGCCGCCGCCGAAATCCCGGACGTAGAACTCGATTCCGCGTGGCGAGGGCCGCGCGCCCAAGACGATGCGTCCGCCAGAGCGGCCGTACTTCATCGCATTGTCGATGAGGTTGGAGAAGACCTGGTGGATGGCCTCGCGGTCGGCTGAGACCGCAGGCAGGGCTTCCGGTCCGCCGTTGTGATTTTGAGAATTTTCAATCTGCAACTCAACGCCCTGGCCGCGCGCAATCTCGCGGAAACTTTCTTCAGCGTCGTGCAGCAATTCGATGGGGGGAACCGCCTCGGCGTCAAATCTGGTTTCGCCGGATTCCACGCGCGCCAGGGTCAGCAGGTCTTCGGTCAGGCGTGACATGCGGGCGGCATTCTTGCGGATGATTTCCAGGAACTCGCGGTTGGGAGCTCCGTTTTCCGGCACGCTGTCGAGGAGAGTTTCGGAGTATCCCTGAATCGAGGTCAGGGGCGTGCGGAGTTCGTGAGAAACGTTGGCGATAAAATCGCGGCGAGTTTTCTCGACCCGCTCCGTCTCGGTGAGATCGCGAAGCACGGCGACGGCGCCTCCGCCGGGCAGAGGAGCAGCGGTCACGTCGAAGGCGCGGCCCGGAACGATGGACGTAGCACGCGCAGTCTTGACCTGCCTGGCATTGGTTGCGGTCTTGACGGCGGCGAGGAAATCGGGGTCGCGGATGGTTTCAACCACAGGGGCATTCAGACGAGCGCGCTGGGGGATGAGGCGGTCCATGGGTTGGTTCGCCCATTGCACGAGGCCGTCGGCGCTGATGGCAATAACCGCGTCCTGCATGCTGTTGAGCAGAGTTTCGAGTTGATGCTGGCTGGAGTGCACGGCGGCGAATGTGCGCTCGATCCGGCTGGCGGTCTTGTCGACAGCAGCGGCGACGAGGCCGATCTCGTCGAACGTGGAATCTGATACCCGGGCTTGGAGGTCTCCGTCAGCGATGCGAGCGGAGACATCCACGATGCGCTGTAACCGCCGGGCAGAAAAGGTGGAGGCGATGGCCGCCACCAGAAGAGCGGCGGCGAAGGCCAGCGTCGAGCCCCAGAACATCTTGCGGCGGACTTGAGCTTTGACGGCTTCGACGTCGGAAAGTGGATAGGCAAGCCGGACCGCGCCGCCGGAGATTGGAGCCGCAACGTAGAGGAATGGAATACCCAGGGTTGCGCTACGACGCTCGTTGCTGCTGGTTTTTCCGGCGAGAGCGGCGGCAAACTCTTTCTGCGAGGCGTGGTTCTCCATGGCGGCGGGATTGCCTTCGGAGTCGGCGAGCACGTTGCCGGAAGCATCGATGATCGTGGCACGGGCTCCGGCAGCCAGGCTTTCCTGGGCGGCGATTTCGGTGAGCGAATGAGTACGGTCGGTCTCGACGCGGTGTGCGAACAAAAGCGTTTTCTGAGTGAGGTCGCGCTCAACCTCGGCGCGCAAAGAGGATTCCCAGGCACTGCCCAGCGTGAAATCCAGAGTAATGGCGGTGACGGCGATTACAACCAGGAACGTGGCCAGCAGTTTGAAGAAGATCCGATTCTTCACCGTCTCCTCATTTGGGGGACTCGAAACGGTATCCGGCACCGCGCACAGTTTTCAGATAGCGCGGGTTCTCCGGGTCCGGTTCGATTTTCTCACGGATGCGGCGAACGTAGACATCCACTGAGCGGGGAGTGACATACGAGGTGTCGCGCCAGACGGAATCGAGCAGGTGGTCACGGGTGAAGACGCGTCCGGTGTGGCGGGCGAAGTAGTCGAGCAGGCGGAACTCGGTCGCGGTGGTGGAAACGCCTTGTCCGCGCACAGTGAGAGTCATGGCGGAGGGATCGATCTCGATTTCGCCGACCTTCAGCGGACTCGGCGGCAGCGGCCGCTCGAAGCGGCGCAACACGGCCTTGACGCGGGCGACAAGTTCACGCGGGCTGAAAGGCTTGGCAATGTAATCGTCGGCGCCTAATTCAAGTCCGAGGACGCGGTCGGCTTCGCTGCTTTTTGCCGTCAGGAAGATCACGGGAACAGCGGCCAGGCCGGGAGTCTGGCGGACGGTGCGGCAGAGTTCGAGCCCGTCTTTGCCGGGAACCATAATGTCGAGAATGAAGAGCGCGGGACGCTGTCGCTCAGCGTCGGACAGTACCGTGGCACCTGTGGGGTAGACGCGCACGCTAAAGCCGTCATTTTCGAGGTGGTGGCGGACCAGGCGGGAAATGTCGGGGTCGTCCTCGACAACGAAGATGCTTGGCTTCACGTTTCTATTGTAGCGGTCGTTAGAGGGTTGTCAGTAGCCGGAAGCGGGGATTGGGAATGATTTTCATCGGATTGTAACAATCAGGTTGGCGGCGCGGTCGAGATGGAAGCGGGTGCGAGGAGCGATGCCTGTCCAGTTACGTGATTGACTTGGAGGTGTCCAAAGTGATTTGATGGGCGTCGAGATTTCGTCCTTTCCACGATTGGGAGACTACCAGCATGTCGTTCGAAGAAGCAGTGGCACTTGCCTCGCGGGATGAAGGTTTTAAGGCGACAGTGTACGCTATGAACACGCTGCTGATTCATAAGGGCATTTACACGCAAGGTGAATTTCAGGCACGTTTCGTCGAGTGGGTAGAGAAGGAACAGAGTAGGAAGGCTCCCGCATCTCGGCGCGCTGAATCATCTAGTGTGTCCGCGTAGTTCGGTAAGGCGGGTGTTCGCAATCTGGTTTTTTCCCGCAGTGAATTCCTACATCGCAAGCTTTGCACTCGCACCGGCACGGCGGCGCGGGTTTGATCTTCTGAGGACTTTTATTTCTCTTCTGCATTTACGTATCCTCTGGTTTGCGTTGGCACACTGGTTCGCTTTATATTCGCCATTATGGTAGGGGCTTTGATCCGGGCGCATACTAACACAATTTTTTTGCCCGGGGGAAAGGTTGTTTCACCCCGTGGTGCTCAGATATCGACGTCGAGACCGAACTGTCTGTCGAGACCGCACTGTCTATCGAAGAGCTATGACCAAGTTTCCTGCGGTATCCAGGTGGAAACAGTGGCCTCGGCGAATCACGGTCGTGGCACTGTATTCAGTGACGATGGCGGGACCGGAATACTTCTTGCCCAGGCGGAGTTCGTCCCGGGAGTAGATCTTCGTTCCTACTTTCTTGCCGTCGAACAGGACTGGGACTTCGGGCGAGGAAATCGAGCCGGGCTTTGCTCGGCCTGGACGGCCGAGGGCGGCCGTCCCCACATGACCGTTGGCGATTCCTGACTTCGGGGATTTCACTGTGGCTCTTAGGCGCAGAGTCACGATTTCGATTTCGCGGGCTGGGTGCTTGTATCCGTAGCGGCGCTGGTGTTCTTTTTGGAAGGCTTCGATCAGATTCGCATTGGCGGGGACATTCAGTTCGTAGCCTTGGCCGCGGTAGCGGACGTCTACGCTGCGGCTGTATGTTGCTCTGCCTTCCCAACCTTCGCTGCGAAAATCTTTTGCAGCTTTACGTTCCAGAGATGAGAACTCGCGATTCAGGTCTGCGGTTGGCATTTTGCTTGAGACGCGCCACAGAACAGTCCGGGAGTAATCCTTGACGACGTCGCTCACCAGAATGCCGAGAGCGGAGAGCGCACCGGGGAACGCGGGCACGATCACGTGCGGAATCCTTAGGGCCTCGGCCAAAGCGCAGGCGTGCAGGCCTCCGGCACCGCCGAAGGCTACTAATGCGAATTCGCGGGGATCGCGTCCGCGCTCGATGGAGACTACGCGGATGGCTTTCTCCATGGTTGCATTGACCACGCGAATGACACCCGCCGCGAATCTTTCGAGAGTCAGCGGGCTTCCCTGCTGCTTGAGCCATTCTGTGGTGATGCGGCGGGTGCGATCGAGATCGAGCGTGAAATCGCCGCCGAGGAAACGGGTGGGCTGCAAGCGGCCAAGGATGATGTTCGCATCGGTGACGGTGGGCTGCGTCCCGCGGCCGTAACAGATGGGACCGGGATCGGCTCCGGCAGATTCGGGGCCGACGCGCAGAACGCCGCCGGCATCGAAGCGCGCGAGCGAACCTCCTCCGGCGCCGACGGTATGAATGTCGAGCATGGGAACACTGATGGGCAGGCCGGCAACTTGCGCGTCGCTGGCGGTGGTTATCGCACCTTCGACCAGGGACACGTCGGTGGAGGTGCCTCCCATGTCGAAGGCGATGATGCGGGTGAAGCCGCTGCGGCGAGCGGAGACGGAGGCGCCGACAACGCCTCCGGCGGGGCCGGAGAGAACTGTTCGGACCGGCTCGCGGGCGGCAGAGGCGAGTGAGGTGATGCCTCCGCTGGATTGCATGACGAAGATGCGCGGGCTCTTCACGCCCTGAGCTTGCTCGGGGGCGGCTAATTCTCCAGCGCGTTGTTCGAGGCTTTCCAAATAGCGCTGCATTACGGGCTGCAGGTAGGCGTTGATGACGAGGGTTGAAGTGCGTTCGTATTCGCGGAATTCGGGGAGAATCTGGTGCGAATCGAGAGTGGGAGTCCGAGTGGCTGGAGAGCCTGGGCCAGGGCCAACTCGTTTTTCGGATTTGCGAAGGAGAAGAGAAGCGAGATGGCGATGGACTGCGGTTTCCGGGCAGATACTTGGCCGGCGAGCCGATTCAGATCCTCCGCCGCTGGGGAACTCAGGATTTCACCATCGCATGCGGTGCGCTCTTCTGCGCCGAAGCGGAGATCGGCGGGAACGAGCGGCTCGACGCGGGTGAAAAAGAAGTCGTAGAGCTTGGGACGAGCCTGGCGCCCGATTTCAATGGCATCCTCGAACCCTGCAGTGGTGATCAGAGCGGTGCGCGCGCCTTTGCGTTCGAGCAGTGTGTTCGTACCCACGGTGGTGCCGTGGAGCAGGATGAGTTCTCCCTCATGCGCGATTTTTTTCAGCGCTTCGACGATGGCCTGCGAGGGGTCGGCGGGGGTGGAGAAGACTTTCAGCATACGGAGGCGGCCGCGATTCTGCCAAATGCAGTCGGTGAAGGTGCCGCCGGTGTCGATAGCGACGCGGAGAGGTTGGGGACCGTGGGGCATGAGAGTGAGCGGAGGACTAGGGTAACATCTCAGTCTTGCAAAAGGGTGATACCGGTTCGCCGAGTTGAGCCAGACGTACGTCTTCGAGTTGATTTCGGGAAATCAGCATCTTCCCTAATACGGGATCGTCGCGCTGCGCTCGACTGACAGCCGAGGCGGCTGTCCCCACATTGGGCTATGGTGGCGCACAGGACAGCAGATTCCTCACCGCTGGCGCGGTTCGGAATGACAAAGAAATTTTGCGCTTCCTATCCCTTCGCGGTGAAGGCTAGCGTCAGCAAAGTCTTCTGCTCTACTTCGTGCGCTTTGGCGCTGCCGGTGGAGGGACTGGCGCTGGAGCTGCGTTTCACGGAGAGCACGGCGCGATCTCCGGCGATGCGGCGCAGTCTGGGCAGCATGTTGAATAGGGCGCCCATGTTGGCGGGTTCTTCCTGTACCCAGACGATGTCGGCTTCCTTGCCGTGGCGGTCGAGTTCGGCGGCCAGTTCCTGCTCGGGGAACGGGTAGAGCTGTTCGAGAAAGACGATTGCGGTGGTCGTGTCTTTTCTTTTCTTGCGCTCGGCGCGGAGTTCGTGGCCGATCTTTCCGGTGCAGATCAGGATGCGTTCGGCTTCGCCGACTTCGTTATCGGGGATTACGTTTTGGAATTTCTTGTGGGTGAAGTCCTCGATTGCTGAAGACGCATCGGGATGGCGCAGCATGCTCTTGGGCGTAAAGACGACAAGCGGCTTGCGCCAGTGGCGCAGGGCCTGCCGGCGGAGAAGATGAAAGTACTGCGCGGCGTTCGAAGGCTGGGCGATCTGGATATTGTCTTTCGCGGCGAGTTGGATGAAGCGCTCGATGCGTGCGCTGGAGTGCTCCGGACCCTGGCCTTCGTAGCCGTGCGGGAGCAGCATGACCAGGCCGGATAGCAAATTCCACTTGGCTTCTCCGGCGGAGATGAACTGATCGATGATGGCTTGCGCGACGTTGGCGAAATCGCCGAATTGCGCTTCCCACAGGACGAGCGCTTCGGGATAGTCGCGGCTGTAGCCGTATTCGAAGCCGAGGACGCCCGCTTCCGAGAGAGTGGAGTTGTAGATTTCGCAGCGGGCCTGACCCTGCGCGATGTTTTCCAGGGGCACGTATTCGCTCTCGTCCTCGATATCGATGAGAACGGAGTGACGCTGGTTGAAGGTGCCGCGACGCGTGTCCTGTCCCGACAAGCGAACCGGTATCCCGCCTTTCACCAGGCTGGCAAAGGCGAGGCATTCAGCCATGCCATAGTCGACCGCGCGCTTGCCGATGCCCATCTCGGCGCGCTGTTCGAGTAACTTTTTCACCTTGGGATGAATGTGAAAGTTTTCCGGATACGTGGTCAGGCGACTGGTGATCTCGGCTAATTCTTTGGAGGAGAGTCCCGTCTCCACTTCGTATTCGGGCCGGTGGCGGCCTCCGAAGTACTGGTCCCAATACTTGGGGAGCTCGCGCATGAGCGGCTTGTGCTTCACGCTGCCAGCTTTTCTCTGCGCGGCTTCGAACTCCGCCTTGACGGCATCCGCCTGCGCTTGCGCGTCAGCAGCGCCGGTATCCTCAGCGTAGATCTGCCACAACGGCGGATGCTCTTTGATCTTCCTGTAAAGAATCGGCTGCGTGATGGTGGGATCGTCGACCTCGCTGTGGCCGTGGCGGCGGTAGCCGATGAGGTCGATAACGACGTCAGTCCCGAACTTGTAGCGGTACTCGACGGCCATGCGGGCGACGCGGACGACGGCGTCGACGTCTTCTCCATTCACATGGAAGATGGGAATGGACTGGCGGCGCGCGATGCAGGCGGCGAATCGGGTGGAGTGCTCTTCGTGATAGTCGGTGGTGAATCCTAAAAGATTATTGGCGATGACGTGAATGGTGCCGCCGACGGTGTATCCGCGGAGGTCGGCGTAGTTCATGGTCTCGGCAAGAATTCCCTGCCCGGCGAACGCGGCGTCGCCATGGACGAGCAGAGGCAGATATTTTTCGCGGCCGCCTTCATCGGTGCGATCCTGCTTGGCGCGGGTGCGGCCTACGGTGACGGGATCGACGGCCTCGAGGTGGCTGGGATTTGATACCAAGTGAATGTGAACCTTGCTGCCGCCGCGAGTGATGTATTCGCCGGTTGCACCCATGTGGTACTTGACGTCGCCTGAGCCGAGGACACTGCGCGGGTCGACGTCTTCGAATCCGGCGAAAATTTCTTCGGGAGGGCGTCGGGCGACGTGGGCGATCACGTTGAGTCGTCCGCGATGACTCATGCCCATGACGAGTTCGACTGCGCCGCGTTGCCCCGCAGTTTCGAGAATCTCGTCCACCAGGGGCAGCAGGGCGGTGACGCCTTCGAGCGAAAAGCGCTTGCTGCCGAGATAGCGCTGCTGCACGACCTGTTCGAAGACGTCGGCGCGGATGAGCAAGTCGAGGATGCGTTGCTGATCTTCCTGCTGCGGTTCAGCCTCCATGCGCTCGTAAATCCATTGGCGGCGCTCGGGATCGGAGATGTGGTTGATCTCGACGCCGATCGTGCTGGAGTAGATGGCGCGAGCCTCGCGCGCGTATTCGTTGTCGATATCGAGGGCGGGATGCGGGCGCGGGCGGAGGAAGCCGAGGGGATCGAGGTCGCCTTCGAGGTATCCCCACTCGCGGAAAGCTTCAAACACGCGTTCGCGGTCGAGGTTTGTGCCGTTGTTCGGCGATTCTATGAGGGCGGCGCGGGCGCCGTCGGAAGTCCTGGTTTTCGGGGTAGCCATATGAGTGCTGTACCTAGGATAAAGGATGCGCGGGCGAATGCGGGGGATTCGGGGCGGCCAAAGTTGGCGGAGGGACTAC
>Ga0137389_10001291_pt1 | contig 14584 bp, 7 predicted proteins | sample 15con2h14BmetaG_FD_104645 | JGI IMG/M metagenome (GOLD analysis project Ga0137389, IMG submission 104645) | Vadose zone soil microbial communities from Angelo Coast Range Reserve, California, USA - 15con2h1.4B metaG | ecosystem: Environmental > Terrestrial > Soil > Vadose zone > Saprolite...
CCGGATCCTTGAGATACCGTCGGAGGCGAAGACGCCGTGTCACATAGTGGAGCAGATGACGTGGCGTCGCGCAGTTCATTTTTTCTTTTTCTTAGGCTTCTTGCGCTCCAGCATGAGCAGTTGTGCGTTGGCCGCCAGCACTTCGCGGACGGCGTCTTGAAACTCCCGCCCCGCCTTGACCCGGAGCCGCACCTCGTCAACCCAATCCTTGGGGATGTGCTGGACCTGCTTTTTCCCCTGAACCATAAAGGTCAGCGACCAGACCGGATGTCCCCGGTCATTGGCACAATGACAGGTGGGCTTGCCGCAGCGGAGATGCGAAAGGGAGAGGGAGCCCGGGAGGGCATCGGCGGGGATAGAGAAACGCCGCAGCAGCTGGAACTTGCGCTGACGCAATCGAGAAGCAAGTGGTCCTTTGCCTCGATGAATCATCTTAATGTATAACTACCATAAGACACATCACAAATCAAGCTACATCTGTGAATGCGAAAATAGGAGTCTACTGCGGAAGGGGTCGCCAGAGGGACAAAAGAGCGTTCTGACAGAACTAGACTGGGCTAGCCCCCGTCAATCTTCCGAAACGGCTGGTGAGCAGGTGAGCAGGCGTGAGCAGGCAAATCACACCCAGTCAAAAGAAATCGCGTCCCCTCCGGAACATCCGAACGGGACGCGAAAAAAAGCGGTCAACGCGGGCTTATGGCTTTGGCGGCGCGGTGGTGGAAGCAGGCTTTGGCGTGGTAGAAGCAGCAGGCCGGCTGGCAGCGGGCTTGGGAGCGGCGGCAGATGCCTTGGCCGGATAGGCCTGATCGTAAAGCTTGATAATGTCGGGAGTGACGTCGATGCCGTTCGAAGCATAGATCGGAGCGCCCTGCGCCGAAGAGTCAAAAATCGCTACGAAGGCATTCTCTCTGGCGTAACGGTCGAGCACGTCCATCATTTTGCGCCCGATGCGGTCGATGACTTCCTGCTGCGAAGCATTGACGTCTTCCTGATAATCTTCCTTCTTGCGTGTCAGTTGCTTCTGCAGCGCTTCTCCCTGACGCTGCAAGCGCGTGGCTTCTTCCGGACTTAACTTATCGCCGTTGGCCTGCAGGCGCTGGCTGATATCCGCGAGCTGCTTATTCAAATTTTCCAGTTCTGTTTGGCGCGAGGTAAACTGACCTTGCAATTCGGAAGAGGCTTGCTTGCCTTCCGAAGTAGCAACGATCGCCTGGCGAACATTGAGGACGCCGACTTTGCCGGCGATTGCGGAACCGGCTGAGGTTGGAGCCGTCTGCGCGACGAGAGATGCCGCACCAATCAGGCTGGCCGCTGCGAGCGCGGCAGAAAGATACATCTTATTCACAGTAGTCTCCTTGTTGTCAGGAAGCGCTAGCGCTTCCTTTTGCGCCAATCGTAATTGGCAGAAATTTTGTTATCTCGGGCTTTGTAAGCAAACCACGAAACCCCTGTCGCCTCAGGGCCTTCAATAAAAACCCTGAAACCCTGAAACCCTTTTTTCCACGTCCGGGTTAGCAAGTACAACTTCTGCACCTCATGGCCTGTAAGTACAAGCCCTGAAACCCTGGAGACCTTTTTTCACGTCAGGGTTTGTAAGTACAAACCCTGAAATCCGGCGTCCCTGAGCGGATTCGCGGCCCCGTACAAACCGAAAAGTATAGCCGAGGCTAACCTTCCCAAGCAACGGCAAAGCGCAATGACAGCGGCAGGCGAAGCAGGAAAGCTCTGCCAGATGCGATGCGCATACAGGCGACTTGCGTTGTACCTGCCCGACCATCCCAAATGATCGACAATCCTGTTTGCAGCCAACAGTGATGCCCAAATTCAGTTCGGCACGGGAAAAATCAAGACGCGGTTGTTGGCCTGATCAGCAAGCACCGCCAAATTCGTGAACTGGTCGATAGCAATTCCGAATTGCGGCGAACCGCCCAGGCCGAAGGAGCTGCGAGTCTTGAACGGACTTGAAAGTGTGTCAATGATCGAAACGGTCTTGCTGGCAGAGTTGACGGTCATGATACCGCCGGTTTGCGGATTGATCGCCAGAGAAGTTGGATTGATTCCAACGTGTACAGAAGTGCTGGCGCCGGTATCCGGATTGAACGTGCTGACCACGTTGCCACCGCTGGAGGTGGCGTAGAACAGCGTCGGGGACACACTGGGATTGAAAACGATTCCGGTGGGGGTTGAAGTCACCGAGCCGACAGCAGCAGTGGTGCTCTTTGCCGGTGACTGGCCGCCCAGATCGATGGCGTCGAGAACGCCGACGGGCGCTGAACCGTTAATCAACTGCAATGCGGTCACCACGGCGAGGCCGTTGTTGTTGGTACCGCGATCCGGGTCAATAGCGACCGCGATGGGAGACGTGTCAATGGCGATCGAGATAGAACTAAGCGTGGTTGGCGGTGTGGGGTTGGCAGTTGTTGGCACCAGCAGCGCAAGATTGAGTTCCGAAACAGTACCACTGCCCGTGTTGGCAACCAGTGCGGTGCCGGTCCCTTCGTCAATGGCAACCCCGGTTGGGGAAGCGCCGACAGTAACTGCCGGCACTTTCTGCGTGCCATTAAGCAGATTCAAGACAGAAGCAGTGCCATCGGTATTGTTGGCTACCACCGCGACACCGAACCGTGGACTTACCGCAACTCCCAGTGGATCGCCACCGGTGGGAATCGAGGATTTGATGGAACCGAAAGTTGCGCTCTGTGGATTTATATCGATGACAGAAATGTTGTTGCAGCCGCTGTTGCTGACCACCGCGATGGGTGAAAAAGCCTGGCCCGGCAACTGATCGGCAATAGCCACGGAGCTTGGCTGTGGTGTGGCACAGGCCTTGGTCATGTCAACGGCCATGATGACGAAGAAGTCGGTCGCGTTGGACTGCACGCCGTTGCTGACAACCTCTACGGCGTAACGATGCGGTGCGGACAAAAAGAATGCCGGAATCGTAACCTCAATCTCCCGGCCATTGGCAGCGATGTTGGTGATACTCCCGCCTTGCGAAGTGATATCCACGCCGTCGAGCCGAACCTGCGTGACGGAGGTATTGTTCACGAAACCGGAGCCGAAGATTTTCACACCGGCGAGGTTGGCGGTTGAAGTGAGCGTTCCTTGCGGCATCACTGCTCCGGAAATTCCGCCAATCAACGTGCCAGAAACGGTAGGCACCTGAAGTTCGGTGATTTCAACCGGCTTCAAACTCGTAGCTGAGGTGGGTCCAAGGCTTACGATTTCGATTTTCCCTGCAGTGGGGTCCACTACGAATGCCTGATTGGTGGCCGGATCCACGGCAACACCACCGAAGACAGTCAGGTTTTGCGGGGCGCCAGCGACGGTCACTGGAACAACGGGCAGGGTCTGCGGGCTCCCGGTCGAAATAATCGCATAACGGGCTTGTGTGACTGGGTTCGAAACGGAAAGTTGATTCAACTGGGGATTATAAGAGACCAGCGAATTCGAGTAGGGCTGGAACGCGACCGAGGAAGTTCCCAGCAATTCCGGAGCATTGGCGCAAGTGGTGGAGAAAACCGTGCATCCTTGTGGCCCGGACGTGCTGCCATTTCCAGAATGGAAAGCGATGGACGAAATGGATTGATCGAGTGAATTGAGCAGGTCAATCTGCGGACCGTTGAAGCCGGTCGCGTCGGCATCGGCGATGGCAGCAGTACGGGTGACAGGATTGATGGCAATCCCTTGCACGGTCTGACTGATGGCAACGGTGATGTTCGGTGCGCCGAAAAAGGCAAAGGCGGCGTCGGGACTTTGCGGCGGGATAACAGAATCGTTCACCGTCGAGTTCAGCGCGTAGGTGAAGCTGTTGCTGTTCAGAACTCTTTGGATGGTGAATATGCCATTGAAATTCGTATTGTTCTGCGAGCCGTTCGGGACGTTTTGAATCAAGACCGAACCGGGATTTCCGGGATTCAGTGAAAGCGTCTGGCCGGAGGGGATGTTCAGCGTAACAGTCACCAGGCCGGAGCTTAAGGTCACGTTCGCAATCGTAAAGGCAGACGAACCTTGCGTGACGTCAACACCCTGAATAAAACCTTGGCCGCCGGGAGTAACCAGCGCCTGGTGCTGGTGCGGAATCATCGCAATCTGCGGGAATTGCCCGGTGTTGAGAGTGACCTGCGCGTGAATACAAGGCGGCGTGGCACTGGTCAGGCTGGGCAAGCATGGCAGCGAGTCCTTGTTGAGATCCAGAAGGAAGCCGATTTTCGCGGTGGTTGGGTTCGCGGTGGAAGAGTAAGCGACGATCGCGTTGTTGGTGTCGGAATCGACTCCGATCGAGTAAATCAGCGGTGCGGGCGTAAAATCAGGCGGGATCAAACTGCTAAATGAAATGGTGAGCGGATAAGTCACTCCTGGCGCGCCTGCCCCCCCCGGGAGATTGCCCGCGGCGTCCGGAATCTGGAACACCTTTACGACTTGATCCTGAAAACTGACCACGGCGACGGTGTGATTGGCTTGATTGATGGAGAGGCCGGACGGCTTGGTGACCGAGGCGGTGCCAAGTGCGCCGGGAACCGGAGTGAGCGAGCCACTGCCGATGCTGAAAAATTGCACCTGGTCTGAAGCAGTTTCCGCAACAGCTAGAATTCCCAACCGGGTATCAATATCCACTGCGCCGGGATTGGCGCCCGCAGCGGCCGAGCCAGCGATTGCCGGAGGAGTCACCGAATAATCCGGGAAAACGGCGATGTTGGTTACCGACGGATTGTTCTGCGCCGGAAGCGGCGGAGTCGTTCGCGACACGGAAAGAGGATAAAGACCAGGCGCGGAACTTATCGCGCTCGGCGGAAAAGTAAGATTCAGTTGGCGCGAAAAATTAGGCAGATTGGAGTTCTGGACTAGGGCGTTGCCATTAAAAGTGGTCAGGGCAAGAAGGCCGGTATCGCCAAAATAGCCGCCGTCCACGGCAAGATTCAATTCGTTTCCAGTACCGTTTTGCGGAAAGCTGTCCGGAAGCGTGGCGACGCTGGTGGGGCGAATCGGAACCACGGTGATGGTAAACGGGCCGGCGCCTTTTGTTACCGGCTGTGCGGGATCTTTGACGGATACGGTATAGGTGTCCGCAGTTGCCAGATTCGCGGATGTCAATTGGATCCGGGCTCCGGTGGAAGGTGGATTGGTGACGGTGGTGGTGGGAATCGGGAAAAGCACCTTCATTTGTCCGGTGCCGGAATTAATGTTGATATTGTTTCCGGAAATTGTGCCGGTTAGCGTGATGGAGGATGAAGAAGAAATAAACGGCGCATCCAGATAGATGTTATAGAGCGACGCTCCCTGCGGAGCGATGGTCGGCGAGACGTTATTAAAAGTAATTGGTCCGCCCTGAATAATGGTGATCGTGCCGAGCGCGATGCACGCGCTGCAAGTGGTGTCGGCTTTGGACGTGGCCACAACCGTGAGCGTCGCGGTGGTTGGAACCGTCGATGGCGCAGTGTAGGTGGCGGCAGTGTTGCCGGTTCCGGTCGCCGTAATGGTTCCGCAAGCGGGGCTGCAGGTGGGGAGCGAGGGAAAAGGAGTTGTGGTGGTGGGAGTCCCTTGAGTGATCAGGAAGGTGACGCCCTGGCTTTGCAAGTCGTTGGTGAGACTGACAGTGAAGTTCTGTTGTTCGCCGGTAGGAACGGTGGCTGTCCCGGGAGTGAGGGTAACGGAGATGCCGGAATTCAGAGTCAATGTCGCGGGAGTGGTTTTGGCCTTGGGGTCCTGAACCGAAGTCGCGGTGATGATTATCCGAAGCAGCGGGAACTTTGTTGGATCGGGAACTTTGTTAGGCGCGGTGAAAGTGACTGTGGTGTTGGCCGAATTTGCGGGAATGTTTCCGGTGTCCGATGTGCAGGGAAGCGCAGTGGCAGTGGTGGATTTGCCGGCCGAATCTACTGTGGTGGTCGTGTAGGTGCACGCCCAGGTAACGTTGAGGTTGGTCGCGCCGCTGACCACAGAGGTCAACGTGATGGACTGGGACACGATAACTGATGCCGAGGAAGGGCTGACCTGAACCGTGACCACGTTGGTGTTGCTACTGCCGCCGCAACCGGCAATGGTCAGTACGAAGATTGTGCTGAGGCTCAGCCACAGCCTGAAATAAGAATTTCTATCCTTCATCACCACGAGAACCCCCAAATTCCGCGCAATCCGCCGCAGCGGTTCACACGGTTTACTAACCTTTGTCCGGAAAACTGCCCGGCACTTCGGAATCCCCAAAAAAATTCCGCCAACACACACTGGCGTCAGAACGTTCTGCTGACTGTGAAGCGAAACGTCGTGGCCGGTTCGAAATAGTTCAAGCTGCCCGGATTGTTCTGAATCAAGTTAATCTGCGGCTCGACCTGGAACTTGAAAACCGTGGGATCCAGATTGGCCCGCAAAAAGTCAATTTCGCTTTTCTCGATAAATGGCGGCTGCGCCACAATGGTTTGGTGCAAGCGGTGAACGTTATACGCATAATAAATTCGGAAAGGAGCCTGCACGATTGGCAGCCTGACCACAAATTCGATGCCAGCCGAACCGCGCAAGCGGAAATTGGTTCCCGATTCAATCGGCAACTGGGCACTGATCTTGGCGTCCGGGAACTGGCAAACCAGGCTCACCGGCGGCAATCCCGTGCAACCATTTTGCCCGGAGAGTGCCGAAGGATCGAGCTGCAAACCACTGCGGTTTAGTATCCCGTTGGTGCCACCGTCAAAGAACAACGCCGCTTGAACCGGCCCCACGATGGGAATGCGGTATTCGATATTTCCAAAGCCTTGCAAATCGCCGCCGGGCAGCGTGGCGGTATACGTCAAAACCGGGATGGTGAAGGCGCGCAGCGTGCCCCCGGAAGCGGGATCGTTATAGAAAATGGTTTGCGCGGTAGCAGTCGGAATAAAGGTAACCGGCGAAATGGAACGAATATCATAACCGCGGATGTCGTTTTCGCCGCCCATATAGAACCGGTTGAAGGGCGGAATCTCTTTCCCGCCGTAGCCAGCGATGTAGGCGACTTGCGCGTGCAATCCCAAAATATTGCGGCGCTTTTGCATCGGCTTGAATTTCTTCCATTCCAGCACGTTGGTAATGGTATTTACGTTGCCGCCGATGGGGCCGCCGGTAAACGCCAGCGAGTAGAAAAGACTCTTTCCTTTGCTGGGCTCTTGCGGATTGTCGATGCTGTTGTAAGAAATTGTTGGCGTGATGGTGCTGGAGATGATGCCATTAAGCGCGCTAGGTCCGGCAAAGCTGCGGAATTGAATGGATTGAAAGAGCAGTTGCGACGCGTCGTTAAAAGCCGTGATATTGGTTCGCGTGAGCCCGTAAGTCAGCCCTACCCGCAAAAACGAAAAACGCTTCACGGGATAGCTGGCGAAGGCGGTGAAGCCGGTACTGTTCTGATTGTAATTTTGGATGAATTGCGGATTGATGCTGACGGACTGGCCCAGGAGCAGCGCTTCCTGCTTGGCCTGGTTAAAGCTGTAACGGCTGGAGAAAACCGTGAAGCCGGTGGAAATCGGCCGGTCAAATAAATATGGTTCGGTGAAGCCGAACTGCAAACTCCTCTGTAAGCTGCCAAATTGCGCGGAGAAAGTCAGCGTTTCGCCCAACCCCAGGAAATTGTTGGTCTGGTAAGTGAGCCCGATGAAGCCGCCGGCAAGTCCGCTGACACCGCCGTTCAGGCCGATCGACTGTTTGCCTTTTTCATGAACCTTGAGGTTCAGGTCGACGGTGCCTTCCTTGGTGTTGCGCTTAATTTCGACGGCCTTGTCTTCTTCAATCTTGTCGAAGAAGTTCAGCTGATTCAGCCGCAAGATACTGATTTCCCAAGCTCGCTTGTTGAAGAGCTGGCCTTCATCGAGCAGCAGTTCACGGCGAATTACTTTATCGCGCGTGGTGGTGTTTCCGCTGAAATCGATTCGGCGAACGTAGTATTGCTTTTGTTCATCGAACTTCAGAGTCAGGTCGACGATTTTGGTGTCGTCGTGAATATCGAATTCCGGCTCCGGAGTGAAGTCGATAAAACCATATTCACCATAGATGCTGGTGTAGTCCTTCATGGCTTTGCGAAGCTTAGAAACGTTGAAAATTTCGCCTTTCTTCAGCGGAAAAGCGCCTTTCAGAGCTTCTACTTTCAGCGAAAGCGCCTTATCGGGGTCTGCGCTTACGATTCTGAGCGCGCCCATGCGGAATTGCGGACCTTCTTCGATGCGAATGGTTAAGTTGACAGCTTTTCCTTTTGAACGACCCATGATGGGGACTGGCATACCGAGCTTATTGGTTTCCGTATCCACGTTTTCTTCATTGGCCAGGGCTACTAACACATGGAAATAACCGTTGTCCTGGTACATGCCACGGATGCCGACTTCCTCGTCTTCGTTCAGCTTGTCGCGATCGTATGTCTTCGACATCACGTTTATTTCCGTAATGTATAGCGGAATTTGGTAGGGACGATCGTGCTTCATCGAACGAATCAATTTGCGGTCGCTGAAGGCGTGGTTGCCGGTAAATTTGATTTTTCCGACTTTGACCTTCGGACCTTCCTCGACTTTGAAAATCAGAATGACCGCGTTGCTGGAAGCGATGCGTTCGTACTGCGGACTGACTTTCGCAAACTGCCGACCGTGTTCCCCCAGCAGTTCCTTGATCACCACTTCCGCTTTTTTGATTTTGGTGGGATCGAACTGGCTTTCCACGCTGAGACCGACTTTGCGTTCCTTGAAGCGATCGAGAATATCGGATTCCGAAACGGAGTGAATATTGTCGTAGCGGATGCGCCGGATGATCGGACGTTCCTTAACTTCAAAAACAATGATCTTGGCGTCGGCGCGGTTCGGCGATTCTTCCACGCGCAGTTTTACGTCCTCAAAGAATTGAGTATTCCAAAGAGCCTGAAAATCACGGCGCAACGTCTCTTCGTTATAGACGTCGTTTTCGCGGCTGAAAATCCGGGCTTTCAGGGTGTCATTGCGCACCCGCCGGTTGCCGATAAAATCGATGCGCTCGATGATCTCGGGCCTTTGTTGCTGCTGCGCTGCCTGTGGGCTGTCATCCGGCTGTGGATGACTTTCGTGAAGAACGACTTCGCCGGTCAGCAAATTTAATGTTGAAGTAATCACAAAAGAAGCTGCTGGGATGGATGATTGCGGGGGCGAAGAACTATCCGAAGACGCCGCTGCTCCCGAACGGGAACCGTCTTCCGCAGCGAGAGGCCGGGCGTCCGCGAGGCACAAGAGTATCGCGACAAGACCCAAACCCAAGATTGGAAAATTCCCAAACGGAGAACAAACTTTCCTATAAGCGGCCATTGACACGATCAAGGCCGCGCCCCCAAACCCAAGTTGTTCTTCTCCCGCCTAACCCGATGTTGACCGATTTAAGGTCACGCGTGGAATGACCGCTTCGCGGTCACACATGCAATGGGCCGGCCGTGCGCATAGCTGACGGGCAGCAACGCGTGTTGGTGTCAGATTCGTTAGTGAATGACCGGGGTTGCCTCAACCACCGGACGGAACGCAAGGACTTCCCCTGCGACATAAATCTGCAGCGTCGCAGGCCTTTGAATTCCTCCCTGAATCAGTGCTTCGGAGAGCGGGTCTTCCACATATTTCTGAAGAGCCCTGCGCAAGGGCCGCGCACCGTAGCTGCGATCCGCGCACGTCTTCTCCAAAATCCACTGACTTGCTTCCGGTGACAGCACAACCTGCACTTGCCGGTGAATCAGCGTGTCGTTCAGCTGGCCCACGAGCAAGTCGATGATACGGAGCAAATCCTCATCACCGAGCGGATTGAAGATGATTATTTCGTCCAACCGGTTCAGAAACTCCGGATTGAACGCCCGCTTCACTTCGTTCATTACCATGTCTTCCATGGATTTCGCACCGGCTTCATCGGTGCCGCCCTGGAAGCCAATCCCGGTGCGTTTTTGCAAATGGCGCGCGCCAAGATTCGAGGTCATGATAATGATCGTATTCCGGAAATCCACCGTATTGCCCAAACCATCCGATAACTGTCCGTCTTCGAAGACTTGAAGCAGGATGTTGAAAACGTCTGGATGAGCCTTTTCGATTTCGTCCAAGAGGATAACCGAATATGGCGTCCGGCGCACGCGTTCTGTGAGCTGGCCACCTTCTTCATAGCCGACATAGCCTGGAGGCGCGCCGATCAGCTTGGAAACCGAATGTTTTTCCATGAATTCCGACATGTCGAAGCGCACCAAAGATTTGTCGGAGCCAAAAAGAAATTCCGCCAGGCGGCGCGCAACTTCCGTTTTGCCGACGCCAGTGGGGCCAAGGAAAACGAAAGAACCAACGGGGCGCGCGGGCGATTTCAGTCCAGCGCGGCTGCGACGAATCGCGCGGGCCAGTGCGGTGATCGCCTTGTCCTGGCTGATGACGCGCTTGTGAAGTTCGGGCTCGATGCGCAGAAGTTTCTGTTGTTCGTCTTCCTTGATGGAGGTGACCGCAACACCGGTCCAGCGGGAAACCACCTCTTCGATGTCTTCGCGGGTAACAACACCAGTTGTGGCATCGTCAAGCTTGTAGCGGTCGCGCAGGCCGCGCAGAGTTTCTTTTTCCTTGCGCTCTTCTTCGGAGTAAAAGCGGGCCTTCTCGAATTCGTGCGCGGCAATCGCGCTTTCCATGCGATGAGTGATGAACTTCACGCGCTTTTGTACTTCGCTGACCTCATCCGGCACAGTAGCCTGGCGCAATTTCACGCGCGCGCCAGCTTCATCGATTAAATCGATGGCCTTGTCCGGAAGGAAACGGTCGGGAATGTAGCGGTTCGAAAGGTAAACGGCGTAGCGCATCGCTTCTTCGGTATAGCTGACCGCGTGAAATTTTTCGTAACGCTCGCGCACGCCGCTCAACACCAGAATGGCTTCTTCTTCGTTGGGAGCGGGAACCTTTACGGATTGGAAACGGCGTTCGAGTGAGCGATCTTTTTCTACCGACTTGCGATATTCGCCGGGAGTGGTTGCGCCAATGCACTGAATTTCGCCGCGCGAAAGCGCGGGCTTCAAAATGTTTGCCGCATCCAGTGAACCTTCTGCTGAACCAGCTCCCACCAAGGTGTGCAACTCATCAATGAAGATGATGGAGTTCTGGCTTTCCATCAATTCTTTCATAATGGTCTTCAGTCGCTCTTCAAATTGGCCGCGATACTTCGTTCCTGCAACGATGAGCGAAAGATCGAGAGAAAGAATCCGCTTGTCGGCAAGGAAAGACGGCACATCGCCATCGGAAATTCGTTGCGCTAGTCCTTCGACGATAGCGGTTTTACCGACGCCTGGTTCTCCAATTAAGACCGGATTGTTTTTTGTGCGGCGGCACAAAATCTGGATAACGCGATCCACTTCGCTTTCGCGGCCCACCAGTGGGTCCAGCGCGCCTTCGGTGGCAGCCTGAGTAAGATCGCGGCTGAATTCGGAAAGCAGCGAAGTTTCTTTGGGACGGGCAGCAGCCGGCTTTTCGCCAGAGGTTCGCGCCAGCTCTTCGCGCAGCGCCGAAAGGCGCAGTCCGCGCTCCATCAGGATTTCCGCGCCAAAGCATTTTTCCTCGCGCAGAATTCCCAGCAGCAAATGTTCAGTGGCCACGTGCTTCACGCCCAGCCGTTCCGCTTCTTCCGCCGCCATGTTCAGAATGCGTTTGCATTCCGCGCTGAGAGGAACTTCCACCGAAGTCGAGATGCGTTCGCGAATCGTGATCCGCGCTTCGATCTCTTTTCGTATGGATTCAATCGAGCCTTGTTGCCGCAGAAAACGATTGGCAAGGGCTTTGTCCTCGCGCATCAAACCGAGCAAGAGGTGCTCAGTCTCGATGTACGGGCTTCCGTACTGACTGGCTTCATACCGCGCAAAGAAGATGACGCGACGTGCCTTTTCCGTGTAGCGTTCAAACACGTTAGCTCGTTTCTCCCAGTGGGGCCCCGCCCGCAACAGACTTTTCCGGCAGCATCCCGGTTGAGGCCTTGCGAGTTTGCAGAACGCCGTGTTCCAGTCCCAGAATTCGATCGCATCGCTGTGCAAGAGCCCGGTTGTGCGTCGCAATCAGTGACGTCAGCCCGTGCGCGCGGTGCAACCGTTCCAATAACTCGAAAACGGCCCAAGCATTCCGCTCGTCCAAGTCTCCGGTAGGTTCATCTGCCAGCAGCACGCGCGGCCTGGTGACGAGGGCCCGGGCAATCGCCACGCGCTGTTGTTCCCCTCCAGAAAGCTGTCCGGCGAGGTGGCCAGCGCGCTCCGCCAGGCCCACTTCTTTAAGCCAATTTCGCGCCTTGTCCAGGCCCCTCGAAATAGACTCCCCCCGCAGTAGCAGCGGCATCGCTACGTTTTCTTCCGCCGTAAAATCCGGCAGCAACTGATGCCTCTGCCACAAAAATCCCACGACGCAATTGCGAAAATTCGAGAGCGTCGCTTCATCATTTGTTTCAATGCGTTTCGATTCGAAGTATATAGCACCGCTTGTTGGCGTGTCCAGAGTTGCCAACAGATGCAAAAGCGTACTTTTTCCCGCGCCGGATGGAGCAACGATCGCAACCATCTCCCCTTGATGCAAAGTCAGATTCACCTGCTGAAAAACGTTTAACGCGCGCTCGCCCGAGCCGTATATCTTTCCCAATCCGCGCGCTTCAACCACGATTTTCGCGCCCGCATCCGCGACCGGCGTCTGCTGGCCGCTATTTGCCGTCGAGTTCGAGCTGAATACATCCATGAGGAGGACGCCACCGCTCTGTGTGATTCCCGTCTCTGCTGTTTTACCAATCGTCCACTAAGTTAGATGCACGAAGCCGCCACAACTGTGGCGTCCTCTGCGCATGACACCCGGTGAATCGTTTGTTTCCGTTTGTTTCCGCTTCTTCATGCTATTGATTCCGTGGTTGGCGGCAGCGGTAAAGGACCGTTTCGGGAATCCCGCAAGCACCTAGAAATCAACCACTTGTACGATGCGCGAAACGGCCCGTCGCAGCGCCGCATAGGAACGGCACTTTGGGTCGTCTCCGGGGCAATTAAAGTGCAAGCCGGGGGCCAAACGCGCGATCGGCCGCTGTACCCTAACTTACTCAAAACGAAGGATTTCCACGGGCAGTAATTTTGCCGCGGCGCGGGCCGGAACCAGGGTCGCAAGAAGCGAAATTCCCATCGCGACTACGGAAATCCACACTCCGTCCATCGCACTCGGATGAAAAGGCACATAAGGTACGGCATACACCTGCGGATCGAGCGGGATAAGCTGGTATTTTCCGGCGACAAACGCGAACGAATATCCCAGCACCAATCCCAGAATTGTGCCACTTGCGCCGACGGAAAATCCCTGCAGCAGGAAAATATTGCGCAGTTGGCGCGAACGCGAACCCATCGAACGCAAGACTGCGATGTCTTTTGCTCGGTCGGTTACGGTCATCGAGAGGACCACTAGAATATTTAAGCCTGCCACCAGCGTAATCAACCCGATGAAAATAGCGGTGACCAACTTCTCCAGCCGCAGCGCTCGGAACAGCGCCCGCTGCTGCTCCATCCAAGTTGCGGTCGCGAAGCCGGTACCAGCTTGTTGCTCGATCTGGCTGGCGATCGCCGGAGCCGCTTCCGGTTTCTGCAAGCGAAACTCCAAGACATTCACTACATCCGAAGCGCCTGCCAGCGCCTGCGCGGCGTCCATTTTCACAAAGCACCAGTTGGCGTCGTAATCATAAAATCCGGAATCGAAAATTCCCGCCACGCGAAACCTCCGTGTGCGCGGCAACAGACCAAACGGCGTCAAGCGGCCCTGCGGACTGGTCAGCGTCACGTAATCACCTGGCGCAAGCTTCCAGTCATCGGCGAGTTGTTTGCCAACCAGCATTGCATCAATGCCATCGGCGTCGGGCTGAAAGTCCAACTTTCCAGAAGACAATTTGTGGAGCGCTTCGTCCGCGGCCTCTTCGCGTACCGGGTCGATGCCCTTCGCGACCACACCGCGCGACTCACCACCAAATGTCATTAACACGGTTTGGTAAACGGCAGGTGTTACGCTGCGGACTCCGGGAATCTGCGAGAGTTTGCTTGCCAGCGCTTCGTAATCGTGAATGCCGCCAGACCCTGGTCTGGTCAGCGCAATGTGCGCGGTCACTCCCAATAGCCGGTCCTGCAGGGCTTCACGAAATCCGGTGTTCATTGCCAGCGCAATCACCAGCGTCGCCACGCCCGCCGTGACGCCCAGAACACTGAACGCGGTGACCAACCGTAACACCGCTGGACGGTTCGGTGAACGCAGGTAACGGCGGGCGACAAACCATTCGAATCGCATCAAGAAAACACAGGCTACGCGCCGTGCCCTTCGGAAAGCTGTTTTCCTTCGTCCCTGGCTTCAGAAACTTCGCGGGCTCCCGGGCGCAATTGCGGAAACAGAATTACGTCGCGAATCGAGTGCGAGTCGGTGAGCAGCATGGTCAGACGATCAATTCCAATTCCCTCGCCGGCCGTCGGCGGCAATCCGTGACATAACGCGCGTACATAATCGACATCCAGTTGCTTCGGCACCTGTTCGCCACCGCGGGCGATTTGCGCCAGGAAGCGCCGCTCTTGCTCAGCGGGATCATTTAATTCCGAAAAGCCGTTGGCAATTTCCATTCCCGC